>Ga0183100_1000829_pt1 | contig 19297 bp, 21 predicted proteins | sample Biomet2_FD_127789 | JGI IMG/M metagenome (GOLD analysis project Ga0183100, IMG submission 127789) | Microbial communities from bioreactor (seeded with anoxic lake sediment) at LBNL, California, USA - Biofuel metagenome 2 | ecosystem: Engineered > Bioreactor > Anaerobic > Unclassified ...
TCAGTTCAATCTCTAACTAATTTCGTACTTCTTGGCACGCAAGTTTCAAAGAAACCCGAAGGTTTTTCTGTTTCTTGCAGTGCAAGTGTTCGGCTTAGGCCTGGCACTCACACTTATCGGTTGTTCGATTTGTTAAAGATCAGTGCTGGCAGCGGTTTGTGCTGCAGCGAGGGGTGAACTATACGGTCAGACCCGCGTCTCGTCAACACCTGCAGCGGAATAAAATCAGAGGAATCTCACAAGTACTTGATCGGCAAACAAAAACAAAACCGGCGGGCAATGCCCGCCGGTTGGATTGGCGATATTTAGCTGGATTCAAGCTTTATCCATTGGCTGCTGCGGCCACAGAATCCATGTCTAATTCACTGATGGCGGTAATCAACTGCTCAAACTGCCCTCCCAACATAGCCCCTGCCTGATTGAAAACTACGGTGCGGTCTCGCAACACCATTAAGGTAGGAATCGAGCGGATATTAAAATGCTGCGCTAATGCAGGTTGTTCTTCAGTATTGATTTTGCCAAACAAGATTTCAGGATGCTTACTGGCAGCTTCGGCTAAAACTGGAGAAAACATTTTGCAGGGTCCACACCACGGAGCCCAAAAATCCAGAATCACCATCCCGTCGCGATTTACGACGTCGTTGAATGTGGCTTCGGTCAAATCGACGATGGCCATGGCGCCTCCACTTATTTATATAAGATAATTTTAAAGAATAAGGGGGCGCCTGGTGTTTTACAAGATAGTGAACTGATTGAATTTTTTAACTAGAACGATTGATAAAACTTACTCTTAAGCACCGGGGTGGCGAATCAGATAGCAGTTATGAATTTTCTTGTTACGAAAATCTTCGGGTACCGATTGCTGGCTAACATCCGCCACCTGATAGAGCACCGGCAATTTGGCATCCAGTTCAAAGCTGCGCAAATTATTAGAAAACACCAGCGTACCAGAGGGTGACAGTAGCTTCATAGCCTGCGAAATCAGCCGGACGTGATCTCGCTGCACATCCAGCGTATCCAGCATTTTTTTAGAATTGGAAAAACTCGGGGGATCCATCACGATCAAGTCAAAGCACTTGCCTTCGGCAATCGCATTGACCAAATACAGAAATACGTCACTACGCACTAGGATATGGCGCTCGGCATCCAGCCCATTTAACTGAAAATTGCGTCCAGCCCAATCCAAATAGGTGTTTGACAGATCGACCGTTTCCGAACTCACCGCTCCACCGGCTGCGGCATAGACGGTAAAACTTCCGGTATAGGAAAATAGATTCAAGAATCGTTTACCCGCAGCTTCTGCGCGCACTTCTTTGCGGGTATTGCGATGATCCAGAAACAGTCCGGTATCCAGATAGGCTTCCATGTTTACCCAAAAGCGCTGTCCGAACTCTTCGATGATAAAGTCTTCGCCATAACTACCGGTTTTCTGGTACTGGCTGTCCCCCTTTTGCCGACGGCGGGTTTTCACACCAATGGAAGCTTCAGCAATGCCGGTGACCTGGCTCACGCAGGTCTTAACCGCCGCCAGCCATGCGGCATGCTCTTCGTCGGTCATGACCCAACCGGTATCGTATTCTTGCAGATGACAATGTTGGCCATAGATATCGACAGCCAGTGGAAATTGCGGGATATCCCGGTCATAGACACGCCAGGCATCGGTTCCCTGCCGTCGGGCCCACTTACTGAAGTGCTTGAAATTTTTACTCAGGCGATTGGCAAAAGCACTGACATCCAACATAAATCCTCTCCGACACCCCAGGGGGAAACACTAGGTACACAAATAGAACGCGCGCAAGCTGGAAGCACGCGCGCGTAAGGGGGTTACAGCTACAAACTAACTATCGCCAAGCGCATACATGGCAACCAGTTTGCGATAGACCGGTTCGGGCACATATTGGCGAATCACGGTTTCCCACCCTCTCGGTCCAACCAAACCTTTAACCATGGTCGAAGACACCTCGGCATACTCGCGAGGAGGCAACAGAAAAATGGTGGTGATATCCGGGTGAAGATCGGTATTAATGTAGCGCATGGTGCGTTCGTACTCGTAGTCAGTCGCGGTGCGAATGCCGCGCACGATGTAGTTTGCATCCACTGACTGGGCATAATTGACCAGAAACTGGTTTTTGAAAACATCCACCTTGAGTTTATTAAAGCCACGCGTCACCGCAGACAACATCTCAACCCGCTCTTCAACGCTGAAGGTGCAATGCTTTTCGGGATTGACCCCGACCGACACAACCAATTCATCAAACAGCTCAACAGCTTCACGAATCATCCATAGATGACCGTTGGTGACCGGATCAAAGCTCCCGGCGTACACAGCTCGCTTCACGGCTTCATCCTATTCTGTGCAAATACATTATTGCGGAATGTAGCGTGTGCATTGTAAGAGGTAAAGGCACTTGCTGCATTTTATTATTTGAATAGCAGAAAGATACACGCAAACCCAGCTTGGGCTAGGTTTGCGTGCACAGTAGACAACTAGCTATTGATCTCTTCAATACGGTGACAGGCTACCTGACGCTGATCCAGCTCGCGCAATTGAGGTTCCTCGACAGAGCAACGCTCAACAGCATAGGGGCAGCGTTTGTGAAAAGCACAGCCGGTTGGCGGTTTCAGTGGGCTAGGCAGCTCACCTTCAATCTTGATCTTGATGCGCCGATTTTCTGGGTGAATCGAAGGTGTCGCCGACAATAGTGCCTGAGTATAGGGATGCAGCGGTCGCGTATAGATGGTGGCTTGGCTACCAAGTTCCACCGTGCGCCCCAGATACATCACCATCACTTCGCTGGCAACGTGTTCCACCACCGCCAGATTGTGTGACACAAACACATAGGTGGTATTGAACTCGTCCTGCAAATCCATGAACAGGTTGAGCACCTGTGCCTGAATCGACACATCCAGTGCACTGGTCGGTTCATCGGCCACTACAATTTTCGGGTTGAGCATCATTGCGCGCGCAATGGCGATACGCTGGCGCTGCCCGCCGGAAAACATGTGTGGGTAGCGGAAATAATGCTCAGGACGCAATCCAACCCGCGTCATCATATCGCGCACGCGCTCTTCACGTTCCGCCGCTGACAACTGGGTATTAATCAGCAGGGGCTCGCTGAGTTGCACACCAATTTTCTGGCGTGGATTCAATGAAGCGTATGGATTCTGAAACACCATTTGCACTTTAGGCCGCATGGCCTTGAGGACCGAGCGTGAGGCTTTGGCCGCATCCTCTCCATCCAGCAACAACGAGCCCGAGGTTGGCGGCTCAATCAGGGTCAACTGGCGCGCCAGGGTTGATTTTCCACAGCCTGACTCCCCGACCACCGCCAGGGTTTTACCCGCCTCTAGGTCAAACGACACGCCATTAAGCGCCTTGACGGTTGCGTTGCCCTTGAGAAAGCCTTGTGACACTTCGTAATAGCGGGTCAAGTCCCGCGCCTGCAATACCTTAGTCATCGTGCCTCCTTATCGAGCAGAGGGAAGAAACAACGCGCAGCACCCTGCGGGTAAGTTTCCAACTCAGGCCGTTCAACACGGCAGCGCTCTACGGCATAAGGACAACGCGGGGCCAATAAGCAACCTTTCGGTCGGTCATAGTGCCCTGGGACGATACCCTGCAAAGTCTGCAATCGACGGGCGCCCTTGCTGTGTTCTGGAATTGAAGATAGTAAGGCTTCGGTATAAGGATGCAGCGGGTGACGGAAGATTTCCGGCACGCTGCCCTGTTCGACGACTTGACCGGCATACATAACCGCCAACCGTTGAGCAACCTCTGCCACCACGGCCAGATCATGGGTGATCAAAATCAGCGCCATGTTATGCATTTTTTGCAGATCAACCAAGAGCGACATGATCTGCGCCTGAATCGTCACATCCAGTGCGGTTGTCGGCTCATCGGCAATCAGCAGTTTGGGTTTACAGGCAATCGCCATGGCAATCGCGACCCGCTGACTCATGCCACCGGACAACTGATGCGGATAAGAAGAGAGCCGCGATGCCGCAGCCGGAATCTCGACCATTTCCATTAACGCCAGAGCGCGCTGTTTGAGTGCAGCGCCATGCAGGTGCTGATGGACCTTAAGCACCTCCATAATCTGATAGCCAACGGTATAACTAGGATTCAGCGCCGTCATCGGGTCCTGAAAGATCATGGAAATATCTTTACCCACGATCTTGCGGCGTTCACGCGAAGACAAGGTCAGCAGATCTTTACCGTCGAACTGCAATTTATCCGCGACAATCCGGCCCTGACCGTCCAACAAGCCCATCATCGCCATCATGGTGACCGACTTACCTGAACCGGATTCGCCGGCAATACCCACGATCTCACCCTGATCAACACTTAGATCCAGGCCTTCAACAGCGGGGAACGGATGTGGATCTGCCCCAAACAGCACGGACAGATTGTTGATTTCCAACAGACTCATAGCATCCCCTTACGCCGCGCGCTTCAGTTTCGGGTCAAGCGCATCGCGCAGACCGTCACCGATTAAATTAATCGCCAAAACCGACAGCAAGATAGTCAAACCAGGCAGCGTAACCACCCACCAAGCACGCTCGATATAATCGCGTGCACTGGATAGCATAGCGCCCCATTCGGCCAATGGTGGCTGTACCCCCATGCCCAAGAAACCCAGCGCAGCCGCATCCAAAATGGCCGACGAGAAGCTCATGGTGGCATGCACAATCAGCGGAGCCATACAGTTGGGTAGCACGGTAACAAACATTAGACGCATCGGTCCGGCACCAGCCACCCGTGCTGCGGTGACATAGTCGCGGTTAAGCTCGGTCATGGCAGACGCACGTACCAGACGCGTATAGCCGGGTAGCGACACCACGGCAATCGCGATAATGGTATTGAGCATGCTAGGCCCTAAGATGGCCACAATAGCAATCGCTAATAGCAGCGAAGGCAGCGCCATCATCACATCCATCACGCGCATGATCGCGGGTCCGAGCAGCTTGGGGTAGAACGCCGCCAACAGGCCCAACAAAATACCCGGCAGCATTGACGTGACCACCGCACTGAGGCCAATCAACAAAGACAGCCGTGAGCCGTAAATCAGCCGAGACAGCAAGTCGCGCCCAATTTCATCGGTCCCCAGCAAAAACTTCAGACTGCCCCCTTCGCTCCAGGACGGTGGCGTCAGCATATAATCACGGTACTGGTCCACCGGGTTATAGGGTGCTACCAAAGGTGCAAACAGCGCCGCCAGCACCACAATCAGTAAAAAGCACAGCCCGATCACCGCACCTCGGTTATAAGAAAATCCCTGCCAGAACTCTTTGAGCGGCGAAGGATAGTGCAACGCCGGATCATCGGCGCTGGTTTGAACATGTGTTGTCATCAGAAGATTGACTCCGGTTTATCTGGCGTGGCGAATACGTGGGTTGGCAATGCCATACAGCACATCCACCAGGAAGTTCACCAAGATCACCAACAAAGCCACCAATAGAATGCCGTTTTGCACCACGGGGTAGTCACGCCGCTGAATCGCATCGATCAGCCACTTACCTACACCCGGCCAGGAGAAAATGGTTTCCGTCAGCACCGCGCCGCCCATCAGCGTTCCGACTTGCAGGCCAATCACCGTCAATACTGGGATCAAGGCATTACGCAGGGTATGAATGAAGATCACTCGCGCAGGAGACAAGCCCTTGGCGCGTGCAGTGCGTACATAATCTTCGCGCAAGACTTCGAGCATGGAAGAACGCGTCATCCGCGCAATCACGGCCATCGGAATCGTACCCAAGGCAATAGACGGCAGAATCAGGTGCATCAGCGCATCTTTAAAGGCTCCAGCATAGGTAGACGGATCGCCGTGCTCTGCCAGCCAAGCGTCAATCACCATAAAACCGGTACGCGCCGGAATATCAAAGGACAAATCGATCCGGCCAGATACCGGAGTCCAACCGAGCTTGACTGAAAACAACATGATCAACAGGAGGCCCAGCCAGAAAATTGGCATCGAAAACCCGGTGAGCGAAAGCCCCATCACGCCATGGTCAAACACTGAACCACGCTTGATCGCCGCAATCACACCAGCCAGCAGGCCAACCACCACAGCAAACAACATGGCGGCAATACCCAATTCCAGCGTAGCTGGGAACAGGGTTGAAAATTCACTCCACACATTTTCGTGAGTGATTAAGGATTCCCCCAAGTTACCGTGCGCCAGATTCGACAAATAATGGACGTACTGTAGATGGAGAGGTTGATCCAGGCCCAGGCGATGCAGCGCACTCGCATGCATCACCGGGTCAAGCGTGCGCTCACCCACCATGACTTCAATGGGGTCACCCGGAATCATGCGAATCAGGCTGAAAGTCAGTAGCGTGATTCCCAAAACGGAAGGAACCAATAGCCAAAGACGCCTAAGGATATAAGAGATCATGGGTAGTATCTCCGCGCCGACACTGAGTAGAACCCAGTACCGCGCAAGTGCTTGATGGTCCGTCAGGACCGTACAGAGATATTCCCGAAACAGAAGAGAGTTACAGCAAGATCAAGCTTCGTAAAACGCCAGATTCAGCGCGCGCGCACGCTCACACCGCCACCCGACTTGGCGGATGCGCAATACTGGAAATGTTACTGACTGACCAGATCTCTATCTCTCCCCACTGCTCAACGGGGATAACCGGGCGTTTGCACGCCTCTCTATTCATAGACCGCAAAAAGTGCCCGGGGAAACCCCGGGCACCCGTCTAACAAACTTACTTGACGCTTACGCCATAGAAAGAATTAAGACCCAGCGGGCTCACTTTGAAACCGACAACCTTCTTGCTCATCGGCTCATTCACCGTACTGTGTGCAATCGTTGTCAACGCAACTTGTTGCTTAACGATCACTTGGGCCTTCATGTAGTCCTTAGTCCGTTCTGCAACATTGGAGGTGCGCTTGCCTTTTTGGATCAAATCTTCAAACGGCTTGTAGCACCACTTGGAGAAGTTGTTGCCATTAATCGCATCGCAACCAAACAAGGTGCCGAGCCAATTATCCGGGTCCCCATTGTCGCCGGTCCAGCCAATCAGCATTGCATCATGTTCACCCGCTTTCGCGCGCTTGATATATTCGCCCCATTCGTAAGTCACGATCTTGGCGTGTACACCAATCTTGCTCCAGTCAGACTGAATCATTTCAGCCATTAACTTAGCATTAGGATTGTACGGACGTTGAACGGGCATGGCCCACAGAGTGATGTTGAGGCCTTTGGCGTATCCAGCCTTAGCCAGCAAGGCTTTGGCCTTGGCTACATCGAATGGCGCATCCTTGATACTCTTGTTATATGACCATTGGGTCGGTGGCATCGGGTTGGTTGCCAACTGACCGGCACCCTGATAAACCGCCTTCAAGATGGCAGGCTTATTGATGGACATATCCAGCGCTTGGCGTACAGGCAGCTTGGAGAGCGCCGTATGCTTCACGTTGTAGGCCAAATAACCCAGATTAAACCCAGCCTGTGACATCACGTGCAGATTCGGATTGGCCTTCATACCAGCCACATCAGCCGGACGCGGATAGGCTGCAATCTGACATTCGCCAGCTTTTAGCTTCTGATAGCGCACGGAAGGGTCGGTGGTGATGGCGAACACCAGGTTATCGATCTTGACTTCGCCCTTCTTCCAATATTCTTTATTGGCAGCAAAGCGGATCTGCGCATCTTTTTGATAACGCTTGAAGATGAATGGACCGGTACCAATTGGCAAGGAGTTGATCTGCGCTGCCTTGCCCGATTTGAGCAACTTGTTTGCGTATTCGGCAGACTGGATAGAAGCAAAGCTCATCGCCAGGTTCTGTACGAAAGCAGCGTCGACTGATTTCAATACAAAACGCACGGTCATCGGATCAACCTTCTCCACCTTAACGATGTTGTCGGTCATCCCCATGTCGGAGAAGTACGGGAAATCGGTCGGATAGGCTTTGCGGAACGGATTATTCTTGTTCAACATGCGGTCGAAGGTGAACACCACGTCGTCAGCATTGAAAGTGCGCGTCGGCTTGAAATACTCGGTGGTGTGAAACTTAACCCCCTTGCGCAGATTAAAGGTGTAGGTCTTGCCATCAGGCGACACCGTCCACTTTTCTGCCAAGCCCGGTTCTACCTTGGTGCTGCCGCGTTGGAACTGAACCAGACGGTTAAACACAGTTTCCGCAGATGCATCAAAATCGGTACCGGTTGTGTATTGGCCCGGGTCAAAACCAGCCGGGCTGCCTTCCGAACAATAGATGAGTGTTCCGCCAGCTGACGCGGCGGATGCAACTGCAACTAGACTAGCTGCCAGCAGTACTTTTTTCGCATATCGCATATTCTCTCTATCCCTCTTATATGTTTTGAGTAGCCTACTCTGAGGCCATAGGGTATACAGTATGCATTTGCATCAGATTTGACAAGCACGCATAAGCTGATTTCACCAATTCATGCTGCGAGCGCAGAAAAAAGCCCCGGCTAGCACATCTTTAGCACCACACTCCCAATGGAATAACCTGCTCCGAAGGATGAAATCACGCCAATGTCATTTGCGATTAAATCTTGTTTATTGAGGTGGAACGCGATGATAGACCCCGCAGAACTGGTATTAGCATAGCGATCCAGAATCACCGGGGCCTCGTCCAGACTGGCGTCACGCCCCAATATCCGCCGCGCGATCAAATGGTTCATCGAAAGATTAGCCTGATGTAGCCAAAAACGCCGCACATCGCTCGGTGCAATATTAAGCGCCGACAAATGCTGCAGAATATGTTCGCCCACCATCGGACAAACTTCTTTGAACACCTTGCGGCCTTGCTGCACAAACAATTTGTCTGGTTTGCCAATCCCCTGCTCATCGCAGGCATTCAGAAAACCAAAATTATTACGAATCGCATTTGAGAACACCGTTGCCAAGTGGCTCCCGAGCACTTCAAACTGCTGTGGCGCATCTGCAGTGTCGGCCCGCTCCAACAGCACTGCGCTGGCAGCATCGCCAAAGATAAAGTGGCTATCGCGATCACGGAAATTCAAGTGCGCCGAGCAGATTTCAGGACTAATCACCAAAACCGCACGCGCTTGCCCACTGGCGATGGCATTGCTGGCGGTTTGAATCCCAAAAGTGGCAGACGAACAGGCCACATTCATATCAAAGGCAAAACCATTTATCCCCAGTGCGTGTTGCACCTCAATCGAGATGGCCGGGTAAGGCCGTTGCATATTAGAGCAGGCCACCACCACCATATCGATATCTTCGGGCTGCTTGCCCGCACTTTGCAGGGCCTCGCGCGCGGCAGCCACCCCCATTTCGGCTTGTAACGATAAAACCTCATTCGAGCGCTCAGGCAAATAGGGACGCATGCGCAAGGGATCAAGAACGCCATGCTTGTCCATCAGATAGCGCTGCTTGATTCCTGAAGCTTTTTCGATAAATTCAGCGCTTGATTCTGCCAGAGGAGCACAGTGCCCCGCCTCGATAAGCGCCTGATGCTGTTGGTTGAATGCTTGGACATAACAATTGAAAGCAGCCACCAGTTCTTGGTTGCTGACCGCATTGGGCGGGGTAAATAACCCCGAGCCGCTGATAACGACCTTATGCATAGGTATGGCGTTCCTGCCACCCGACACCGGGTGGTAAAAGCATTAATCACTGCTCCGACTCGTCAGGATTCAGCCGGAGAACCAACCGGCTGTACCGATACCAGCCGCACCGAGCAAATATACCAAGATCATGACGACCGTGTCAGAAAACCATCACAAACCAGTAAAAAGCTAGTAAAGTAATAACCTACGGTTGACCTCATGGACTGCGGCCCATGCCTTTCTGTCCCGTTCTGACACACCTGCTTTTATTTCCCTGAAAATAGTTGACTAATTTAGTCGGATATTGCGTATAATCAGTCTGAATATATCCTCTGGGAGTCTCCGACCATGCGTTTGACCACTAAAGGTCGCTTTGCCGTTACCGCAATGCTTGACCTGGCTTTGCGTGAAGCAAACGGTCCCGTTACGCTGGCCGGGATCAGCGAACGCCAGTGCATTTCTCTTTCCTACCTGGAACAACTGTTCGGCAAACTACGTCGGGCAGAGCTGGTAGAGAGCGTGCGCGGTCCTGGGGGCGGCTATACCCTGGCACGAAGTACTGATGACATTTCAGTTGCCAATATTATTGCGGCCGTCGACGAACCGGTTGACGCAACCCAATGCGGCGGACGAGAAAACTGTCGGGACAACAATCGTTGCATGACGCACGACTTGTGGACCAACCTGAATGCCACCATCTTCAATTACCTCTCGCAGGTAAGCCTTGCCAGCCTGGTTGAAAAGCAGCGCGCCCAAGACACATCGGTATTGCAGGATCAGCGTGAGGTCCATAGCGGACTGCGCCCTCATGCAACACCGGCTAGCGGCACGCTATGACTGCGGATCTTCATTGTGGAGAAAAACCAATGACTCAGATAAAGCTTCCAATCTATCTAGATTATTCAGCAACTACACCAGTGGACCCGCGTGTTGTCGAGGCCATGATTCCCTATTTGACGGAACATTTTGGCAACCCGGCCTCCCGCAGTCACAGCTATGGCTGGGCCGCAGAAGCCGCGGTAGAAAATGCGCGCACCGAGGTTGCTCGTCTGGTGAATTGCGACGCGAAGGAAATTGTCTGGACCTCAGGCGCAACTGAGTCCGACAACCTGGCGCTCAAGGGTGCGGCACAGTTCTACAAAACCCGTGGCAAACACATTATTACGGTCAAGACCGAACACAAGGCGATTCTCGACACCTGCCGCGAGCTGGAACGAGAAGGGTTTGAAGTCACCTATTTGCCAGTCAAGGAAAATGGTTTAATCGATTTAGACCAATTCAAGGCTGCGCTGCGCCCTGACACCATCCTGGTTTCGGTGATGATGGTAAACAATGAAATCGGCGTGATTCAGGACATCCCGACGATCGGTGCACTGTGCCGCGCGAATGGCACCATCTTCCATGTTGATGCCGCTCAGGCTACCGGCAAGGTCGACATCGATCTGGCGGTGCTGCCAGTTGATCTGATGAGTTTTTCTGCTCACAAGACCTATGGTCCTAAAGGGATTGGCGCACTGTATATCCGCCGTAAACCACGGGTTCGTCTTGAAGCCCAGATGCACGGTGGTGGCCATGAACGTGGTTTCCGTTCGGGTACCCTGGCGACCCACCAGATTGTTGGCATGGGCGAATGCTACCGCTTGGCACGTGAAGAAATGGCGCAAGAAAACCCACGCATCAGAGCACTGCGCGACCGACTGTGGAATGGCCTGAAAGATATGGAAGAGGTGTATCTGAATGGCGACATGGTTGCACGCGTCCCAACCAACCTGAATGTCAGCTTCAACTTTGTCGAAGGTGAGTCCTTAATCATGGCGATCAAGGATCTGGCCGTTTCATCTGGATCGGCTTGTACCTCTGCCAGTCTTGAACCGTCATACGTACTGCGCGCGCTGGGGCGTAACGATGAATTAGCGCACAGCTCAATCCGGATCACCATGGGTCGCTTCACCACCGAGGAAGAAATCGACTACGCGATCAAGTTGCTGCGCGAAAAGGTCGCAAAACTGCGCGAATTATCGCCACTGTGGGAAATGTATAAAGACGGCGTCGATATTAGTTCGATCGAATGGGCCGCTCATTAAGAATCACGGGCGCGAACTGCTTCGCGCCTGGTTTGCGGGAGAAACACCATGGCATACAGCACTAAAGTACTCGATCACTACGAAAACCCACGCAATGTCGGTACCTTTGAAAACGGCGACACACAAGTCGGCACTGGTATGGTTGGCGCCCCAGCGTGTGGTGACGTGATGAAATTACAGATCAAAGTCAACGACAAGGGCGTGATTCAGGATGCCCGCTTCAAGACTTATGGCTGTGGGTCGGCAATTGCCTCCTCTTCGCTCGTCACCGAATGGGTTAAAGGCAAAACCCTTGATGAAGCAATGACCATCAAGAACACGGACATTGCTGAAGAGCTAGCCTTGCCCCCGGTCAAAATTCACTGTTCGATCCTGGCGGAAGATGCGATTAAGGCAGCCGTTTCGGATTACAAGCAAAAACACGGCAAATAACACGTCGGATATCACAATGGCCATCACACTCACTGAAAGTGCTGCGGCGCATGTCCGCAATTTTATCGCCAAACGTGGCAAGGGGTTGGGCGTACGTCTGGGCATCAAGACCTCAGGCTGTTCTGGCATGGCGTACAAACTTGAATTCGTCGATGAAGAGAACCCTGACGATCTGTCATTCGAAAGCTTTGGCTTGCGCGTCTACACCGATGCAAAAAGTCTGAGCTATCTGGATGGCACAGAACTTGACTATACCAAGGAAGGGTTGAACGAAGGCTTCAGGTTCAACAATCCTAATGTCAAAAACGAATGCGGCTGCGGCGAGAGCTTCAACGTCTGACAGGCGTGCATTCGACGCATCCGCGTACGAATGCAACGTCTAGCAAGGATTCTCGATGAGCGCAGAATTTAACCAGAACTATTTTGCCCTGTTTGGTCTGCCGCAACGCTTCAATCTTGATAGTGATGCGCTGGACACTGCATGGCGCACCGTAGCGGCAGAAGTCCACCCCGACCGCTACGCTCACGAGGGGGAAGCGCAACAGCGCGTGGCACTGATGATGTCCACCCGCGTTAACGAGGCCTACCGTACGCTTAAGTCCCCGCTGGCGCGCGCGCGCTATTTGCTGTCACTCGCGGGGGTCGATACGCAGGAAGAGTCGAATACCAGCATGCCGGTTGACTTTTTGATGGCGCAGATAGAATGGCGCGAAGCCATTGAAGATGCCCAATCAGCGGGAGACACCGACGCGCTGGATCAGCTTCTCACTCAACTGCGCCAAGAAACCAAGGCACTAGAAACCGAACTGGAAACTGCACTAGACCAGAGCGGCGACTTGGACTTGGCGACCGTTCTGGTGCGAAAATGCCGCTTTATGGAAAAGCTTGAACAGGAAATCGACGAAGCTGCCGAAAATGTCCTGTCCAGTGCTGCCCCTTCGACCCAATTGGATTGATGTCCACCATGGCACTCCTGCAAATCGCCGAACCCGGTTTTTCCCCAGCACCACACCAACACCGTAACGCCATTGGCATAGACCTGGGCACTACCAACTCATTGGTGGCCACGGTCAAAAGTGGTTCTGCTATTGTCCTGCCCGACAGTGAAGGCCGTAGCCTACTCCCCTCAGTGGTGCGCTATCTTGACGACCAAGGTCAGGTAGAAGTTGGGCATAACGCCCTGTATGAACAAAGCCGCGACCCCGGCAATACCATCGCGTCGGTTAAACGCCTAATGGGGCGGGGCCGTGAAGATATTGATACACAAGGTAGTCTGCCTTATCGCTTTGTCGACACCCCAGGGATGGCGCAGTTGGTCACGCGTGCGGGCGTAAAAAGCCCGGTAGAGGTCTCCGCCGAAATTCTTCGCGTGCTCAAACAGCGCGCCGAAGCCAGTATCACCGGCGAATTGACTGGAGCCGTGATCACCGTACCGGCCTACTTTGACGATGCCCAGCGGCAAGCCACAAAAGATGCGGCACAATTGGCAGGGCTCACCGTGCTGCGTCTATTAAACGAGCCAACCGCGGCTGCGATTGCCTATGGTCTGGATAATGGATCAGAAGGTATCTATGTGGTGTATGACTTGGGCGGCGGCACCTTTGACGTCTCGGTCCTGCGCCTGAGTAAGGGGGTATTCGAGGTATTGGCTACCAGCGGCGACTCTGCGCTGGGAGGCGACGATTTTGACCATCGCATTTATTGCTGGTCGCTTGAAGAAGCCGGGCTGTCCAGCCTGAGCCCCTCAGACGCGCGGCTATTGTTGACGCGCGCGCGCACCGCAAAAGAAACACTGTCAGAACACCAGGAAGCCCAGTTAAGCGCACAGCTTTCAGATGGACAAAGCGTAGAACTCACCCTATCTCAGGCGCAATTCCGCTCCATCAGCCAGCAACTGGTCGCCAAAACCATGCTGCCGGTAAAAAAAGCCCTGCGTGACGCTAAAATCACCGTCAAGGAAGTCAAGGGCGTGGTGATGGTTGGTGGTGCGACCCGCATGCCGCAGATCCAACAAGCGGTTGCGAAGTATTTTGGTCAAGCCCCGCTGAACAATCTGGACCCGGACAAGGTCGTGGCACTGGGTGCGGCAATCCAGGCCAATATGCTGGCGGGTAATAAACAAAACGACGACTGGTTGCTATTAGATGTGATTCCACTGTCCTTGGGCATTGAAACCATGGGCGGCCTCACAGAGAAAATCATTCCGCGTAATAGCACGATTCCAGTGGCACGCGCCCAAGAATTCACCACCTTTAAAGATGGTCAGACAGCCATGTCGATCCATGTATTACAAGGAGAGCGTGAACTCGTTTCTGACTGTCGCTCGTTGGCACGCTTTGTACTACGTGGTATTCCGCCTATGGTGGCTGGCGCGGCACGCATCCGTATCACCTTTCAGGTCGATGCCGATGGCTTGTTGTCGGTATCGGCGCGCGAACAAACCTCAGGGGTTGCCGCCAGCATTGAAGTCAAACCATCGTATGGGCTCAATGACGGCGATATCAGTCGGATGCTGAGTGAATCCATGGAGCATGTGCACGCAGACATTGAAGCGCGTAAATTACGCGAAGCCCAGGTAAATGCTGAAAGTTTGATGGAAGCTACGCATAGCGCATTGGCGATTGATGGGGATTTGTTGAATAGTCAGGATCGCGAGATCATCCTCCAGGCAATCGCATCGGCCAGCGAAGCGATTGCGAGTGAAAATACCAGAACGATTAATGAGGCAGTCAACCGCCTCAACCAAATCACCGAGCCTTTCGCCGCACGCCGCATGGATCGCAATGTTCAGCGCGCGCTGAAGGGCCAGAAGATTGGCGAATTGTGAGAACACATGCCGAAAATTATTGTTTTGCCTCATGCTGATATCTGTCCGGAAGGCGCGGTCATTGAAGACGCCGAACCCGGCAAGAGCATTTGTGAAGAATTATTACGTAACGGAATCGAAATCGAACACGCCTGTGAGATGTCGTGTGCCTGTACTACCTGCCATGTGGTAATCAGGGAAGGCTTTAACACGCTCGCACCATCAGACGATTTGGAAGACGACCTACTGGATCGCGCCTGGGGACTGGAAGCCAGCTCTCGCCTGTCTTGTCAGGCGGTGGTCGGCCAGGAAGATCTAACCATTGAGATCCCGCTCTACACCGTTAATCATGCACGGGAACACCACTAAGAAAGGAATGCAGCCATGAAATGGAACGACATTTACGACATCGCTGCCGAACTTGCGGACAGTCAGCCAGACATTGACCCACGCACCATCCGCTTTACCGATTTACACAATTGGGTCATCACGTTACCCGAGTTTGACGATGATCCGCTGCGTGGTGGAGAAAAAGCACTAGAAGCCATTCAGCAGGCATGGATTGACGAACGCGGCGTCTAAAGCGCTGATAGACTTGCCTTCGAGCGCAGCTACGCTTTTAATAGAACAAATCGCTATCGAAGGAGTCTCCGTATGTTCAAACTGCTTATCGGTAACAAAAACCTGTCTTCTTGGTCGCTGCGCCCCTGGTTGGTTCTGAAGATGCTGGAGGAGCCGTTCGAAGAACATAAGCTCGACCTGAAGAGCCCTGATATCAAGCAGCAGCTGCAAGCCAGTACGCCAGCCGGGAAAATCCCCGTATTACAAGACCGCAATCTTCAAGTATGGGACTCGTTGGCAATCTGCGAATACCTGGCTGAATGCTTTCCCAGTGCGGGCTTATGGCCGGTCAATAGCACGGATCGCGCGGTTGCGCGCGCGATGGTTGCAGAGATGCACTCTGGGTTTTTGGCCTTACGCCAGCAAATGCCCATGGATGTGAGCCACACCCACCCGGCGCCTAAAACCAACCCAGAACTTCAACACGACCTTAATCGCATTATTAGCCTCTGGCAGACCCAGCGTCACCAGAACGAGATCCATGGTCCGTTTCTGTTTGGCCACTTCACCATTGTCGATGCGTTTTTTGCGCCGGTGGTATTCCGTTTAGCTGGCTATCAGATTGAATTACCCGCCACGGTCCAGGCCTATGTTGAGCATATGCTGGCACTCCCAGCCATGCGCGAGTGGGCAGAGGCTGCAGCACAGGAATAAGGCTGGTGCCCGAACCGGGAACAACATAGAATGAGCGGGTTTTTTGAAGCCCCTTCACTTATGACCACCCCATTTATTATTGGTATTGCCGGCGGCAGTGGCAGCGGCAAAACCACGGTTACGCGCAAACTGGTCGAGACCATTGGCTCAGAAAAAGCCGCGGTCATCATGCAGGACAATTACTACCGCGACCAAAGTTCAATGACCTTTGAACAGCGCTTGCTCACCAACTACGACCATCCGCATGCCTTTGACTGGCCGTTATTGCTGCAGCATGTTGATGACCTGAAAAATGGGGTGCCGGTGGATATGCCGGTGTATGACTTTTCGATTCATACCCGTGGGCAGACCACCATCACACTGGTTCCAGCGCCGGTGATTCTGATTGAGGGCTTCTACTCGCTGTACGATGCCGCATTGCGCGACACCATGGCGCTGAAAATTTTTGTCGACACCGATGCTGACGTGCGTTTTATCCGGCGCTTACAACGTGATATCGCCGAACGCGGTCGGACCATGGAGCATGTTATCGAGCAGTACATGTCCACGGTGCGGCCGATGCACAATCAGTTTATCGAACCCACCAAACGTTTTGCCGACGTGATTTTGCCGCATGGCTGCAACGATCCGGCGGTAGACATGATTACCGCACGCATTGAGAGCCTGGTGCACTGAGTAGACGACACCGCCTCAATCATCCATTCCTGCATCTAGCCGTTCGAGAAACCCCGCGAGCAGTGGCGACACTTCAGTCCGCGGGGTGGCTACCGCCAAAGACAAATAGGCGCCCGCATCGGTCAAGGGTAAATAGCGCACCCCCTCAATATGCACACATTCCAGCGGCGAAGGCAGTACCGCAACGCCTAGACCTGCAGCCACCAGGCCAATCTGGGTGGTAGCTTCGCGCGCCTCTTGCACCACCTTAGGCTGAAACCCCGCCGCCAGACACAATCGGTGCAACAACACCGTCAAGCCGGTACCTGCGTCATCGGGATAGCCGATAAACCCCTCGTCACTTAACTCGGACAAGGCCAACTGTTCACGTCCGGCAAGCGGATGGCGCGTATTAATGGCCACGCGCAACGGATGGCGACGAATCAAGCGCATATGCACACCAGGCGGCTCTTCTGGGTCGACACAGCGGATAAACCCCACGTCCAGTTCCTCAGACGCCAGGGCCTTGCACTGCTCGGCGCTAGATAACTCCGACAACGCTAAGGTGACTTGGGGATAATGCTGACGATAGTCGTAAATTAAACCAGGGAAAAAGTGGGTCAACGACAGCGATGCGGTAAACCCAACCCGCAGCTCACCCAATTCGCCACGTGCAGCACGCCGCGCTTCTTCTATTGCGGCGTTGCTCGCCGCCAGAATATGGCGCGCACGCTGGAGAAATCGCTCACCCGCCACAGTCAACGCGACTTTGCGCCGACTGCGCAACAGCAAGGTGACGCCGAGTTCGGCTTCGAGTGCTTGAATCTGCTGACTTAAGGGCGGCTGCCCCAGATGGAGTCGCAAAGCGGCGCGGGTAAAATGCAATTCTTCCGCCACCGCAACGAAATAACGCAAATGCCTCAGTTCCATTGATATGTTCTATATATAAGTACAGGTACAAATATATATTGGACAGTAGTTTAAGCCAAGTCCTAAGATGTATCTACGCATTACTCTCAGGTTGCATCCTAGAAACTCCATGTCATCCACTGCCATTACTTCTCCCTCTACCATGATAAAAAGCCCTGCGGCACTTACCACAAGTAAACTGCAACTTGGCACTCCGGCCTATAAGCGCACCGCGCGCGCAATGTTTATCGGCGGCTTCACCACTTTTTCAATGCTGTACTGTGTGCAACCACTGCTACCAGTGTTTTCTCATGAATTCCACCTGTCGCCCGCCATGGCCAGCGGGGCGGTGTCGGCGGCGACCGCCAGCATGGCGTTGATGCTGATTCCGGCCAGCATTCTGGCTGACCGCTTTGGCCGTCGCCCAGTGATGAATGCTTCGCTCGCTCTTTCTAGTTTGTTTCTACTGCTCTCTTCACTCTCGACCGCTTTTTGGCAGTTGCTGCTACTGCGCGCCTTGCTTGGCATATCACTGTCGGGTTTGCCTGCGGTGGCGATGGCCTATTTGGGCGAAGAAATTGAAGCGCGCTCGCTCGGACGTTCGCTGGGGCTCTACATTGCCGGCAACGCGCTGGGAGGGATGTGTGGACGGTTGTTTGCCGCCATATTGAGCGATTGGCTATCTTGGCGATTTTCGCTGGGCTTGCTCGGGGCAATGGGCGCGCTGGCGGCATTTGAATTCTGGCGCTGTCTACCGCCCTCCCAACACTTTACCCCACACCGTACGAGTCTTAGCCTTCTGGTCAAGAGCACACGCACGCTGTTTGCCGATGCTGGTCTGCCTTGGCTGTTTATCTGTGGCTTTTTGCTGATGGGTGGCTTTGTCAGTCTGTATAACGTACTCGGCTACCGCCTGGAAGGTGCACCATTTCATCTACGCCCCAGCCAGGAAGGCCTGATCTTTACGCTATATCTGGTCGGGACGATTGGTTCGACCTGGGCAGGGAAATTATCGGATCGGATTGGCCGGCGCAATGTTCTGTGGATCATGGTCACAACCATGGCAACGGGACTGCTGTTGACCTTATCGGTCATGCTGCCTCTGATGGTGTTTGGTATCGCCATCTTTACCTTTGGCTTCTTTGGTGGACACGCGGTGGCCAGCAGTTGGATCGGCTTGCGCTCAGGCAATGACAAGGCGCTAGCCTCTGCGTTGTATCTGGGGTTTTATTACCTTGGATCGAGCGTGCTCGGCGCCGCGAGCGGCTGGATGTGGAGCGCTGCACTATGGCCAGGCCTGGTGGCTTTGTTAATGGCGGTGCTGTTGATGTGCATGGGTATTGCGTTGTTTCTGCGTCGGCTCACGCCGCTGGCGCAAGTCTGATTGTCCGGTGCGAGGACCTTGCGGCCCTCGTCTCCGGTTGGGCCCTAGTCGCGGGTCAGCACCATGCAGCCTGCGATTTTCCGTACGTAAGCCGCTTCAGGCAGGTATAGCCATGATGATTCGCCATCAATCGGTTCGACCGCCCAATGTAGGCGGCTGTCGACGATTAATTGGCAAACATCAGAATCTCTACGGGTCT
>Ga0183100_1000830_pt1 | contig 19277 bp, 12 predicted proteins | sample Biomet2_FD_127789 | JGI IMG/M metagenome (GOLD analysis project Ga0183100, IMG submission 127789) | Microbial communities from bioreactor (seeded with anoxic lake sediment) at LBNL, California, USA - Biofuel metagenome 2 | ecosystem: Engineered > Bioreactor > Anaerobic > Unclassified ...
AAATATAAGTAATATTAGGAGTTAAATATGTCTGATTCACGTGACTGTAATTTATATTATAATCCCAATACAGCAAATTATTTAGTTCAATATAGAGGGAATTTTAAAGAAAAAATAGATAAAGTATCTTATGCTTGTGGGGATATAATTACAGACACTATTGGAGTCGTATCAGTACAAGTTAAAGATTTAGATAGACTTTTAAGTGATGAACCAGAAATTGTTTTTTATTCTGTTAGAAGTATGTTTGTACTACACGACATTTCACCATCTTCTGTAGATAATATAAATAATATTAAAATCAATCCATATTTAGATTTAACAGGAAGAAATGTACTGATAGGTATAGTAGATACGGGGATAGATTATTTAAATGAAGAATTTATAAGTGAGGATGATACATCAAGAATAATTAATATATGGGATCAAACAATAGAAAATAATACAGATAATTCTGTATTTATTGGACAAACGTATTCAAATGAGGAAATAAACAATGCGATAAATGATTATAGAAATAATAAAGATCCATACAAAATCGTACCTTCAAAAGATGAAATCGGTCACGGAACTAAGGTGGCTGGAATTATAGGCGCAAGAGGATATAATAATGAATTTCAAGGAATCGCCAATCAAAGTAAATTTGTAATTGTTAAGCTTTTTCAGTCCACTAATTTTAAGAATGAATTAAAAGAAAATAATGTTAAAGATACGCCAGTATATAATGATTCAGAAGTTGTAGCAGGACTAGAGTATTTAAAAAGACGATCAATGGAACTTGAGCAACCTATGGTAATTTATATTGGTGTTGGAAGTACTGAAGGAAGCCATGATGGCACAAGTTTGATTTCTAGATATGTAGCATCTCTTGGAAGTAATAGAGGACTGTGTTGTGTAGCTGGTGTTGGAAATGAAGGAGATGCACAAGGGCATACATCAGGCTATATTAAAAATGTAGGAGATACAAAAGTAGTAGATTTAAAAATACCAAAGGAATTAAAACATTTTCACTTTAATATATGGGTACGAAGACCTAATGTTGCTTCTATAAATGTAATTTCCCCTACCGGAGAATCATCATCAATTATTGAAGCAAAAATAGGTAAAATTCAACCAATCAAATTTGTTTTCTTAAATACTATAATGACAATTAAATATTATAATCCTGAACATTTTACTGGACATGAACTTATAAGCATTGAATTTAAAGACATAAAACCTGGGATATGGAGTTTTAATTTAATTGGGAAATATATAACTGATGGAAGATATGATATATGGCTTCCTCCTAAGAGTACTTTACCAGAAAATACAGTGTTTCTTGAACCTGATCCTTTCAATACAATAACAATTCCATCTACAGCAGTTAATGTAGTTACAGTTGCTTATTATGGAAATAACAATGCTTTAATTGCAGCTTCAGGTAAGGGCTTTAATACTAATAATTTAATTAATCCTGATATTTCAACGATAGGAATAAATATTTTAACAACAAAAGTTTCAGGAGGAATTACAACCTTTTCTGGTAGTTCAGCAGCTACTGCAATAGTGGCTGGAGCTTGTGCACTTCTGCTGCAGTGGGGTGTTATTGATGGAAATGATAAAACTATGTATTCACAAAAAATTAGAAGCTATCTAATGTATGGAGCTAATAGGAATCAACTTTACAGATATCCAAGTAGAGAAAGTGGGTATGGAGATTTTGATTTATTAGGTACTTTTAATGTTATTAGTAGAACATTTAGAGGTGGTAATCAGGTGCATAACATAAATAATTCTAGTAGAAAGAATATTAATGGGAATTATGAATTTACTGAATATTATATTAATAAATTATTTATAAGAATTCCATGTAAGATAGGAGGAATTTAGATGGAAGAAAGTTCTAGAACTTCAAAAAATATTTTTTCAGATCCAAATTATTATCATTATATTGTTCAATATCAAGGGAATATTGAGGAGGAGGTTTCAAAACAACCAGGATACTATGTAACTATAATTAATGATAAATATGCAATAATATCTTCGGATAGAGAACTTGAACTAAATGTTGAAGAACCAATTTTTTCATCTATAGTATATGTTGCTCTACCAGACGTATTTACCCTTCAAGAAATTTCACCAACTGAAGCTTCTCAAGCTAATTTTTTACAATTAGACTTGCCGTTAAGATTGACAGGAATAGGAGTTACCGTAGCAATTATAGATACAGGTATTGACTACTTAAATGAGGAATTTATAAAAGAAAATGGAGAAACGAAAATAGAATATATTTGGGACCAAACAATAAATCTTACTGAAAAAGATGAAAATACTCTTGTCCCATATGGAACTGTATATACTAAAAATAATATACAAGAAGCCATAAATGCTTTTAAAGAGGGGAAATCACCTTATGAAATAGTTCAAACCAAAGATGAAATCGGACATGGAACTAACATGGCAGGAATAATTGGAGCTGTTGGAAAAAATCCTAATTTAAAAGGAGTAGTTCCAGACTGTGATTTTGTAGTTGTAAAATTAAGTGAAAACAGTACATACAAAAAGCTTTTTAATGTACAAATGCCTATATTTGATATAGTTGCTGTTTTTACAGCACTAGAGTTTTTATATAGATATTCATTAATTAACAATAAGCCAGTTGTTATATATTTTCCTCTTGGAAGTAATTTGGGTAGTCATAAAGGAAATGGTATTTTAGAACAATATATGGAGTCAATATGTACAAATAGCGGCATAGCTATAGTTACTGGAACAGGAAATCAAGGAGCAAGTGGAACTCATACCTCTGGTGCAATGAAAGAAGTGAATGAAGATCGAACAATACAACTGTATATCTCTACAGAACAAAAAAATATTGTGACTGATATTTGGATTGACTCACCAAATATAATGTCTTTAGCTGTAATATCACCTTCAGGTGAAAGTACTGAAACAATAAGTGCTGAAATAAATGTTGTGGAAACTTATTCATTTATATTTGAAAATACGTCAATAAAGGTTAATTATTATCTGCCAGAAGAGCATACTGGAGATCAATTGATAAGGATTAGATTTTTTAATTTGAAAGAAGGAGTATGGAGGCTTAAATTAACAGGAGAGTCTATTTTAGATGGTAAATTTAATGCTTGGATACCTCAAGAAGGTATAAGTGTTGGAGGCACTAGATTTATTTTCTCAGATCCTTATGGAACAAGTATGAATCCAAGTACTTCAAATTATTTAATTACTGCAGCAGCATATAACCAAAACAATAATACTATTTTAAGTTATTCTGGAATAGCACTTTTAGATGATTATATTGATAAAATAGATGTGGCAGCAGGTGGCGTAAATGCATTAACGGTAGCTCCTAACAATACAACTGCTATAGTCAATGGAACAAGTGTGGCAGCAGCTATACTTGCTGGAGCTTGTGCTATGCTATTTCAGTGGGGAATTGTAGAGGGGAATTATCCCAATATATATTCCCAAACTATAAAAACATATATTGCAAGGGGAGCAGTTGAAAGAAGTGGTGATGCATATCCAAACCCACAGTGGGGATATGGTATATTAAATATACTGAAAATGTTCCAAAACATGCTATAAACGATAAAACTTAAAAGTTTAGAATATATTACACAATTATTATAATCAAATTTACTTTTTATGTTTTTAGAGGATATATTATTTGATGAAGTAGTTGCTTTAATTGCTTGATGATGAAAAGAATTACTAAAGAAATTCTAAATAAAATATTTACAAAATAAATAAAGCAAGTACAATAGAAATACAGAGATTTATTTTTATATAGAAAACAGATTGAGGAACTAGCTGTGGATAATATTTATACTCGATTTCAGCTTTTGAAGAAGCCAAAGATAATAGGAATAGTTTTAGGAGGACATATATTAGATGAAAAGATTTTTTAAAACTATAATAATAGTATTTATATTTAGCATGATGCAAATCATGACTTTAACAGCATTTGCATATGAAAAGGTTCGCAAATTAGAAGATATGAAAGATAATATTTATAAGCATTTTGAAAATAGAGATACAAATTTTACTTTTTTATATACAGGAACAAGAAAAGAATTTGAAGATAATATACGTATGTGTATTAAGGATGCATATTCTAAGGATGATTATTTAGAAAGGTCATGGCTAGAAATAAAACCTAAAGCAAATGTTACGGAAGATGGTATACAAACAACTATAGATGCGACTTATTTAACTACAAAGGAACAAGAAGAGTATATAGAAAAAGAGTTGGAAATGATTACCGAAGAAATAATTAATAAAAAAATGTCTGATTTAGAAAAAGTAACAGTTATAAATGATTATATAGTAAATAGATATGAATATGATTATACACTAAAATCAATAAGTGTTTATTCTGGATTAACTACATCAGTAGCTGTATGTCAAGGATATTCAATGACTGCTTATAAGATGTTTAATTATGCAGGTATAGAAAATAGGATTGTTGTTGGAAGTATTAAAGGTATTCGACATTCATGGAATAGTGTTAAAATTCAAGGGAATTGGTATCAATTAGATATTACAAATAATGATTCTATTGAAAAGGATAAATATTTCTTAGTAGGAGATGATACTTTGATTGCTAACGAATATGTTTGGGATAGAGAAAAGTATCCAAAGTCACCACATAATTATTACTAACAAAGATGAGCATTGTTGTAGAAAGAAATTATAAATACCTAAGTTCTAAATTAACAGAAAATCATTTCTCAGTTAGGTTAACACCATTTTTTTGTTAAGTAAGTTCGAGGAATAAAAATAAAAGATTTTTTTAAGAAATTGATTTATAAAATAATTTCTTGAAAGAATCTTTTGTTTTTTAGAGTAATAAAAATTTATTTTATTTCACGTGTATAAATAATAAAAATATTTAGTAACAGTTAAAAGTATATACATATTATTTCTCAATAATATAGAATAAGTGTAGTTTTCATTTTGAGTATAAGTATAATAAAAAAATTCATGTAAATAAATAATGAAGTTGTATAAATATTCAAGGTTTGTTAAAATGTTATTAAATAGATATAAAAAAATTTTCTTATACAAACATTACTAAAAAGCAAACGAATATAATAAAGTATGATTAATATATATTAAATATATAATTTTTAAGCATTGAAAGGTTGGAGGAGTGAGAATGAAAAGAGGTAGTGGAATTATTATGCATATAGCATCATTGCCAGGTAAATATGGAATAGGTACATTTGGAAAAGAAGCATATGAATTTGCTGATTTTTTAAAAAAAGCTGGTCAAAGATATTGGCAGATACTTCCTTTGGGTCAAACAAGCTATGGGGATTCACCATATCAATCATTTTCAGCATTTGCTGGAAATCCATACTTTATTGATTTTGATGTTTTAGAGAAGGATGGGTTATTAAATAAAGAAGATTATGATGGAATAAATTTTGGAGATAATCCTGAAGTTATAGATTATGGAGTATTATTTAATGAAAAAATGAAGGTATTAAGACTTGCATATGAAAATTCTAAAAAAAATAAATTTGATGATTTAGAAACTTTTGAAAAAGCGGAAGCTTCTTGGCTTGATGATTATGCTTTGTTTATGGCATTAAGAGCTAATTTCAATTTAAAAAGCTCCCAAACATGGGATGATCATATTAGGTTGAGAAAAGAAGAAACTTTAAATAAGTACAAAGCGCAACTTACTGATGAAGTGCAATATTGGAAGTTTTTACAATATGAATTTTTTAAGCAATGGAAGAATCTAAAAGATTATGTTAATAAATTAGGTATTGAAATTATAGGAGATATACCAATATATGTAGCTGAAGATAGTGCTGATTTATGGAGTAATCCAAAAGTATTTTTATTAGATGATAAAACTTTAAAACCAATAAAAATTGCAGGCTGTCCACCAGATGTATTTTCAGCAACTGGACAACTTTGGGGAAATCCTATTTATAATTGGGAATATCTTGAGGAGACAGGCTATAAATGGTGGATAAATAGAATTAAACAAAGCTTAAAACTGTATGATGTATTAAGAATAGATCATTTTAGAGGATTTGAAGCTTATTGGGCTATACCTTATGGAGATAAAACCGCACAAAATGGAGAATGGATAAAAGGTCCAGAAATGAAATTATTTAATGCAATAAAAGAAGAACTTGGAGATATAAATATTATAGCTGAAGATTTAGGTTTACTAACTGAAGAAACTATAAGTTTTAGAGAAGAGACAGGCTTTCCAGGAATGAAAGTATTAGAATTTGCTTTTTCTGGTGAAAGTAAAAATTCATATCTTCCACATAATTATGAGAAAGATTCTGTGGCTTATACAGGAACACATGATAATGATACAGTAAGAGGTTGGATTGAAACTACAGGAGGTGAGGCTGAAGTTAAAAATGCAATTGAATATTTAAAGTTAACAGAAGAAGAAGGCTATAATTGGGGATTTATAAGAGGAATATGGAGTAGTGTTGCCAATACTTCCATGGCACTTATGCAAGATTTTTTAAATCTTGGTAATGAAACAAGACTTAATTTTCCATCGACAATGGAAAAAAATTGGAGTTGGAGAGTGAAAGAGAATGTTTTCACTAATGAGTTAGCGAATAAAATATATAGATTAACTAAAATTTATGGAAGGTGTGAATAAGTGTGGAGAAACAAAAAATAAAAGAGGGTATTGAAAGATACTTAAAAGTAAAACATGGGGTAAAATTGAAAGATGCTCAAGATTATGAAATATTTAATGCAGTTTCATTAACAATTTTAGAAGAAATAATTGATGATTGGAATACTACAACTGAAACTTATAATAAAGGGAGGATGGCATACTATTTATCAGCAGAATTTTTAATGGGGAGAGCCCTTGGGAACAATTTAATGAATTTAGGTTTATATGATAAAGTTAAAGATGTACTAAAAGAATTAAACATAGGTTTAAATAAAGTTGAAGAAATAGAAGAAGATGCAGGTCTTGGAAATGGTGGACTTGGAAGACTTGCAGCGTGTTTTGTAGAATCATCAGCAACTTTAGATATGCCTTTAGTTGGGTATGGCATAAGATATAGTAATGGATTATTTAAACAAAACATCGAAAATGGATTTCAAACTGAATGTGAAGATACATGGCTTAAATATGGAGAAGCATGGAGTATTAGAAAAGATGATGAGACTCAAATAATAAGTTATTCTGATATGATAGTAAAAGCTGTCCCTTATGATGTGCCAATAATAGGATATGGAACTAAAAATATAAATACATTAAGACTATGGCAATGTGAAGCTTTAAGAGAATTTGATTTTAATTTATTTAATAATCAACAGTATATTGAAGCAGTATCAGCAAGAAATAAGGCAGAAGATATATCAAGAGTATTATATCCAAATGATACAGCAGAAGCAGGTAAAATACTAAGACTTAGACAACAATATTTTTTCTCAAGCGCGTCAATGAAGGATATAATAAAGAAACATAAAGCTAAATTTGGAAATGATTTTTCAGAATTTGCAAAATATAATGTGGCTCAATTAAATGATACTCATCCAACAATATCAATTCTTGAATTTATAAGAATATTAGTAGATGAAGAAAATGTTGATTTCTGGAATGCTTTGGCAATTGCAAAAGAATTCTTTGGATATACAAATCATACTATACTTGCAGAAGCTTTAGAAAAATGGAATATAAGATTAATTGAAAGATTATTCCCAAGAATATTACAAATTGCATATCAAGTTGATGATGCTCTGATGAATGAATTAAGACAAAAGGGTTATGATGAAGGTGCAATTTGGAACTTTAGAATTATTGCAAATGACCAAATGAGGATGGCTAATTTAGCTATATTTGTAGGAAGAGCTGTAAATGGAGTTGCAGCTCTTCATACAGAACTTTTAAAGAAGACTGAATTAAATAATTGGTATAACTTATACCCTGATAAATTCCAAAATAAAACTAATGGAATTACTCCAAGAAGATGGCTTAGACTTTGTAATAGTGAGTTATCTGAATTTATAACTGACTTATTGGGAAATGAGAATTGGGTTAAAAATTTAGAATTACTTAATGGATTAGAAAAATATAAAGATGATGATGCTGTGCTTGAAAAACTTATGGCAATTAAGCATAAAAAGAAGATTCAATTAGCAGAATATATTAAACAAGAAGAAGGAATCGATGTAGATCCAAATTCAATCTTTGATATTCAAATAAAAAGATTGCATGAATATAAAAGACAATTATTAAATGCTTTATATATTTTAGATTTATATTATAGAATTAAAGAAAATCCTAATTTAGATGTACCAAAGACTACATTTATATTTGGAGCTAAAGCCTTCCCAGGATATAGAAGAGCTAAAGGAATTGTTAAATTTATAAATGAAATAGCTAGAATTATTGATAATGATGACGAAGTTTCTAAGAAAATTAAAGTTGTATTTGTACATAACTACAGAGTATCTTATGCACAAAAATTATTCCCAGGATCTGATTTATCTAAGCAAATTTCAACAGCTGGAAAAGAAGCTTCAGGAACTGGAAATATGAAGTTTATGTTAAATGCAACTCCTACATTTGGAACTTATGATGGAGCTAATATAGAAATTGTTCAAGAAAGTGGAGAAGAAAATAACTATATCTTTGGACTTAGAGTTGAAGATATTGAAAGAATTAAGCATAACTATGATCCTAAGTGGCACTATAGAGAAAATCCAAGTATCAAGAGGGTAATAGATACATTAATTAATGGTACATTAGATGATGGCAAGACAGGATATTTTGAAGATTTATATAATGCATTAATAGAAGAAAGAGATCAATATTATGTACTTGCTGATTTTGAATCATTTAAAAAGACACAGGAAAAAGTATTTGAAGATTATAAAGACAAGAAGAAATGGGCTCAAAAGTGTTTTGCTAACCTTTATTGTTCAGGTACATTTTCAAGTGACAGAACTATAAAACAATATGCTGATGAAATTTGGGATATAAAACCAGCACCTATTAGATAATATTAGGCTATTTTCTTTTGAATATCCCTAAGTAGAAATAAAGATCAGTATATAACAGAGATAGGATACCGCTAAAGATTTATAGATATAGTGATTTAAATACTATATCTATAGATCTTTATTTTGCCATAAAATAATTAGTCCACAAGTTTACATTTAGTTTGATTTACGATATCATTAAGATATTAAAATTAAGGCATATGAAATAATAATTAAAAGAAAGATCTTTTATAATATAAGAAAATTACTTTTAAAAGTACCATCGCATTTTTGAACTGTTATTTTCTTTCATGTGCCTAAACTATTAAAATTATGGTTAATAATATGAGAATTTAGTAGGAAATAAATTATAGATTGATAATTTTTAAGTTAGAAAAGGGGATTGGGTATGAAGAAAATAGTAGTATTAGATGGTAAAACCTTGGGGAATGTAGATTATATTAAGTTGAATGAATTTGGTCAAGTAATTTATTATGATTTAACTTTGAAAGAAGAGGTTGCTGATAGAATTAAAGATGCTAATATAGTACTAACAAATAAAGTTTTATTAAATGAGGAAAACTTAAGAGACGCAGATAATTTAGAACTTATATGTGAGATGGCTACAGGATATAATAATATAGATATAAATTATGCTAAAGAAAAAAATATTGCAGTAACCAATGTTAATGGCTATTCTACTACTACTGTAGCTCAACATACATTTGCTATGCTACTTAACTTATATGATAATATAAGTTATTTTGATAACTTTATTAAATCTGGAGAATACTCAAAGTCTGCAATGTTTACTAACATAGAAGTACCATATAAAGATCTGTGTGGTAAAATATGGGGCATAATTGGTCTTGGTAATATTGGAAAAAGAGTGGCAAAGATAGCTCAAGCTTTTGGTGCAAGAGTAGTGTATTACTCAACTTCAGGCAAAAATGCAGATTCAGATTATGCAAGGGTAGAATTTGATTCATTATTAAAACAATGCGATATTATTTCTATACATGCTCCTTTAAATGAGAAAACTGAAGGATTAATTAATTATGAAGCTTTTACTAAAATGAAAAAAGATGCAGTATTAATTAATGTAGGAAGAGGTCCTATAGTGGTAGATGAAGACTTAGCTAGGGCTATAGATGAAGAAATAATAGGTGGAGCTGCATTAGATGTATTTAAAGTTGAACCAATTCCAGCAGAAAATCCATTACTAAATATTAAAAATAAAGAAAAATTAGTATTAACACCACATATAGCATGGGCTAGTGAAGAAGCTAGAAATAGACTATTTACAGACTTATTAGAAAATATTAGTGCATACAATCGAGGTGAAATAAGAAATAGAGTAGATCTTTAATTAATGCAGATGTTAATAGAGCATTACAAATAATCAAAAAAGTATTCCCAAATGTTTTTAACTAGGGGATAGAGGATACAGGGTTGCATCCAGTTAGAGTGGGTATTTAATAATACTGACTAATAAATGTATTTTATTAAAATATTTAATATTGTTAGAGTATTTTAATATTTATACATACCTAGTGCTAAAAGTAGTAACTAAAGGAGACGTAAAATATCATGGCGAAGGTTATTATTGCAGAAAAACCGTCTGTTGCGAAGAATATTGCAGAGGCATTTAAGATAAAGAATAGAAAAGATGGTTATTTTGAAGGTAATGGATATTATATAACATGGGCATTTGGGCATCTTTTGCAACTTTATGATGCAAAAGATTATGATGAAAATATGAAGGGGTGGAGATTTGAAAAGTTTCCATTTATTCCAGAAAACTTTTTATATAAAATAAAATGCGATAGTGCTGATAGAACTATAGAAGATAAGGGCGCGAAAAAGCAACTTGGAATAATAAAGAGTTTAATCGATAAAGAAGATGTTGATAGTATTGTTTCAGCTACTGATTTTGATAGGGAAGGTCAGGTTATAGCTGATGAATTATTTGATTATTTTAAGGTCAAAAAGCCTATATATAGATTGCTTTTAAACGAATGGACACCTGATGAAGTTAAAAGTGGTATGGAAGCTTTAAAGGATAATAAAGATATGCAGTCTCTTCAAGATGCCGGTATAGGAAGGCAATGGAGTGATTGGATTATTGGGATTAATTTAACTTCAGTAAGTACATTAAAATATAAATTTGAAGAAAATAAGACTATTAATATAGGCAGAGTTTTATTACCTACTTTAAAGATTATTTATGATAGAGATAAAGAAATAGAAAATTTTACAGCAACAACTTATTACAAATTAATATCAAATTTTAAAACTTCAAGAAATGAAGAATTTGAAGGACTGTATTATGAAAATGATTCTGAAAAGTTTGAGAAAAAAGAAGATTTAGATAAATATATTCCTTTGTTAGAGGGATCAACTGCTAAGATTATTGATAAACAAACAGAACTAAAAAAGGAATATTCACCATATTTATTTAATTTATCAAACTTACAAGGGTATGTTACAAGTAAATATAAAGGTTGGACATCTGACAAGGTACTTAAGGTTGCACAATCTCTTTATGAAAAGAAACTTACAACTTATCCTAGAACAGCCAGTGTAGTTTTGGAGGAAAGTTTGAAGGATAGGGCAAAAAAAGTTTTAGATACCTTAAAAGCTGGATTACCATACGAAAAGGATATTAAGTTTACTGCATCTAAAAGAATTTTTGACAGCTCAAAGGTTGAAAGTCATAGTGCGATAACTCCAACATATATTAAACCATCAGGATTATCTCCAGATGAAAGAATAGTGTATGAAGCTATTAAAAATAGATTTATAATGCAGTTTATGCCTATAGCTGAGTTCGAAGAAACAAAGGTGACTTTGAAAGCTAATAACTCAGAAGTTAAGGGGATATTTATTTCTAAGGGAAAAGTAAAACTTGTAGAAGGCTGGAAGGTAGTAGAAAAAATAGAAAGTAAAGATATAATTCTTCCAAAGATTGAAATAGATGAAAATGTGGATATTATAGACTCAAAGGTGAGTTCTGTTACTAAAAAGCCACCAAAGTATCATACTGAAAAAACTTTACTTAGAGTTATGGAAACTTGCGGAAAAGGTGTTGAAGGTACAGAAGATTCAGAAGAAATGATGCAAGCTATTTTAAGTGGATATAGTATAGGTACACCAGCAACTCGAGCAGAAATTATAAAAAAATTAAAGGATATAGGATATATAAATACTAAAGGAAAAAATCTTATATGTACAGACCTTGGAAGAAATCTAGTAGAAACTTTTCCGGTAAAAGATTTATTGGACTTAGAATATACAGGAAGACTAGAAAAAACTCTTTCAGATATTGAAAAAGGTAAATTTGCTAAAAACGACTTTATGAAATTAATAACAGATTTTACTATTAAGTCTGTAGATTCAATAAAAAAAGATGAAGGTGCATTATCAAGATTTAAAGTAGAAATACCTAAAGATGTTGAAAGCTTAGGTTCATGTCCTGTTTGTGGAAATCCAGTAGTTGAAGGAGAAAAAAGCTTTGGATGTAGTAACTGGAAAAATGGGTGTAAATTTACCATTTGGAAAGATGACAAATACATTAAGTCATTTGGTAAAAATGTATCTAAGGAAATGATTGAACTTTTACTTAAGAATGGTAAAGTTGGATTTAGAAACTTAAAAAGTAAAAAAGGAAATACATTTTCAGCATATTTTAAATATGAAAAGAATGAACAAACTGGATATTTTAATTGGAAGATTGAGTTTATAGATAATAGATAATTTTAGAGAACACTTCAAAAAAACATTGACATTTATAAAGGAAAAATGGAATAATACATATAGGAATAGAATAATTTTAAATTCGCAGAAAAAGAAGATATATTAAGATTTGCAATGAGGCAGATATTGATTTGAAAGAATTGATATCCGCTTTTTTAATACAAGAAAATATTAAATTGTTGAGGTAGGAGATTATATTATGAAAGTATATGTACTAGACACAGGATATTTAGAAACAGATAAAAACAATGTAGTAGGTGGAGCTACTATGGGGACTTATAGTAACCCACATGTAAAAAATGAATGGATTAAATTGCCTGTAATGGCTGTTTTAATAGATCATCCAGATGGGAAAATTTTATATGATTTGGGAAGTAATCCAGAAGCTATGAATGGATATTGGCCTAAAAATCTACAAGAAATTTATCCATTATATCAAACAAAGGAACAAAGACTAGAAAATCAATTGGCATTATGTGGTACCAAACCAGAAGAAATAAAGAAAGTAATTATTTCTCATATGCATTTAGATCATGCAGGCAATTTAAATATGTTTAAACATGCAGATGTATATGTATCAAAAGCAGACTTTATGTACGCACAAACACAAGTACGATTAAATGCAGATCCATTGACACATGGAGGATACATAAAGGCAGATTTAGATGTTTCAGCAAAGCAATATCATTTAATTGAGGAAGATTGTGAATTTGCAGAGGGGATTGAAATTATAAATTTACCTGGTCATACGCCAGGGTTACTTGGATTAGTAGTTCATTTGGACGAGGAAGGAACCTTAATTTTTCCTCAAGATTGTGTATATAATTCAGAAATTTATGGACCGCCTATTAAAGTATCTGGTTTACTTTATGATAGTCTTTCTTTCTTTAAATCAATTAATAAGGTAAAAGCACTAGAAAAAAAATATGGTGCTAAGGTATTTTTTGCACATGATGATAAATTTTTTAAAACAATAAAAACTGCTCCGAAATATTATAAATAATCTAAAGGATTATATACATTAAATAACAGCCCACTATGAGCCAATTCGTGTTAGTTTAATTGCTAACTCAAATGTTAAAAATTTTTAAAATTATTAATATAGAAGATGAATTAAGTATCAAATTTAAACTTATTGTGTTATAATTAATTTAGATTTAATAGACGAAGCTGTCTCAGAATGAGTAACATTTTGAGACAGCTTTTTTATTCTATAGGGTGGATAACTCTGAGCGATAGCAGAAACACATAGTCTGTAAAGTATATTTTCTTGTTCTTTAAGAAATTATATTAAGGCATATGCAAAAAAATATAAATAAAAATATAATATAAAATGAGAAAGAAGGTTTATGATAATGAAAAAATATAAAGAGAAATTAAAAAATATACCTGATGGTTTTGTAGAAACATATAGTGTAGAACTTTGCATGAATGAACAACCGATTATTTTAGAAAATAAATTACTACAAAACATTAAAAAATATTGTGGAAATGTTGAAATTACATCTAATCAAGATACAAATATTACAGTTGCATTTATGGATTATATACTAGAATATAAAAATGCAAGTGTTCCTGTTGCAATAATGATTAACATAAGTGATGAAGAACCAGAAAGTGAAAAATTAAGAAGATCTTTAGAACAATCATGGAATTATAATAATAAAGAATTGATTAAAAATTGTAAAATTAAAGTTGTAGTTACAGATTTAATGGCTATTGGGTTAGATTATACTAAAAGAATGGAGCTTTTTCAAAAAGCACTTTATGCTATAGTAGAATTAATACCATGTGAAGGAATTAACTTTCATATTACAGAGCAAGTAATAAGTAGAGAAGATTATTTAGAAAATAATCCTTTAAGCGATGAATATGATCCTATGTTTGGTATGTTAAATGTAAGATTATTTAATGTTGAAGGTGAAGCAAATGAGTACATAATGGATACATTAGGACTTTCGGCATTAGGATTATGCGATTTGCAATGCCATTTTAAAAATTTAGATATTGATGAAGTATCTAATATTTTATATTCTTATGGATACTATATTTTTGATAACCCAGATGCTGTAGATGACATGAAAGAAATAGAAGGAATTTCTAAAAATGATAAATGGAAATGCCAACATGAAGTTGCACTTGTTGAGCCTGAACGTGTTGTTTTAGACATTAATCCAGGAAAAGAATTCTCAAGTAAAAATAGAAATTAGGTACATAAAAGAAAATGAAAAGTATATATATTTACAGTATAGAATAATATTAGAAAAATCTCTTGTTTTCAACATAGTGGAAACAAGAGATTTTTTGAATATCTCTTAAATTCTAATTTATAATAAAGTTGAAAAATATATTTATTAAGTGAAAATTCATTATTTGTAACAAGATTGTGCAAATGCAAATATAAAATGAAAAAAAAGTCACATTATGTATTGACATATAAAAGATAAGCAAGTAAACTTATAAAAGTAATTTGAAAAATTTCATACAATTTGTAGAAAACAATGACGTTTTCATTTCAAGGAGAAGATATATCTAATTATAGATATACCTTTTTGAAGTGAGGACGTTTTTTATTAATAAAACAGTTTAAGAATAAGATTAAAAATTTAATAGTAAATTATTCAAGGGGGAATAGAAATGGATTTGTTAAATGGTGCAGACATGGGGTTTGTAATTATTTGTGCAGCTTTAGTAATGCTAATGGTACCAGGATTAGCTTTATTTTATGGTGGTATGGTAAGGAGTAAGAATGTATTGAGTATTACAGTACAGAATTATGCAGCTCTTGTTGTTATATCTCTACAATGGATCTTTATTGGTTATACTTTAGCTTTTGGCTCTGATGTAAATGGAGTAATTGGTGGATTAAATTGGAGTTTTCTAAAAAATATAGGAGTAACACCAAATGCAGATTATGCAATTACAATACCACATTTAGAATTTGTAGTATTTCAATTAATGTTTGCAGCAATTACTGCAGCTGTTATTTCAGGTTCTGTTGCTGAACGTATGACTTTTCCAGCTTTTTTGATATTTATTATTTTATGGAGTACATTAGTTTATGATCCTATTGCTCATTGGGTATGGGGTACAAATGGATGGTTAAAAAATTTAGGAGTTCTTGATTTTGCTGGAGGACATCCTGTTGAGATAAATTCTGGTATTTCTGGACTTGTAGCAGCAATATTTATTGGTAAGAGAAAGAAGGCAAGCCCAGAGCCACATCATATACCTATGGCTATACTCGGTGGAGGGCTTTTATGGTTTGGATGGTTTGGATTTAATGCAGGAAGCGCTCTTGCTATGAATTTTACAGCTGTTAATGCTTTTTTTACTACGAATACTTCTGCTGCAGCAGGTGCAGTTGGATGGGTAGCATGTGAATGGATTCTTTATAAGAAGCCTACAGCACTCGGAATAGTCAGTGGGGCCATAGCTGGATTAGTTGCAATAACTCAAGGTGCAGGTTTTGTAAGTCCTATATCAGCTATATTTATTGGATTAGTTGGGGGAACATTAAGTTTCTTTGCGATAGCAGTATTAAAGAAAAGATTAGGATATGACGATGCTTTAGATGCTTTTGGTTGTCACGGAATAGTGGGAATCTGGGGATCTATAGCTACAGCCATATTTGCATCAAAGGCAATTAATCCAGCAGGTGCTGATGGATTAATATATGGTAACTTCGCTCTTCTAAAAGCTCATTTAATATCTACTTGTGTTACTGCATTATATGCAGCTATTGTAACTTTTGTAATACTTAAGATTATGAGTTTTGTAATGAATATGAGAGCTACTTCAAATGAAGAAGCAGAAGGATTAGATATCTCTTTACATGGAGAAGAGGCATATTCAGGATTTAATGGATAGAAATTGGTTTTAATAAAAAAAAGTAGAAGTCTTAAAAGATTTCTACTTTTTTTATTAAAATGTATATATAGTGCGAGCTGCGAAGTAGAATGCAAAATGTGTAAAACTTTCTCTTGCAGATGGAAGTAATATAAAATAATTGAAAATTATTTTATATATATTTTTTAGTTCATATCTGCTAATATGTTTTCCATATCAGAGAAATCGTTATTAACGGATTCATGTACTTTTTCAGTTAAAAGACTAACAACGATAACAGATATAAGTGATAGTGAAAATCCTGGAATCATTTCATACAGATAACGAGATAGATCGGAAATAATCCATATAATAACTGTTAATCCGCCAACAACCATGCCTGATAGGGCTCCCCACTTAGTCATTCTCTTCCAATAAAGGCTTAATAAAAGAACTGGTCCAAAAGATGAACCGAAGCCAGCCCATGCTTGGCCAACTATATCCAATATGGTTTTATTTGGTAAATATGCAATGAGTGTTGCAAAAGCCGCAACTACCAGAACAGATAATCTGCCTATTAACATTTGTTTCTTTTCAGAAGCTTCTTTGTTAAAAAATGTTAGGTAAAAATCTTTTGTAATAGAACTTGAGCAAACTAAAAGCTGAGATGAAATAGTACTCATAATGGCAGCAAGTACTGCAGCTAGTATGATTCCTGTAATAAATGGATGAAATAGAATACCTCCAAGATGAAGAAAAACTGTTTCAGGATCACTTAAGGGACTTTTGTGTTCAGTAAAGTATACAAGTCCTGTAAGACCACTTGCAACCGCACCCAAAAGACCTATAGTCATCCAACCAATACCTATTCTTCTTGCAGATTTTAATTCCTTTGGAGATTTAATTGCCATAAAACGAACAATAATATGTGGTTGACCAAAGTAACCAAGTCCCCAAGCCATAAAACTAATAATGGTAATCATATTGGTGCCTCTAAACATATCAAATAATGCAGGATCAATATCTTTTACTCTATTTGCGAATGTAACAGGGTCTACACCTATATTCATAAATGTTACAACTGGTACCATAACTAAGCAAATAAACATTAATGTTCCTTGTAAGAAATCTGTAAGACTTACTGCTAAAAATCCACCAAAATATGTATAAAGGACGACAACAGCTAGAGTAACTACGACACCCATTGTATAAGTTAATCCAAAGGTATCTACAAATAATTTTCCACCGGCGACAATACCAGACGAAACATAAAGAACAAAGAAGACAAGTATTATTATGCCAGATACAAGTCTAAGCATATTAGAATTATCTTTAAATCGATTTTCTAAGTAGTCTGGAACTGTTAAGGAATCATTTGCAACTTCTGTATAAACTCTAAACCTTGGAGCTAACAGACGGTAGTTTAGGTAAGCACCTATTGTTAATCCAATCCCTAGCCAAAGACTAGAAATTCCAGTTAAATAGACTGCACCAGGAAGTCCCATAATCATCCAACCACTCATATCACTTGCACCCGCAGATAGTGCTGTAACCAAAGGGCCAAGACCTCTGCCACCTATCATATAGTCTGAAAGATTAGAAGTTTTTTTGTAAGAATAGTATCCTATTCCAAGCAGGGTAAGTATATATATTGCAATAGCAATAATAGACCATTGTTCCATATTAAATTCTCCTTTCGATGATTTGATATAATATTACTTTTGAAAATATTTTATAAAAACACAATAAACATACTATCATATTAATTAAAAATGAACAAATAAATTTGTAGATTCATAAGAATTATTATTACTTTGTATAGAATTGATTTTCTACTATTTAATAAAACTAAAGCTATCTAATTGCCGTACATGAAATGATATATTAGAAAATTCATGTCTATAACCTAATAATGTTTTTGGAAGAATATAAGATGAAGGTATAGTAGATACGGCTAAACGAATTATATTTCCATTAGAACAATCTTCGATTAGATATCATATTATATACCATGAATATTATTGGGAGATGCTTTCTTCATGAGAAAGAAGTTAAAGGTGTTAACTGCTTTATTAATTTCAAGTGTAACAGCTATATCGATGTTTGGATGTAGTAATGCCAAAACTAATGAAGGTAAAGTAACTGTACGTTTAAATGAAGTAACTCGTTCTGTTTTCTATGCACCGATGTATGTTGCTATGAGTGAAGGATTTTTTGAGGAAAATAGAATCGAGATTGATTTACAAACAGGTCAAGGTGCGGACAAGACCATGCAAGCAGTTTTAAGTAAATCAGCAGATATTGGTTTTTGTGGACCAGAGCAAACAATTTACATTAACAATCAAGGAAGAGAGGATTATCCTGTACTTTTTGGACAACTTACTCAAAAGGACGGTTCTTTTCTAGTTGGGCGAACTAAGGATGACAATTTTAAATGGGAAAATATCAAAGGAAAAGATGTTATAGGGGGAAGGCCGGGTGGTGTTCCAGCGATGGCTCTTGAATATGCCATGAAACAAAACAACATCAATCCTAAGACTGATGTTAATATGGTTACTAATATAGATTTTGCAGCAACAGCAGGTGCATTCGCTCAATACATTAAAGAGCGATTTTTTTTTAGGCATTAGAAAGAAAATAGACTAGCATACTGACTTGTTATTTTTTTGATAGTGCCTTAGTACAAAACAGCTTAATCT
>Ga0183100_1000831_pt1 | contig 19263 bp, 18 predicted proteins | sample Biomet2_FD_127789 | JGI IMG/M metagenome (GOLD analysis project Ga0183100, IMG submission 127789) | Microbial communities from bioreactor (seeded with anoxic lake sediment) at LBNL, California, USA - Biofuel metagenome 2 | ecosystem: Engineered > Bioreactor > Anaerobic > Unclassified ...
TACGGCCATGGGAAAGTAGAGAATCTGTCGGCATTCCTCGAATCAATATTGTTGATTATCACTAGTGTATGGATCATTTATGAAGCGATCAGACGCCTGACGTCCGACAATATCCATATTGAAGTATCCGTATGGAGCTACCTTGTCGTCATCGTCTCCATCCTAATCGATGCCAGCCGTTCGCGAATGCTGTTCAAAGTAGCCAAGCACAACAACAGTCAGGCGCTTGAAGCCGATGCAATTCACTTCTCGACCGACATCCTAAGCTCGGTTGTCGTTCTGTTGGGCCTGATCCTGGCCAACTTCGGCTATTTCAAGGCCGACGCCATATCTGCGATGATTGTTGCGCTGATCATTCTTTTCATCGCTTTCCGGTTAATAAAAAAGTCGGTCAATATCCTTCTGGATCGCGTTCCCGACGGAATAACCGAAATCGTAGAAAAAGAATTACAGTCGAACCCATCCATAAAATGTTTCCATGATTTAAAAATCAGAACAGCCGGAGCCGACACCTTTGTCAGAGTCAATATCCACCTGAACTCGCGTATAAACCTCACAACCACCCATAAAATATGTGATGAGATCGAACAAAGCATAAGCAAGCTCATTCCACGCTGCGACGTCGTTGTGCATGCCGAACCCGACATAACCCAAGGACCCGGCAGCTCACATTAACCGATTTCATTATCTCCAACACAACTGTTTCCTTATCGCCTTTTTTCTCTTCAAGTATCCACTTTTCGGGAAAGATATGTATCTTTGCACCACAATAATAAAAACAGCATAAAATATGTTGACGCTCAAATTAATAACAGAAGAGACAGACCGTGTGATCCGCGGTTTGGAAAAGAAACACTTCAAGAATGCCAAAGAAAGCATCGCTAAAGTGATTGAACTGAATGATAAGAGACGCAGTGCGCAGAACCAATTAGATAAGAACCTGGCAGAGGTCAATACCGTCTCCAAACTCATCGGATCCCTGATGAAAGAGGGCAAGAAAAGCGAGGCCGAGGCATCCAAAAAGCAGGTAGCCGACTTAAAAGAAAGCAACAAACAGCTGCAGGCCGAGATGGATCAGGCTGCCGAAGATATGCAGACGCTGCTCTACACCATCCCGAACATTCCTCATGAAAGCGTTCCGGAAGGCAACGGAGCCGAAGACAACAAGGTCGAGAAGATGGGCGGTATGGAGACCAAGCTTCCTGAGAACCCGCTTCCACACTGGGAACTGGCAAAGAAATACAATCTGATTGATTTTGATTTGGGTGTCAAGATTTCCGGCGCCGGCTTCCCTGTCTATATCGGACAAGGCGCCCGCCTGCAACGCGCGCTCATCAACTTCTTTCTTGACGAAGCACGCAAAGCCGGCTATACCGAGATCATGCCGCCAACCGTTGTCAATCAGGCTTCAGGTTATGGTACAGGCCAGCTTCCGGACAAGGAGGGGCAGATGTATCATTGCGAGGTCGACGACCTCTATCTTATCCCGACGGCCGAAGTACCTGTCACGAACATCTACCGCGACGAGATACTCGAGGAAAAACAACTCCCGATAAGAAACTGCGCCTACACCGAATGCTTCCGTCGCGCAGCAGGCTCATATGGCAAGGATGTACGCGGACTGAATCGCCTGCACGAGTTCTCGAAGATCGAGATCGTCCGCATCGACAAGCCCGAACATTCCTACGAATCGCTGAAAGAGATGCTGGCGCACGTCGAGAATCTCGTTCAAAAGCTCGAGCTGCCTTACAGGATCCTGCGTCTTTGCGGTGGCGACATAAGCTTCACGGCTGCGCTTTGCTTCGACTTCGAAGTCTACTCCGAAGCACAAAAACGCTGGCTGGAAGTAAGCTCCGTATCGAACTTCGAAAGCTATCAGGCCAACCGTCTGCATTGCCGTTATCGCGATGAAAACAAAAAGATCCATCTCTGCCACACACTCAACGGCAGCGCACTGGCTCTCCCGCGCATCGTCGCTGCATTGCTCGAAAACAACCAGACACCCGAAGGCATCCGCATTCCAAAAGCGCTGGTTCCTTACACAGGCTTTGATATGATAAAGTAAATAGAATAGTATCAAGAAGTATATACTTCCGCACAACTGAAGTATATACTTCTTGTTTCACACATCATTAGAAAACACACAATGAAAAAAATAATCTTATTTTTTCTTCTTTTCGCGACTCCTCTCGCTAGCATACAAGCACAGATCAAATGGCCTGCCGGTAAGAAAGCAGCCGTGATGCTGACCTACGACGATGGTGTGGAATCGCAGCGCAAGTATGTCATTCCCCAACTCGAAGCGCATCACTTCCATGGCACATTCTTTCTCTATGGAGCCTATGTCAAAAATAATGACATCCCCCAATGGCGTGCCATCAGCAAACGCGGACACGAACTGGGCAACCACAGCATCTACCATCCCTGTATGGACAGCAAAGCCGACACGATGAGTGCCCATTGCCGTTCCCTGGACTGCTACTCCGTGAGTGAGATACTCAATGAGGTCACGATCATGAACAGCTTCCTGTCGGCTATCGATGGAAAGACCGAGCATTCGTATGCTTATCCCTGCGGACAGTTTATGGCCGGTAATGAAGATTATTCAGCTCCGTTACTTGAGAAAGGGGTGACCAAGTTCGCACGCATTGGAGCCAGCGACGGGGTTATCAGTAACCTCGACAGCATCAACTTCGCCAAAGTGCCTACCTTCGTTGCTACGACCGGCTGTAAGGCTGAAGCGATGATCAACTATGTAAAGCAAGCTATCGATAAGGGAGGCTTTGCCGTCATCGTGTTCCATGGCGTGGGAGGCGACTACCTGACGGTCGATGCGGCCGAACACCAGAAGCTCATCGATTTTCTGGCGGCTCACGACAAAGAGCTATGGGTTGGCACCTTCTCGGAGGTTCTAGGCTATCTCCGCCAGCAAACCGGTAATAACAAATAATACACCTGTTCATTATGTGTAAGCATCTATCAACGACACTTGCAGTTGTTCTTTTATGCCTCTGCTCCGGTGTAATCGCCAATGCCCAGATCCGTACGGCGATCACCAAAAGAATCCAGCCGATGCTACACAGTTTCCAGCCACGTACGTTCGACAACGGCTGGCTTTTCACGGAAGACAGCATGATCAATGCGTCCGCATCCGAATTCAATGATACCGGCTGGCGCGCCTTGTCGCTGCCTCACGACTTCGCTATCGAGCGTCGTTATGCCGACGACGGCATGCATATCGGTCCGTTTGTTAAAGCCATTCCCGACTCATTGTCCACAGGACATATTCCCGGTGGCACGGGCTGGTACAGGAAACGTTTCAAGCTCGACGAATGGGCAATGCAGCAACGTGTAGGCATCCGCTTCGACGGCATTGCCGAATGTTCAGACGTATGGATCAACGGTCATCATCTGGGCTTCCATCCCAATGGCTACATGCCGTTCCAATATGACCTGACACCTTATCTGCTCCCTGCAGGAAAAGAGAATGTCCTCGCCGTCCGTGCTTACAGCGCAGGCGAGAACAGCCGCTGGTACTTCGGCGCCGGCATCTATCGTCACGTGCAGCTTATCGTCACAGGCAAGATATATATTCCCGAATGGGAAGCACAGGTGACCACCCCGACAGTCGATCCGGCAAAAACAAATATCAACATCGCCTTCCCCGTTCGGAATACAACGGAGACAGCGGCTACCGTCGAGCTCCGTCTCTCTATCCGGCATGGTAACAAAGAGGTGTGGACAAAGAGCCGTACGGTCCTTGTTGAAAGCGGCAGCTTAATGCCCGTCGCTCTCACGGCCGGACTGCTGAAGCCCGAACTCTGGTCGGTAGAACATCCTTCGCTCTACACGCTCAAGGTCGATGTGTTTAACAAAAATATCAAATGCGATTCCTACGAGACGACCTTCGGCGTCCGGTCGCTGGTTTTCTCTGTCAAGCAAGGCTTTCTGCTCAATGGTATTCCGGTCGAACTGAAAGGCGCCTGCGTGCATCATGACAACGGTATCCTCGGTGCGGCGGCCTATGACGGTGCCGAGACGCGCCGTGTACAATTGCTCAAAGACAACGGCTTCAATGCCATACGCACCAGCCACAACCCGCCGTCGACCGCCTTTCTTAACGCCTGCGACCGCCTCGGGATGCTGGTTATCGACGAGGCTTTCGACATGTGGGAGAAGCCCAAACGTAACAACGACTACCACCGTTTCTTCAAAGATTATGCCGCGAAAGATATGGCCTCGTACATCAGACGCGACCGTAACCATCCGTGTATCATCATGTGGAGTATCGGCAACGAGATCAATGAGCGTGCCGACAGCTCCGGACTGCGCATCGCTCAGGAACTCATCTCCGTCGCCAGATCGCTGGACGCCACGCGCCCCGTCACCGAAGCTATCTGTTCATTCTGGGACCACCCGGGACGTAGTTGGCACGCAACGGCACCGGCTTTCGCTTTGCTCGATATAGGCGGGTATAACTATATGACTTCCGAATATGAGAACGACCACGGCATATACCCGTCGCGAATCATGACGGGGACAGAGACCTTCCCGATGAAAGCGTACGACGACTGGCAAGCCGACCTCCGGCACCCTTACGTACTCGGCGATTTTGTATGGACCGGAATAGATTATATCGGCGAGGTGGGTATCGGCAACGCACAGTATATCAACAATAACGACAATACAAAACATGCTGCCGCCCGTTCATGGCCCTGGTTTCTCTCCTACTGCGGAGATATTGATATCTCAGGCGGCAAAAAACCGCAGTCGCTCTATCGCGACGTCGTCTGGGGACGCAGTCATCTGGAGCTGCTCGTCCATTCGCCCATCCCCGAAGGCATGAAAGAGAACGTCAGCATGTGGGGCTGGCCCGATGAGTACGCCCACTGGAACTGGCAGGGCAACGAAGGCAAGATGCTGACGATCCATGCGTACACCGACTGCGACTCCGTGCGTCTCTATCTCAACAATGAGCTCATCACCACCGGGAAGCCTGACGGGAAGCTTACCGTCACCTTCGCCGTTCCATATGCGCCGGGCGAACTGCGTGCCGTGGCTGTGAAAAAGGACCGCGAGATTGCCAACCGTGTGCTTCAGACAGCCGGTGCTCCCGATCATATCGAACTGTATGCCGAAAAAAACAGTGTAACAAACAATCCGGACGATCTGGCTTATGTACATATCCGTGTGGTTGATGCCGAAGATAATGTGGTGCCGACAACGGCTGTGAAACTGCATATTAGTGTCGCAGGCGATGGTTGCCTGCTGGCTTCGGGCAATGCGGCTCCGGATGATATGAAAAGCTTCCGCAATGCCGACTGCTCAACCTTCCTGGGAAGCTGCCTCGCTATCCTGCAACCTAATACGAGCGGGGGACAGATGACGCTGAAGGTTTCATCTGAAGGATTGAAGGAAAAAACACTGAGTATTCCTGTTACTTTTCTCTTGCAAGAAAAGTAGTTTCAGAAGTACAAATTGTCTCTATCACTTTTTTCTTGATAGAAAAGTGACCAAAAGATCAAGGCTACATCTGCTTCGCTTCTACGGATATCGATTCCGCTGAAAATCACTCTATCACTTTTCTCTTGATAGAAAAGTGGCCAAAAGATCAAGGCTACATCTGCTTCGCTTCTACGGATATCGATTCCGCTGAAAAACCTGAAACTCGCTGCGCTCAGACAGCAGATTTTTTTAACCGCTGCATCTTTATCCTTCGTTTTTCGCTCATCAGCTGAGGCCATCCTTATAGCAGCACTTTTACTTATGCTATGGCTTCTGTTTATCAGCTGAGGTTGGTGAATATTCGCCTTTGTTCGGAGGAATGCCAATGAATTGGTCAAAGGAACGTCTTCAATGACACCCTCGATGTAAGGCGTCAATGGCTTACCTGATGACTTGCCTGAAGATAGGATTTCAGTTCTTTCTCGAAGATTGTGCGGCTTACGATGCGATAGTGAGGATCGTAGGCTTTTATGAAGGCTTCACTATGCTCACCGACGTATTCGCCTCTGTTCAGGCGATCTTCAATAGCCTGCTTATCAGCATCATATTCTGGCAGATGAAGATTCATCGAGCGGATGATCTTCTCGATCTTGTTCCATTCTTTATGCCAGTCGGCTACCGCAATGGGCCGTATGCCGTTAACACTGCGTACGAACGCATCAAAAAAAACATCGTATGGGATCCTTCCCGACTTGACAACCGAAAGGTTCACCCTGAAAAACTGTCCTTCCCAGCCTGTAGGCTCTGCCGCCGCGCCTTTTATCAACGGTCCGTAAACGATCCGTGCCGCCTGCGAAGCCGCCTCTTCCGCCAGTGCATATGAAGCCATCTCGCGCCTGAGGTAATTGCCCGCCGAAGTCGTATCGGCGATGATATGCCCCGGACCGAACTTATCCTGAAAGAAGTTCTTGTACAGATCGGCCAGCGTCGATTTCGGATAAGCCTGCATCTGCCTGTTCACCGCTTCGCGCACAGCCGAAGAAAAACCCCTCTTCCCTGCCGCCGCGAGGCTGATACAGAGAAGAAAGGTCATCATCATAAATACCGCCTTCCTCATTTATTCAATTCTTTCTGAAGCGCCTGTTCCAACTGCTCGCCCATCACATTGCGTGCGATGATGATTCCGTCCGGATTCAACAGAACGTTCGCCGGGATGCCGCGCACCGCATACAGTGCCGGAATCTCCGAATCCCAGTATTTGAGGTCGGACACATGCGTCCATGCCAGCTTATCGTCGGCAATAGCCTTCATCCATTTGGCCTTGTCCTTATCCAGTGATACCCCCAGCACCGTGAAGTTTTTGTCCTTATATTCGTTGAACACACGCACCACATTCGGATTCTCCCTACGGCAGTACGGGCACCATGACGCCCAGAAATCGATAAGCACATACTTGCCTTTGAAGCTCGACAACGAGACCGGTACACCGGCGGTGTCGGGCAACGTAAACGCGGGAGCCGCCTTGCCCACCTGCACATTATCCAACCGTTGGATGATGCCATCAAGATCCGTCACATACGGACAACCTGCCAGCGACGGAGCCAGCTTGGCGCGTGTAGCCTTCAGCTGATCGAGCGGGAGCTGGTAAGTGAAATAGCGATACAGATAAAACGCAGCCACCGGCGAGTCAGGATACTTCGTCACCAGACTGTCTATATTATACCCCTCATCGGTAGCCTTCTGAGCAATACCCAGAAAGAGGTCGTTTATTTTCGAGTTCTTCACATGCAGCGAATCGCCGTCGCTGAATATCTCGATCTCCATCTTCGCATTCTCGAGGAAGAATTGCAGCGGCGAACCCATCGTCTCTGTCTCCAGTCCGTACAGAAGCGGCTGACCGACCTTCCCTTCGAAGGTAAACTGTCCGTTCTTAACCTCTGCCGTATCCACATCGAAGAACATCTTGTTGCGGAACGATTTGAGGAACACCTTCCCTTCCGTCATCCCCACCACAGTACCTTTTATCACATAGCCCTCAGGCTTACTTGTGCAGCCTGCCATCATCATCACAGCCAGGAACACAAACCACAATTGTTTCACATGCTTCATATTTCTATCATTTAGTCATTTCAAATCAGGATGATGATAACGGCCCTTCTTCCACGTCTCCACTCCGTACTCGATGGCGCGCACCGGACAACGGTGGATACAGGCCGTACACTGTACGCAACTGCCTCTCTCCCATTCCGGACGCCCCTCTTCCATCACGATCGTCTTCGTCGGACAGATCTTCTCGCACAGACCGCAGGAGATACATACCTTCGTCGCCTCAAACTTATTCTGTTTCAAAGCAAAAGTCACAAACAACCAGTAGACGATATAGCTCTTCAGTCCCGGATGCGTACCCACAGCGTAAAGAGCCGTGCCCTTTTTAGCAGAAGGTTCCGCCGTCGCATCAGCAACGTCACCCGTTACGATGCAACTGCCTGCTGCAATATGATGGCTGATCGCCTCCACGATCGCCTGCAAGCGTCCGGGCGCCGCAGCCAGTTTCTGCTGCTCCACCTCTTTGCTGTCGGTGTTAAAGCCCTTCATCAGGATATAGTTGTTCGGCATGACAAGCGAATAAGCCCCGGTCAGCTCAATCCCCTTACGGGCAAGCCTCTTCCGCAGGATACGGTCGGTATATCCGCATTCGTCGCCGCAAGTACAGACCATATACACAGGCTGCGAATCATAGCCTTCCCACTGCATATGCCTGATAAACTGCATCACAAGCTTCGGCACACCCCATGAATGGACAGGGAAGACGAAGAACATCTTCTCATCGGGATTCAGTGTGAACCGCAGCTTTCCGCCGCTCGATTCGAGATTCTGCAACTGCCCGGCGATGGATACCGGCGACTCGTCAAAAACTTCACCCAGCCGCTTTGCCACCCATAATGAATTTCCGGTACCGGTAAAGTAAAATATCATATCTTTTCTTTCGTTATTTTGGGAGCAAAGATAACAGTTCCAAAGAAATACCAAACAATTCCTGTCATTTTTGTTCAAATTTAAAAACCGGAAGCGAAATCCTATCCCACATGTACTCAAAATTCCCCAAGAATTTATTGCAAGCAAGACGATAATTATATATTTTTGTCAAAACAATTATAATAAATCATCCCATGAAAAAATCAGTGATATCATGTAAGGTCATTTCTGCTACATGCAGAACAGCTTCTGTATGGATTCTTTTTATATTGCTGTGCACCGTACCCGTACAGGCGCAGATCAACGCCAACCATCCGGGCATAACGCCATCGAAAGCCCAAGCGAAGAAAATGAGCACCCTGACCGGTTTCACTCCGTCACCGTCGGTCACCTACTTCCACGATGTTGTCTACACCCATGAAAGCGATACGGACCTGCATCTGCAAATCATTAAGCCCGATACCCCGGCTGGCGTCAAGCTGCCTTGCATCATCTATATTCAGGGCTCTGCCTGGTTCAAACAAAACTGCTATGCCAAAATCCCCGTTCTCTCAGAGTTCTGCGAACACGGCTACGTCATTGCCAGCGTCGAATATCGTCCCTCCACAACAGCCGCCTACCCGGCGCAGATCCAGGATGTGAAGACAGCCGTACGTTTCATGCGCAAGAATGCCGAAAAATACAATGTCGATACCGCCAACCTGTTTATCTGGGGCGACTCATCTGGCGGCAACATGTCGCTCCTTGAAGCGCTCACGCAGGATGAACCCTCGCTCGACACGAAAGATTACGGTACCACATCGCTGGCCGTCAATGCCGCCGTCGCTTTCTATCCGGTGACCGACGTACTGCGCATGCAGGAATTCGCACCCGACTATATGGATCATATCTCGGCCAACAGCCCCACAGGCACGCTCTTCGGACACATCCCCGTGATGGAGAACCCGGACAAGGTCAAGGCTGCCAGTCCTATCATCTACGTCAGCAAAGACAAAGCCTCCGCCACCGCTCCGATATTGATCATGACCGGCAACCGCGACAATGTTGTCCCTTACGAACAGAGTGTCATCATGGCCGACAAGCTCGAAGAATGCGGCTATCGCTACACATTCTACAAGCTTGAAGGCGCCGATCACGGCAGCTGGGAGTTCTGGACTCCGAAGACACTCGATATCGTCGATCGCTTTTTCAAAGACAACCTCAAAAAATAAAGTCGACAACGATCAGAGCGCTTTCAGCACGCAGGCTGCTGCGCCTGCCAGCATCAGGGTGTATCCCGAGATACCGAGCCAGTCGGTTTTCGGGAAGGTCTCTCTAAGCGCAAGCTGTCGCCCGCCGGGATCCTCTTTTCCTTCGGCGACAGGAGGGAAAGGATCGCTCCAAGGGCTGCCAGCGTCACTTCCGTCTCGCCTTTCCACAGGGAGAACAGGCAGAGGAGGATCAGGCAGAGGGTCAGCAGACGGATACCGGTCGTCGTCGGTTTTCTTCCGTCGGGGGAAGACAATCCGGGCCATACTGATAAGAAACTGTAAGATGACTTCAAGATACTTCATGTTTTAAATCGTTTAATAATCATTATTATAAAAAATTACTCAAGCGGCATTATGCCCCTTCCCGCAGTCGGTCTCGCGTTCGATCCTGTTGCATAAGCTTACGAGCGCCCGCCGGTAAGCCTCACGGTCATCGCCGTTGACTTCGCTGATATAGCGGCTGTAAGCGATCTCGCGTGCAAAAGCTTTCGGGAAAGCGCTCATATTGGCGGCTTGCGGATACACCTGGCGCAGCAGACGGGCATAGTCCATAAACGAAGCTTCGGGTGCAGGATAAGTGCGAAACGCAAGCGAGCTCTTAGCCAGCTTCACCGTCGTACCCGGCCACCACCGGTTGCCATCGCCGAATCCTGTCATCCCGAAATAGTTGTTATGCTGCATACTGAGGAGGCTCTGCCCCCATCCGCTTTCGAGGGCTGCCTGCGCCAGTATCACCACCGGGTTCACATTAAATGCTTCCCCCGCCATAACGGCCGGGGGAAGAAAAGTGTGTATAAACGCTGTCGGTTTCATTGTCATTCAAATTACGCTGATTGCTCATAACTATAATTCGCCCGGTTTTTCTTCCGAGTTGCCGCCGGAGCTTTCCTTATTATCCTCCAGATTCACGAACGTCGGTTTCGCCGTGATCTCCTTCAGGATCTTCCCGGGAATAAACACGATACGTCCCTTTTTGAAGAGCATGACGTCGAAGTTCTTCTTCTCCGCCGTGCCCTTGCTGCCGGCTATCATGCGGAAGTTACCGAATCCTCCCATCTGAACCACGTTCCCGCTATCGAGAAGATTCTTCATCACATTGATGAGTCCGTCCACCACCAGTTCGACCTCTCCTTTCTTTGCCGTACAATAGCCCGAAACCATGTCGCACAACTTATTAAACGAAGTCTTCTCGAGCGAGCGCACCTGCCCGTAATAAAGCTTAGACCCTTCGGGAGCGCCCTTGGTCATATTCTTTCTCAAAATAATCCGATACTTTAATGACATAACTACAAAATTTTAATGATTAATACTACTGACAATCTGATGTCGTTGCTTCGCGAATAACAACAATACAAAGATACGATACCCCGCATGAACAAATGGGACTTATAGCGACATACGGGGTATTAGGGAGCGATATGGGGTAATAAAAATAGGACCGTTGCAAAATCTTTACGGCCGTAAACCTTACAATTATAAAAATGCAAAGCAGGAACAACAAAATGACTTATTATTCGTATCTTCGCGACAACGGTAGTTTCGCCGCTATCCGGTGAGGGCAACTCCTTTTGAAAGAGAATGCTTTCTCATTGTGAATAAACGCCCTGTCTCAGATGGAGGCGTTGAGCGGTGAGCACCGGCGGATAAGTAAGCAAATCAGATACAATAAGATATGCAGGACATAGTAGACGGACGCTGCGGTTGGTGCACAGCCAACGAGCTATACATACAATACCACGATCAGGAGTGGGGAAAACTCGCTACCGACGACAAGACGCTGTTCGAGTTTCTTGTGCTGGAGAGCGCTCAGGCGGGATTAAGCTGGATCACCATCCTCAGAAAACGGGAAGGCTACCGCCAGGCTTTTTGTGATTTTGATGCCGAACGTGTGGCGCAGATGACCGACGACGATGTCGAGCGGCTGATGCATTTCGACGGCATTGTAAAAAACCGCCTGAAGATCAAAGCGACAATCACCAATGCAAGGCTTTTTCTCGCCATACAAGAGGAGTTCGGCAGCTTTTACAACTACACGCTGTCGTTCCTTCCCGACAGAAAGCCGATCATCAACAATGTCCGGACGTTGAGTGAGGTCCAAGCATCGTCTCCGGAATCCGATGCGATGAGCAAGGACATGAAAAAACGCGGATTCAAATTCTTCGGAACAACGATCTGCTATGCTCACCTGCAAGCTTCGGGATTCGTTAATGACCACCTCGCGGGCTGCATCTGCCGGAACAGATAACCGCCGGCTGACAAGTCAGACTGCACGTTTCAGACTTCATGATGAATGATATATCATTCGTTAATTGCATTTTTTACATTTAATGAATTATTTTTCATTCAAAACATAACTTATTGATTGGAAAACAATATCTTTGCAGGGTTTATTATTTACTATATATAAAATACTCTCGTCATGAATGATCTATCACGCAACGATTGGAATGCGATGAGTGATGACCGCATTCTCAGGCAAATCGGAGAATTTGTAAAACATCACCGTATGGAGCAAAACAGAACCCAGGCGATGCTTGCTGAAGATGCCGGAATTAGTCGTTCCACACTCAGTCTGTTGGAAAGAGGCGACACCGTAACGGTCGCAACACTTATCCGGGTATTGCGGGTGTTGGATCAATTACACATCATGGATGTCTTTGTGGTTACCCGCCGGCAAAGCCCGTTAGCTCTGGCTCAAGCCGAGAGGGAAAAAAGACAACGGATTACTTTCCCCAAAAGAAAGAAAACAGACAAAACAGATCCTGAAAATATTGATTGGTAAAAGGAGAGAATGATGAATGCGGCTATCGTAAACATATGGGGCAAAATGGCAGGAGCCGTTGCCTGGGATGAGAAATCCGGATTGGCTTCTTTTGAATACGATCCTGACTTTAAAAGACTGGGATGGGAACTGTCTCCTTTAAAGATGCCGTTGTCCAGCGAACAACAGGTCTACTCTTTCCCCGAATTACGCAAAGAGACCGGTTCTTCTTTCGATACATTTAAAGGGTTGCCCGGATTGCTCGCCGACATGCTTCCCGACCGCTACGGAAATGAATTGATCAATCTGTGGCTGGCGCAGCAGGGGCGCCCTGAAAACAGTATGAACCCGGTAGAAATGCTTTGTTTTATTGGTAAACGTGGAATGGGTGCATTAGAAATTGAGCCGGCCATCTTAAAACAAAATGTGAACACCTTTTCGGTGGAGGTAGATAACTTAGTGGAGATTGCCGGCAAGATGCTTTCGAAAAAAGAGGCTTTTGTAGCCAACTTAAAATCCGACGAAGAAAAGGCCGTGCGGGAAATATTGAAAATCGGAACATCGGCCGGAGGCGCACGCCCCAAAGCGGTGATTGCCTACAACGAAAAAACCGGGGAAGTCCGTTCCGGGCAAACGCGTGCTCCCGAAGGATTTGAACACTGGCTGCTTAAACTCGACGGAGTGAGTGAAGTGCAATTGGGAGCGACCCATGGCTATGGACGTGTTGAATACGCGTACTACCTGATGGCTTTGGATTGCGGAATAGAGATGATGCCCTGCCGGTTATTGGAAGAGAACGGACGCGCTCATTTTATGACCCGGCGCTTCGACAGGGAAGGAAGCGATACCAAACATCATACACAGACTTTTTGTGCCTTGAAACATTTTGATTACAACCGGGTAAACAGCTACAGTTATGAACAACTATTTCAAACCATGCGAGAACTGAAGCTGACTTACGCCGAAGCCGAACAGATGTTCCGCCGTATGGTGTTTAATGTGATAGCCCGCAACTGTGATGACCATAGCAAGAACTTCTCATTTATTCTCAAGCAGGGCGACCGGTGGAAACTGGCTCCGGCATACGACCTCTGTCATGCTTATCGTCCCGGAAGCGAATGGGTAAGTCGCCACGCGCTAAGTATTAACGGGAAGCGGGATAATATTACACGAGAAGATCTGATCGTGATAGGACGTTCCATCCGCAATAAAAAGGCGGAGGAAATAATTGATCAGATTAACGATACGGTACGCAAATGGAATTATTATGCCGACAAGGCAGGTGTGGATAAAGACAAAAAAGAATCAATCGGTATGACGTTTGCCTTTTTGTAAAAGGGACTATTTCATATGGTTCAAATCTTTTTTTAAGTAAATCATATCAACCAGCTGGACGCCCTCCTCAAACATGAGATGATCATAATTATCCGTAAAGAAGTTTTTGATGCGATGCGATAGCTCAAATCCGCATTGCCTATAGAACAAGAGAATAGAAGGCGTTTCACCGGTGCCAACGAGCATTGTTTTGTAGCTGTCTTTATAGTGTCGGGAAACATACTCTATTAATGATTTTCCATAACCGCGCCTCTGATACTGTTGATACACCGCTATGTTCTTCAATTCGCAGGTCTCCGCATCCACATGAGCAACGACGCAAACAGCCTTGAGATCATGATCGTATAAAGCAAATAAGTCTCCTTGCTCCAAATAACGGTCAATCATACTTTCCTGTTCATCTCCCAGCAGCAATAAATCAATAAACTGCTTCTTATTATCTGTTACCTGCTTAATTGTCATTTGTATTCCTTTAATTTTGTTTGTTAATAAAACAGTCTCGATCTTTGTATTAAGACTTTCGTCCAGATTATGTTACTAAATATCTTTATCGCTCTTTAAGCTGTTTAAGCTCATGGTTTTAAATATATGTATCTATGCTTTGCAAAAGTAATCACTTTGATTCTATTTACCGAACATTTTTATTCTACTTTTTCGGCTATTATTTTTCAACATGGCAGTGCACAGCTTTTGTTTTTTTCACTTCTTCATTAAAGAAATCCTCTAGTTTATGCTTTCCAAATTGTGGTGCTTGCATATCCATTACCATTGTTGTCATAAAAAATTCAATCGGCCCATACGTTTTTGAATTTGTAAATGTTCGAACACTCCAAAGAGCAAATTTCCTTATCCAATCAGGCAAATGAACTATCTTGATTGCCTTTCCGCATGCTTTAAGTGCCAATTTGGCAATTTCATTTTGAGAAAGCATCTCAGGTCCACCAATATTAATCTCCTTTCCATCTTGATCGATAGCATCGACAACCGATTCTGCTAAATCTTTTCCGTGAATTGGGTTTAGTTTAAATCGCCCATCTCCAAAAAGATAAACTTTACCTCCTTTTGCCATATTCAGAAAATCACTCATATCCGAGAAAAATCCATTCGGTCGAATAATGCAGTAATCCAATCCCGAAGATTTTAAATAATCGCCTAATTTTTCTTTGGCTTCACAAATTTTCAGATGCCTGAGTTTTTCTCCGTTTAAAACAGAAATATAAATAAACTTTTTCACACCGCTTTTTTTTGCTTCATTAATCAGATTTACATTTGCCTGATAATCAACATCCATATATGTCAATCCATCTTTTTGCCTTGTGATTCCTACCGAGCTAATCACAGCATCAACATCTTTTGTTATTCTTTTTATGGAATCAGGTTCTGTTGCCTCGCCAATGAAGTAGTCATCGACAGATTCAAATTTAGCCTTCTGGGCTTCTTTACGAATCAATACTCTTACCCAAAAACCTCTCTTCTTAAGTTCTTTTACCAGATATTGTCCTAAATATCCGGTTGCTCCTGCTACTAATACTTTTTTTGTGTCCATGTTTTTTGTAAAGATATATTTCTGTGAACCTTCTCCTATTTATGTCGATTCATATAATATGGAAAGCAACTTCTTCAAGGATGAATACGATTTTAATCCGTACGGCAGTTAGTTGAATTCAATTCCGTCAACCGGCAAATCCAATATCTCTGTTGGAGATTTGAAATAGCAGTCAGCCCGGATATCATCAGAATGGCATCCCCATAAAGCCAATCCAAAGTCGACACCGGCACTTTTAGCACATTGCATATCATATATCGTATCGCCGATATATATCACTTCATCCGGATTAGCCCCTGTCCGCTTTAAGTAGGCCAGCATGGGTGCAGCTGTCGGCTTTGGAGTCATACTGTCTTCAAAGCAGATAACAGTTCCAAAGTACTTTTCCAGGGCAAATGGCGAGAAATCGGATTTATATTCCTTATGGGTTTTGGATGAGATAATACCCAATTCCAATCCATTAGTCCTCAGGTCTGACAATACTCGCTCAATGCCGTCAAAGACTTCAATAGTATGAGCATACTCGCTCATATAGATATTCCACGCAGCATTGACTTCTTTAATATTCGTTATCCCCAGTTTTTGTAAAGCGACATTACCCGGAATACCCAGAGCGAACCTTAATTCGTCTATCGCCACTTCCCTATTCTGATACTCTTTTATAGTGACTTGAAGAGATTTCAATACTGCTTTTTCAGTATCAATCAATGTTCCATCAATATCAAAAACGATATGCTTGTATTTCATATTATGTTCGTTTGAATGTCTTATCGAAATCATTTGCTTAAGTTATTTAGTTTTTCGTGTAAAGTCTCCTGAAAACATCACTAACCTCATGGATAAACGGTGGCAAGTTATTAATAATATGTTAGAAATCAAAGAAAGGAGCATCTAATTGTTGACCCCCTCTTACCGCCGACTCGAATGTGGAGGTATTGTCCCGACAGTTATCTTGAAAAAGGAACTTGGGGTGCGGAGATGTTCCTGCTTCCATCTTTTCTTCAAATATTTTGATACAGCGTGATTTTTATTCGACTATTTATATATCTTTGTATTATAGAAACCGTCATTTCGGAAACGTCCGTTTCGGAACCATGTATTTCTAAATCAATTTGAGTATGAAATTTTGCGATAGAGAGAAAGAGATTAGCCGACTTCAAGAAATCGAACAGGCATCACGAAACAATGCGCAACTAACCGTTGTTACGGGACGTAGGCGTATAGGTAAAACCCAGTTAATACTGAAATCCACGGAATCGGTAGCAGAACCTGCTCTCTACTTTTTTGTTGCTCGCAAAGCAGAGAATTTTCTCTGCCAAGACTTCCAGCAAGAAATAGCAGAAAAACTCGGCATTCCTATTATGGGTGAAGTCAGTAGCTTCGGAAAGCTGTTTGAGTATTTGATGATACTCTCCGAGCAACGTGCATTTACCTTGATTATAGACGAATTTCAAGAGTTCTTCAAAGTTGCCCCAAGTGCATACAGTGATATGCAGCACTATTGGGATATATACAAAGAAAAGAGTAAAATCAATATCATTGTCTGCGGATCGGTCTATTCTCTGATGCACAAGATTTTTGAGAATCAGAAAGAACCTTTATTCGGCAGGGCAACAGCCAGGATGAGAGTTAAACCGTTTGAGGTTTCCATACTGAAAGAGATACTTGGCGATTATCATCCTGAATACACACCGGAAGATTTGCTCGCTCTTTATAGCTTTACGGGTGGAGTGGCAAAGTACGTTCAGCAATTTATGGATGCCGGAGCTACCACCTACAAAAAAATGCTCTCGCTGATGATTCAAGAGGATTCGACCTTTCTGGGTGAAGGGAAGAATATGCTCATTGAGGAGTTTGGAACAGAATACGCCACCTATTTCACCATTCTATCGGCTATTGCACGTGGAGAGAATACCAGATCAAAGATAGAAGCGGTTGTTAAGCGTGAGCTTGGAGGTTATATGACAAAATTGGAACACGATTATGGGTTGATTGCCAAGTCTACGCCTATCTTCGCCAAAGTGGAGACAAAGAATGTACGTTATGTAATTGAAGATAACTTCTTGATGTTTTGGTTCCGATTCATCTACAAATATGGTTATATGTTGGAGGTAGGTAACTACGACGGACTAAAAACGATCATTGACCGTGATTACAAAACATTCAGTGGCAAGATGCTCGAAAAGTATTTCCGCACGAAATTTATCCAGAGTGGTAGCATTACCAATATGGGTGGCTACTGGGATCGCAAAGGCGAGCATGAGATAGATCTGATTGTGGTGAATGAACTGGACCGACAAGCCCAAATCATAGAGATAAAACGCAAAGCGGAGAATATTGACCTTGATGTTCTTCGTGATAAAGGCGTACATTTTCTACATGCCACAGGAGAACTGAAAGATTATAATATTACTTATTCCGGATTATCGATGGTGGATATGTAAAAGACATCATGGCTTAAATGAGTTTTTTCTTATAAAAAGAAAGAATTATAGCAGTGCATACATTCTATATTTGCGTCCTCCCACAGTTCTCAACGCCCCATTCCCTGCCATGGCGCGAACCCTCTTCTCTAGTCCTAATACTCCCCTCGTAGATCGAAACAGACGACTGCCGGCGGGTGAGTCAGGCGACGCGTTTCAGGTACTCGGATAACTAACCGTAAATGATAGTTTGTTTTTTCACCATGTTTATCATATTTATCCTTTGACTCTTAATTAGAAAGGCAAAAGAAGTTATTATCTTAATTAATCAATGTCGTTTGTTCAAACAACAATCCACCATAAACTATGATTCTACTTAAGTGGTATACTTTTCAATTATTAAGGTGGACTACTTTTGGGTTATTATTTACAAGTTAAAATCAATATCAAGACAGATTTTCGGTAACTTTTGTAAAAACAGCCAGTGTAAAGTACTTTTTTTCTATAAAAATTGCCATTATGAAAATCATATACTACATTTACCCTTCTCGCAAAGAGAAATTGCGCAAACAGAAACGACACTCGAAACACGCCAAAATCTCGAGGCCCGACTTATTTACGGTTCCTATCCGGAGGTGGTTACAATGGATAACTTCGAACGTAAAACGGATTATCTGCGCGATATTGTCGGAGCCTATTTATTGAAGGATATTTTAACTATCGACGGATTGAAAAATTCAAGTAAGATGCGTGATTTGCTACGACTTATCGCTTTTCAGATGGGTAACGAGGTGTCGTATGACGAGCTGGGCAAACAACTCGGCATGAGCAAAACGACGGTTGAAAAATACCTCGATCTGCTGGAAAAAGTTTTTGTTGTCTATCGTTTAGGAGCCTATTCGCGCAACTTGCGTAAGGAGGTGGCCAAAGCCGGAAAGTGGTATTTCTATGATAATGGTATTCGTAACGCTATAATCGGAGCATTCTCCCCGTTAGCTATTCGGCAAGATGTCGGTGCACTGTGGGAGAACTATATTATAGGAGAACGACGCAAAGCTGATTATAACGAAGGATTGCATAAGGAGTTCTACTTCTGGCGCACCTACGACAAACAGGAGATAGATCTGATTGAAGAATCTCCTACCGAACTGACGGCCATGGAGTTCAAATGGGGCCATAAAATACCGAGTGTTCCCAAAGTCTTTCAACAGGCGTATCCACATGTTTCCATCAGCAACCTTGCTTTTATAAGCAACCGTGCCGGTATCAACGACCACGTTTCCATCAGCGGTGGGCATATCGCTTTCAGCATTCGTCCCAGCATCAGAAACCTTGCTTTTATAAGCAATCGTACCGGTTTCAGCGACCTTGTTTTCATCAGCGGCTGTACTTGTTTCGGCAGTTGCATCGGCGGGTTTATCCGTCAGACGGGTGACGGCGGCCATAAGCTCGGTGCTGACAAGCGGTTCGAGGTAGGTATAGAGAAGCATCACCGTGATACGGCTGCGACGCGCGGCCTCCGACATG
>Ga0183100_1000832_pt1:5000-19199 | contig 19199 bp, 14 predicted proteins | sample Biomet2_FD_127789 | JGI IMG/M metagenome (GOLD analysis project Ga0183100, IMG submission 127789) | Microbial communities from bioreactor (seeded with anoxic lake sediment) at LBNL, California, USA - Biofuel metagenome 2 | ecosystem: Engineered > Bioreactor > Anaerobic > Unclassified ...
AACGTGCCATGAGTGTTATTATATTGTAAATGATAAATATTAACACCTATAAATGTGTTATTATCAAATACTAAATTCTTGTTATTCATTAAAGTTCTTGGATAAAAAGTAATACCCATTCCTTTCACTGAAAGTGCTAATACTGTTTCAATACTTTCTGTTTCCAAAATAATATTGGGTTTTATTTGCTTTTCATTAAACATTTCATCAGCAATAATTCTAACTCTATTTCTTTCATTAACCATTAAAAACGGACAATTTTTCAACAATGTGATATCTACATTGTTCTCAAGCTTTGATTTAATATTCTCATAATTATTAGGAAAGTACTTAATTAATATGTTATCAGGAACAATCATAAGAATTTCTTCATTACAAAGAGGTACTGTTTCTACATTTTCAACATTAAATGGTAGCATTCCAACTATTAAATCTACATCACCTCGAAATAATGCAATATCAAGTTCCTTTGAATTTCCTTCAAACAAGTGTAAATTAATATTGGGGAATTTTTCATTATAAACTGGTAATATCTCTGGCAAAAATGCCCGCCCTCTCGTGTGGGATACACCGATATATAAGTCTCCTCGTTTAAAATCCTTTATATCTGCTAATTCTTTTACTGATTGTTCTTTTAAGTCCAACATTTGGGTAGCATTTTTCACTAAGCTTTTTCCTGCTGGTGTTAATGTTAAAGGTACCGTACGATTAAATAATTGTACATCCAAGTCATTCTCTATCTTTGAAATATGAGAACTCAATGATTGCTGGGAAATAAATAATTTCTTTGCTGCTTTAGTAAAATTTAGTTCTTCTGCTGCCACTAAAAAATATTCTAAATTGAGAAAATTCATCATAATTTAACACTACTCTAACTTTAATATAAAGATTTGTATATTTCATATACTGTTTCTTCGCTTAATTCCACATAATTATTTGCCATTAAACGACCTTGCTTTGTTATAACACTTTGAGTAAATTCTTTTAGTTCTTCTTGTGCAAGACCATATTCTCGTAATAATTTTTTAGGAATCAGTATATTTAATAACTCTTCTATTTTAACATATACCTCATCTTCTTTACAATCTAAAACGTCTCCTAAGAACTTATTTAATTTTGTAATTCTTCCATTTGGTTTTAAGCGTTGGTATGTTTTAAAAACTCCAACAAACATTTGATAATTTGCTTCTCCATGAGGAACATGATAATTAGCACCTAAAGGATAACTCATAGCATGTACTGCTCCACAACCTGCATTACCAAATGCAATTCCAGCATAATTACTTGCGAGCAGAAAATCCTTTAATAATGGAATTCTTGCTTCTGGTCCATTTTTTGCAATTTCTTTATATCCTTCTAAAATCATTTCCATTGCCTTATAAGAAAACATTTCTGTATAACTTGTAGCCTTTGGTGATACACTTGATTCAATAGCATGAATTAATGCATCAATAGAGCTAGTTGCAAAAAATTCAAATGGCAAATTTTCTAAAAGTTCTGGAATCATTACAGCATAATCAGCATATAATTCATCTACAGCAAGTCCTAATTTTGTATGCCTTGCCTTTAATTCAAGAATAGAAATATTAGTTACCTCACTACCGGTTCCACAAGTTGTTGGAATTAAAATTAATTCCTTATCCTTTATAAATTCTAACTTATGCTCAAACAAATCAAGTACTGGTGAAATTGTTTTTAATGCAAATAACTTTGAAACATCAAGAACACTTCCTCCACCAATGGCAATTACTCTTTTATAAGGAATATCCTTAATATCATTATAGATTGCTTCTACCATTTCATCACTTGGCTCTCCACTACCATATTTTCTAATAAAAATCACATTAGTATCAAGCTTATACTGCTCAAAATATGAAATATAAGTATGTTCGCTTGTAATAACTAAATCTTTTTTTCCTATTTGAAATTTGTCTATAAATTCTTTACATGTATCAAACGTATAAATTTCTGGTTTAATAGATAATTGTTTCATGTCATTCCCTCCTGTTTAAAGATTTTCATAAACTTCTTTTAAATGCTTTGTCAATTTAACATTTTCACCATAATCAACCTGACAATCAATAACTACTGGTACATGTTGCTTAAAGGCCTCTTCTAAAGTTGGAATTAAATCTTCTGCGTTTTCTACACGATATCCTTTTGCATACATACTCTCAGCAAATTTCACAAAATCAGGATTAGTAAAATCTACATAACAACTCTTGCCATATTGATCCTCTTGTTTCCATTTTATTAAACCATAGTTACTATCATTAAAGATTAAAACTACAATTGGAGTACCTATACGTAATGCTGTTTCTAATTCTTGATTATTCATCATGAAACCACCATCACCAACTATAGCTAATACTTTCTTATCTGGATTAATTAATTTTGCTGCAATTGCACCCGGAAGACCAATACCCATTGTAGCAAAACCATTTGAAATAATACATGTATTAGGTTCATAACAATTATAGTGTCTAGCAATCCACATTTTATGTGCACCAACATCTGAAATAACAATATCATCTGTTCCCATAACTTTTCTAACATCATTTAAAATTCTTTGTGGCTTCATTGGGAAAGCATTGTCATTTTCATAACTTTCATGTTCGGCTACCATTTTTTCTTTAATCTGTAATGCTTTTATTGGTTCTATTTTTCTAGAAGTTCTTCTCATTATATTATAAAGAGCATCGGAAATATCACCCACTACTTCTACTGCTGGCTGATAAAGCTTATTAATGTGTGCTGGTCTTGTATCAATGTGAATTATTTTAGTATTTCCATTTGGATTCCATTTTGCTGGTGCATATTCTACAATATCGTATCCAATTGTAATTACTAAATCAGCATCTTCAATAATTTTATTTACATAATCTTTTTGTGGAATTCCTATTGTCCACATTGAATATACATTATCAAAAGGAATAATTCCTTTTGCCATCATAGTATTTATTACTGGAATCTTTAAATTAGTTGCAAAATCTGTAACAGCTTTTGCACAATTATTACGAATTGCTCCAATTCCTGCTAGTATAACTGGGTTCTTTGCTTTAAAAATTTCACTTGCTGCCTCTTCTACTGTTGATAAGTCTGCAAATTCCTTTGGTGGAATTTTCTTTTGTAATGGCTTTTCTCCAATGCTTACTGGCATTTTCGCAATATTTACAGGTAAGTCAATATGACCTGCTCCTGGTTTTTCACTTTCAGCATATTTAAAAACAAGCCTTACAATTTCATTTACAGCATCTGGTCTTACAATTTGTTTACTTCTCTTAGTAATTGGTTCAAACATTTTACAAAGATCTAAGAACTGGTGAGATGTAATATGCATTCTTTCAGTTCCAACTTGTCCAGTAATTGCAACTACCGGTGCACCATCACTATGTGCATCAGCTACTCCAGTTACTAAGTTAGTTGCTCCTGGTCCAAGTGTTGATAGACATACTCCTGCTTTACCTGTTAAACGACCATATAAATCAGCCATGAATGCAGCCCCTTGTTCATGACGGGTTGTAATAAACTTGATACTTGATCCTTCAATAGCATTCATTACTTCTAAATTTTCTTCTCCTGGAATTCCAAAAATATATTCTACTCCTTCAGCTTCCAAGCATTTAACTAGCATTTGTGCTGTATTTAATTGAATTTCTTGATTTTTTTCTGTACTCATAATAAACATCCTCTAACTCATATATTTTAAAAGTGTATTTAATGCATTAATATTTTCTCAAACATCATACTTCAATTAAAAATGTTTTTCCAACAATTTTTTTCCTATTTCATTACAACAAAATGGTTGTGATTAATTACAAAAATTTAATATTTTCTTTTAACAAATATTAAATCCTTCTCACAGTAATTCAATTGTTATAATACAATTAAAAATATGTTTGAATAATGTTTAAAATAACAGTAATATTAGTCCATGATAAAAACATATAAATTTATATTAATTCGTGAAAAAAATTTATTTTTTATGTAATATAATAATTCAAACGACAATGGAGTCATTTATAAAAATGCCTCCATTGTCGTTTTTTTATATAATATTCATATTAGAAGTCAAAGAATTAATGCGATGAATTATTTTTAAGGAGGAAAAAATATGTATAAGATAGATTTAAATTCTGACCTAGGAGAAAGTTTTGGAGCTTATAAACTTGGCTCTGATGAAGAAATACTAAAACTCGTTACTTCAGTAAATATAGCCTGTGGCTTTCATGCAGGTGACCCTTCAGTAATGCGAAAAACTGTAAAAAATGCATTATTAAATAATGTATCAATAGGAGCACATCCTGGTCTTCCCGATTTAATCGGTTTTGGGAGACGAAATTTGTCAATTACTCCAAATGAAGCTTATGATATGGTAATATACCAAGTTGGAGCCTTATATGGTTTCATAAAAGCAGAAGGTGGAACTATGCAGCATGTAAAACCTCATGGAGCATTATACAATATGGCTGCAAAAGATGAAAAATTAGCAAAAGCCATAGCACAAGCTGTTTATGATATAAATCCAGAATTAATTTTATTTGGTTTAGCAGGAAGTGAATCAATTAAACAAGGAAGTTTAGTTGGTCTTAAAACAGCTAGTGAAGTTTTTGCAGATAGAACATATCAAAGTGATGGTTCTTTAACACCAAGAAGTCAAAGTGATGCTATGGTAACTAATGAAAAAGAATCTATAGAACGTGTTACACGTATGATAAAGGATGAAACAGTAAAGTGCCAACAAGGTCATGATATTGATATTAAGGCTGAAACAATATGTATTCATGGTGATAGCGTTAAGGCTTTAAACTTTGCTTATGAAATAAAAAGTACTTTAACTAATTCCGATATAAAGATTATTTCATTTAAATAATCTTAAATATATATAAAAAGGGGCAAATTTATATGAAAAAAATGAGCAATAAAGTAAAAAAAACAAATTGGGGATTATTACTTGGAGCAATTTTCCTTATGGCTACATCAGCTATAGGACCTGGTTTCTTAACTCAAACCACAGTATATACACAAAAGCTAGGAGCTAGCATGGGATTTGTAATACTTATTTCTATATTACTTGATATTGGTGCACAGCTAAATATTTGGAGAATAATTTGTGTATCCGGTAAAAGAGGTCAAGAAATTGCAAATACAGTATTGCCAGGACTTGGTTATGTTTTATCAGTATTAATAGTTATTGGTGGACTTGCCTTTAACATAGGTAATGTTGCAGGAGCAGGTCTTGGATTAAATGTTTTATTTGGAATTGATATTAAATTAGGTGCTGTTATTACTGCAGTTATTGCAATATCAATTTTTTCAGTTAAACAAGCTGGTAAGGCTATGGATAACTTTACAAAAATCTTTGGAGTTATAATGGTTCTTTTATGTATTTTTGTTGCAATATCATCTAATCCTCCAGTAGGTGAAGCAACGCTTAGAACCTTTGTACCTGAGAAAATAGATATTATTTCTATAATAACATTAGTTGGTGGTACAGTTGGTGGCTATATTACCTTTGCTGGAGCTCACCGTTTAGTTGATGCAGGAGTTAGTGGTGAATATGCTGCTAAAGAAGCTACACAAAGTTCAATAACTGGTATTTTAGTTACTTCTCTTCTGAGAGTTGTACTTTTCCTTGCAGTACTAGGCGTAATATCTAAAGGTCTAGCTATTGATGCTTCAAATCCACCAGCTTCAGTATTTAAGCTTGCAGCAGGAGAAATTGGTTATAAAATATTTGGTATTGTAATGTGGTCAGCTGCTACAACTTCAGTGGTTGGTGCTGCTTATACATCTGTTTCTTTTATAAAATCCTTTAGTAAGAAGATAGATGAAAATTATCAAAAAATTATTATTGGATTTATAGTTTTCTCAACAATTATTTTTGCAATAGTTGGTCAGCCAATTAAAACTCTTGTTGTAGTTGGTGCTATTAATGGTCTTATACTTCCAATATCTTTATTTTCTGTTCTTTTAGGGGCTTATAATAAAAAGGTTGTTGGAGAATATAAGCATCCTAAATGGATGACTGCCTTTGGATTCCTTGTAGTAGCACTAATGGCAGGTATGAGTATATACACATTAATCACTCAACTTTCTACTTTATTTTAATTAGATACAGATTTTAGAAAGAAGGTTTTATTATGGAGAGTTTTGAAAATATGTCTCCCTCTGAAATAAGAAGAGTTATAAGAGAAAATAAATTTACATCACCTACAGCAGGGCTTGCAAAAGGTTTTACACAAGCCAATCTAGTAATTTTAAAAAAAGAACTTGCTTTTGATTTTCTATTATTTTGTCAAAGAAATCCAAAACCATGTCCAGTGTTAGATGTAACAGAACCAGGAATTCCTATACCTACTATAGTAGCTAATGATTCTGATTTAAGAACAGATATCCCAAAGTATAGAATATATAAAAATGGTGAAATGGTAGATGAGGTAACAGATATAAGTGAATATTGGGAAGATGATATGGTATGTTTTCTTTTAGGTTGTAGCTTTACCTTTGAATATCCTCTTATAAAGAATGAAATTCCTGTAAGACATATAGAAGAAAACTGCAATGTTCCTATGTATAAAACTAACATACAATGTGTAAAAGCCGGAAAATTTCAAGGACCAACAGTTGTAAGTATGCGTCCTATTCCAGAAAAAGATATAGTGAGGGCAGTACAAATCACTTCACGTTTCCCGTCTGTACATGGAGCCCCTATTCATATAGGAAATCCAGAAGGCATAGGTATTAAAGATATTAACAAGCCAGACTTTGGAGATATGGTTACTATTAAAGAAGGAGAAGTTCCAGTGTTTTGGGCCTGCGGTGTAACGCCACAAGCAGTAGCTATGGAGGTAAAACCAGAAATTATGATTACACATTCTCCAGGACATATGTTTATAACAAATGTAAAAGAGGAACAATTTAGTGTTTTATAGTTTAATGAAAATCTTTGGAGGCATAATATATGAAGAAAAATAAATTTAAAACTGAAATTTCTCAAATAAGTGAAACATCAGCTTTGATTGAATTTGGCAGCGAAATTAGTGAAGATATAAATAAAAAAGTAAGAACATTTTGTACCTATCTTGATGAACATCCTTTTAATGGGATGATAGAATATATACCTGCCTTTGCAAGTGTTTCGGTTGTTTATAATCCTTTAAAGATGAATAGTCAATCTCCTTATGAAGTAGTAAAGTCTGTTTTAGAGGATATATTATCTAAACTTGATTTTTCTTCAGCGGATGAAGAACATATTGTTGAAATTCCAGTATGCTATGGTGGAGAATTTGGACCAGACATTGAACATGTAGCTGAAATAAATAATCTTACTGTAGATGAGGTAATAAAGATTCATTCTGAAGGAAAATATTTAGTTTATATGATTGGGTTTGCACCTGGATTTCCTTATATAGGTGGAATGTCAGGAAAAATTGCAGCTCCAAGACGTGAATCTCCAAGAACAGTAATACCAGCAGGTTCAGTTGGTATTGCTGGAATGCAAACTGGAGTATATCCTATAGAAACACCTGGAGGATGGCAACTTATAGGAAGAACACCTGTAGAACTGTTTAATTTAGATAGAACGCCTCAAAGTCTTTTAAAGTCAGGAGATATAGCTAAGTTTTATCCTATTTCCTATGAAGAATACTTAAATCTAAAGGAGGAAAAATAGTGAGTATATCTGTGTTAAGTCCAGGACTCCTTACAACTATTCAAGACTTGGGGAGGAATGGATATCAAAAATATGGAGTTATAGTTAGCGGAGCTATGGACTCTTACGCCATGAGACTTTCAAATATTCTTGTTGGAAATAGAGAAAATGAGGGTGTTTTAGAAATTACGTTACTTGGTCCTTCATTAAAGCTTGAGAAAGGAACTTTATTTTCTATAACTGGTGCTAATATATCCCCTACTATTAATGGAAGAGAAATTCCTAGGGGCAGACCTGTTTATTTAAATAAGGATTGTATATTAAAGTTTGGAGCGTGCAAAGCAGGATGTCGCTGCTACTTATCTGTAGCAGGTGGTTTTGATGTTCCTCTTGTTATGGAAAGTAAAAGTACATATTTAAGAGCTGAATTTGGTGGCTTTAAAGGAAGAGCTTTGCAAAAAGATGATATACTTAGTATTGGTGTTAAAAGTTCTAAGTCTACTAAAATAATTAAAAAGCTAGAAGATATTAAGGGAAAAAGTGACTTTGTAGCTTCAAGTTGGTATATGAAGAACTTTATGATGCAAAATTTCGAAAGTATGGTTATTAGAGTTTTTGAGGATAGGCAATTTCATAATGTATCTGAGGAAAGTATAAATAAATTCTTTAGCTCAAAGTTTAATATAGATGCTAGATCCGATAGAATGGGATATCGTTTATCTGGAGAAAAAATTGAACTTAAAGAAAAGTTAGAAATGATATCTGAAGAAGTTTCTATAGGTACTATTCAAATTCCACCAGATGGAAATCCTATTATTCTTTTAGCTGATAGACAAACCACTGGAGGATATCCTAAGATAGCTCATGTAGCTTCTGTAGATATTCAAAAGATAGTTCAACTTAAGCCTAATGATAAAATTACATTTAAGAAAATCACCTTAGAGGAAGCTGAAAGGTTATACTTTGAGAGAGAAAAAGATATATTGGAATTAAAAAAATCTATAAAACTAATAACTATATAAAAAAGGTAGGGAGTAAAATTATGATTAATATAGATGATATAGAAAAAATTATGCAGGTTGTTGATAAATTTGATTTTTCTCACTTTGAATTTCAACAAGAGAATAGCAAAATAGTTATAGACAATAATAGAATATCTAAAACAGTAATTAACGAGCCTTCTAAAGTTGAAACTAAAGTCTTTGAGGCTAAGGTTGAAAAAACTCTTAATGAAGAAGTTGAAGAAGAAACTGTGGAAAAGGAATATATTAAGGCTGTTTTTGCTGGAACATTCTATTCTGGAAAGGAACAAGGTGGTCCAACATTTATTAATCTTTATGATGAGGTTGAATATGACACAGTAGTTGGACTAGTTGAAGTAATGAAATTATTTAATGAAGTTGAAGCTGGAGTACAAGGAACAATTATTGATATATTGGTTAAAGATGGAGACTTTGTAGAATATGGTCAACCTTTATTTGAAATTAAAAGTAAATAATTTAATTAGAAAGGAGAAAGATATGTTTAAAAAAATTCTCATAGCTAATAGAGGGGAAATTGCTGTTAGAATTATACGTGCTTGTCACGAGATGGGGATTTCAACAGTTGCCATTTATTCAGAAACAGATAAAGATGCAATGCATGTAAAAATAGCAGATGAAGCCTATTGCATTGGAAAAACATCAGTAAAGGATAGTTATCTTAATGTAAAAAATATATTAAGTGTAGCTATACATACTAAAGCAGATGCCATTCATCCAGGTTACGGTTTCCTTTCTGAGAATACAGAGTTTGCTGAAATATGTGAAGAGTTTGGAATTACTTTCATAGGCCCATCTTATAAAATTATAAGCAAAATGGGTGATAAATCTAATGCAAGAGATACTATGAAAATAGCACAGGTACCTACTGTTCCAGGAACTGATGGAGAAATAGAGGATATAAATGAAGCCATAGGAATTGCAAAGAGAATAGGATATCCTGTCATAGTTAAAGCATCAGCTGGTGGCGGTGGTAAAGGAATGAGAGTGGCTAATTCTGAAGATGAATTAATAAGTTCCATTGAAACAGCTCAAAAGGAAGCACAAAGTTATTTTGGTAATCCTATGGTTTATTTAGAAAAGTACTTAGAGTATACAAGACATGTAGAAATTCAAATAATTGGAGATAACTATGGAAATGTAGTTCATCTAGGAGAAAGAGACTGTTCAATACAAAGACGTCATCAAAAACTTGTAGAAGAATCACCATCACCTGCATTAAATGATGATTTACGTAATGCTATGGGACAAGCTGCTGTTAATGTAGCTAAGGCAGTAAAGTATAATAGTGTAGGAACTGTAGAATTTCTTTTAGATGAAGATAATAATTTCTATTTTATGGAGATGAATACTAGAATACAAGTAGAGCATGGAGTTACTGAAATGATAACTGGTATTGACATTATGAAAGAACAAATATCAATAGCATCAGGAGAAAAACTATCATTTACTCAAGGGGACGTAAAAATAAATGGATGTGCTTTAGAATGTAGAATAAATGCAGAAGATCCATCTATGAACTTTATTCCTTGTCCAGGAAAAATTGAAAATTACTTAGCACCTGGTGGAATTGGTATAAGAATAGATAGTGCTGTTTACTCTGGTTATGTTATTTCACCATTTTATGATTCAATGGTATCAAAGGTAATTTCTTGGGGTAGAGATAGAGAAGAAGCTATTTTAAGAATGAAAAGAGCATTAGATGAATTTGTTATTGAAGGAGTTAAAACAACAATTCCATTCCATAAAAAACTGATGGCGGATGAAACTTTTAGAAAAGGAAATTTTAATACAAAATTCTTAGAAATACATAAAGATTTATTTTAATGAAAAATGTACTATTCAGTTATGGAAAATAATTTATAATTCATATTATTATAAATTAAAAAATAATTTCCATTAGGAGTAATTTCTGATAATTTCAAAAGAAAACTAAAAGCTTAATAAGAGCTAAATCTCATAATGTAACTAAGATATAAATAGGGGTATTAACAATAACAGTTATACCCCTATTTAATATACATAAAACTATAGTACAAAAATTTTATTCGTTTTTTCTTCATTATACTTATATTATTAAATTATTCATTATTTATCATTTTAAAATTTGCTTAGCAGACTGTGTGTTTCTGCTGTCTGTCAAGGTTATCCACAGATTTGACTTTATTATAATTTCCTAAAATAAGCACAAATCTTCTGAATTCCGACATAAATCCTTAGCCGGAAGAATGTCGGAATTCAGAAAATTTTCAACTAATGATATTATCTAAGATAGCTCTATTTCTGTAAGCAGACGATAATAGTTGCTTAAAATCTCCGAAAATATCCCCTTCAAACCCGCATTCCTTCGTTCATTTCCTTAAACCTTGCCGACGTTTTAGGACTAATGGCAGTCGCATTTAATACCACTTACATCGTCAATGTTTATTCGGAAAACCACGAAAGTCTGCCGACTTTATTAGGATATTAGAGTTAAGGATAAGAGCAAATAGAAAAGAAAAAAAGGACTAAGTCTTACCTTAATCCTATCGTTCCTTATTCCCTTTAAATCCTTTAAGATCGCCATTCGGCATGGATGTTAGTTCTAAGTTTTTTCACTTAAAAATCACTAACTTTTCCCTTATATCCTTCACCTTTTCAATCCCTTTCATCCCTTATCCCTATCACCGTTTCGTCAAGGTTTATCAGAATCGGCAGGGTTTAGTGGGAATTGGCAAGGTTTATGGGGTGGCTACAATTTCTAGTACCAACGAAAAAACATGTGCTAAACTTTCCCCCTCACCCCCGCATTTCCTGGTCGACTTTGAAAAAACTCTTGCTACGGTTTTTCTAATTTTTCATGGTATCCATTATCATATACCTCTCCAAAATATTTTCAAATTTGAAGAAACCCTTGCTAAAAAGCCGACCATATTTGCCTGATAAATCAAGCTCTAAATCTATCGTTATTTTCAATCCTATTCAGGGCGGTATCAGCCTCTCCATCTACCATTTTATCAATCATTAATTCTATCTTATTTCTTTTCATAGGCTCACGCCTCAATTCTCAAGCACTATTCCAAGCATTGATTTATCTTGCCTCCGTTCAATCTCCGTATCCCTTTTGGGGCGGTTTTGTCATACATTGGTTCGGACTTTTTATCTGGTATTGTTGAAGGGGAAATCGGAAAAAGGCATAAAAAATAGGACTAAGGAAGTTCAATCCTTAATCCTATCATTATTCTATCTTAGCCCTTGATATATGTGGCTTCGCCACTAATACGGGCTACCTGTTCAACTCTCTCTTAATCTGCTTGATTCCATCCACAGCCATTTACTTTTTCTTGCTTCTATCCACAACCTTCTGCACAGTTTTTTTCAAAATGGCAGAGGTTTTATCGAAGTGGCAAGGGATTTTTAGTTGGCTACAATTTCTTGATTAATTTAACTATAGTTTCGACGTGAGGCGTATTAGGGAACATATCTTTCACCTTAGTTTGAACTACCTTATATCCTTTTTCTGTTAGCACCTTAAGGTCAGTTACTAATGTTTTTGGATTGCAAGAAACGTATATTATTTCTGGTGCGTTGAATTTAATTACGTAGTCTAAAGCCTTAGGGTGTACTCCACTTCTTGGTGGGTCTAGGATTATTATATCTGGTTTATCTTTAACATTTTTTATAATTTCTGCTACATCTCCAGCTAAGAATTCGCAATTATTTAATCCATTTAATTTGGCATTTTCTTTTGCTGCTTCAACTGCTTCTTCTATTAGTTCAATTCCAACAACTTTTTTTGCATTTGGAGCTACTATTTGACCAATTGTTCCTGTACCGCAGTAGAGATCAAATACAACTTTATCTTCACTATTTCCCATAAACTCCTTAACTATTGAATAAAGGCTTTCTGCACCTTTTGTATTAGTTTGGAAAAATGAGAATGGTGATATATTAAATTGTAATCCTAGAACAGTTTCTCTAATATAATCTTTACCATATAATAAATTAACTTTTTCAGGTATTACTGCATCAGATAATGAATCATTTTCTGTATGTAATATTGATACTAACTTCCCCTTATAACTTTGGCTTTTTAATAACTTAACATATTCACTTAAATCAAAATCAATTTGAGTTGTAGTAACTAAATTTACTAATATCTCTCCTGTATTTTCTGCTTTTCTTATTACTAAATGTCTTAAGTATCCTTCTGCCTTCATTATTCTATAATATGGTAAATCCTGTGCTCCAAAGTAATCTGCAGTTACTCTAATAATTGTTCTATAATCTTCATCAACAAGCTTGCAATTATCTACAGTTAATATTCCAAAAGATTTTCCTCTCATGTGCATTCCAACAGAAAGTGGTGCACCCTTTGCTTCATCACCAAAAGTGAATTCCATCTTATTTCTATATTCCCATTGATTTGGGCTTCCTAGAATCCCTAAGTATTCTCCCGTCTCAACATCAGCTTCTTTAAATAAAGCTTTAACTTCTTCACTTAGAAATTCTAATTGTGTTTCATATGGTATGCTTTGTGATGAACAGCCTCCACAAATTCCGAAATGAGGACATGGTGCCTCAATTTCATAATCTGCTTTCTCATCTACACTTAATAATTTCACTTCTGCAAATTCTTCTCTTTTCTTTTTTACTCTTCCTGTTATCGTTTGACCTGGAAATGCATTTTTAACATATATTATTTTATCTTCTGCATATCCTATTCCTGTTGATGGAAATTGTGATTTTTCTATTTTAACGCTTAAATCGCTTCCTCTTCTCATTATTTACTCCTACTGTATTCATATTTTCCAAAGCCAATACGCTTTGTTCATTCATTGCCCACAGGCCACCCTAAAGATCATGAATTGTGAATTAATTAATATTTAATATCTTCTTTGCAATAGTATTTTTTGCCTTGCTCTTTTCCATTATTGGAGCATAAATACAGTTTAAAATAAAGTATATAATTCCTCCTGCTATCACTATTGCTCCTGTTCCTTTTACAAACATATATCCAAATAAGTTTAATACTATATCACATAATAACACTAACACTGTTGAAGCTGCAACTACTAATAATTGATCAAGGATATTGGCTAAAATAAACTTCTTAGACGAATTTTCATTAATATCCGCATCATTCTTTTCATCATTTCTTAATTCTTGAATTTCAATATCGGTATTTCCTCCCTTTATCTCTTGGTTTTTAGTGCTAGTCTCTGCTTCGGTAGTTTCTATATTGGAAGTTTGAACTTCCGTTTCTTCTACCTCACTCTTTATTTGATTTTCTTTTACATTGTCTTTTTCCAACAAAGTTTCCCCCTTATAATCTACTCCATACTCATTTCTGCATCTGCAAATTTATATTTTTTCGTAGATAATTTATATATAATACACTCTTTAGTGGCTATAATTTCTTCTTTTAAGCCATCTATTGTGTTATTTATCTCAACTTGTTTATCTCCATTTTTTAACTTATTAATTATTTCTTTATTTATTTCAGAATAATCTCTATTTTGTTCT
>Ga0183100_1000575_pt1 | contig 19198 bp, 18 predicted proteins | sample Biomet2_FD_127789 | JGI IMG/M metagenome (GOLD analysis project Ga0183100, IMG submission 127789) | Microbial communities from bioreactor (seeded with anoxic lake sediment) at LBNL, California, USA - Biofuel metagenome 2 | ecosystem: Engineered > Bioreactor > Anaerobic > Unclassified ...
AAGGCGTTTTCTTGAAAAATTGAAGGCGAAAGAAGACAATCAAAGTTGTAAGAAGAGGTCATTCGCGATGGGGGAACTAATCATCCGGTCCGAGACCGAAGACGATTATTTCGAAGCCGAAGCGGTCATTCGCCTCGCTTTCTGGAACGTCTATCGGCCTGGTTGTTTCGAACACTATCTCCTTCATTTCCTTCGCTCTGACCGCGATTACCTACGCGACCTTTCCTTTGTCGCGGAAAAGAACGGTTATCTCGAAGGCGGAATCTATTCCTCCAAAGCCTACCTCGATATCGAGGAGCAAGGCCTCTCGAAAGAGATCATGACCTTCGGACCTGTCGGGGTGGAACCGTCCTTTCAAAGGGAAGGCGTCGGAACGCTTCTCATTCAAAAAGTCATCGCAGAAGCGAAAGCGAGAAATATTCAGGGAATTATCCTGGTTGGCTCCCCCGATTATTACCACCGCTTCGGCTTCGTGCCCGCTTCCCAATATGGCTTCTTGATGGCCGACGGCACTACGAATCCGGCCTTATTGGCCCTCGAATTCGAAAAAGGGTTTTTCCAAAGCATCGGCCGAGCAAAGGCTCGCTGGTGTTCGTCTCTTTCCGATATTCCCGATCCCTTTGATCTCCACGAATTCGACAGAAGCTTCCCTCATCTCGATAAGCAAATCCTTCCGAGCCAGCTGGAATAGTTGCCAAAAAACATAGGGGGCGCCTAAGGCCCCTTTTTCTTAATTGCCACTTACCGAAGGAAACGGAGCGTTCGCTGTTGTTTTCCTTTACGGAAAGCCTATTATATCCACGCAAGAAAGTTTTTTGGGTCTTTATGTCAGCAAAAAATGCCTCTCACGAATTGGATTTGACCCAAGGAAACTTGTTCTGGAAGATTCCTCTTTTTGCCCTCCCAATGGCTTTGACGAGCGTCCTTCAGCTCCTCTATACTTCGGTCGATCTTTTCACGGTCAGTCAATTCGGCGGAGGCAGCCGTTCCATGTCAGCCGTCTCCACCAACGGGGCCGTTATCAACCTCATCATCACCGTGTTCGTTTCCCTTTCGCTTGGCACGAACGTGGCTATTTCTAACGCCAAGGGAGCCAACGATCCGGAACACGCCTCGAAAGTTTTGACCACTTCTCTTATTTTTGCCATCGTTTCGGGGATTTTAGTCGGGGCCATCGGCGTTCGGCTTGCCCCGTTTTTCCTTCAGTGGATGGGCACTGACGAGCAAATTCTCGGTCTTGCGAGCGAGTACCTTAGGATCTATTTCATCGGAATCCCTTTTGTCATGGTCTACAACTTTTGTTCTCAGGCCATGAGGGCCCTTGGCGATTCGCGAAGGCCTCTCTACATTTTGGCCATCGCCGGTCTTCTCAACGTCTTTGCCGATTATGTTTTCGTTCGCTTTCTTCACGCCGACGTGAGCGGAGTCGCTTGGGCCACCGTTCTATGTGAGGCTCTTTCCGCCCTCCTCGCGACTTTGGCTCTCATCCACAACAAAACGGGTTTTATTCATCTCGATCTCCACAAGATCCGTTTCGACGGGGAGTCCTTTAAGGAAATCCTCAAGCTTGGCCTTCCCGCCGGCATTCAAGGATTGGCCTTTTGCATCCCGAACGTCATTATTCAATCTTCAATATGGACCCTTGGCACCGCCACCGTTTCCGCCGTTGACATCAACACCGGTTCGGCCGCCGCTGGCCAGGTCGAAGGCTACATCTATGTGTTCATAGACGCTTGTGCCTCGGCTTGCGTAGCTTTCACGGGTCAGAATTTCGGGGCGAAGAAAAACGGAAATTGCCGCAAAAGCCTGTGGTACAGTTTGACGTGGATGATGATTTTCTGGGTTTTGGCCGGGGGCCTTTCCCTCCTTTTCCAAAACCAGTTGTTTTCTCTTTTCATCACCGAAGACCAGCAGACGAATACCGCTGATGCGTTTGAGAATGCCCGACTCCGCTTGATCGTGATGGCCGGAACCTATGGTCTTGATGGCATCATGGATGTGTGCTCAGGCTATCTGCGCGGAATGCGTCGTAGCACTCCGCCAGCCCTCATTACCATTCTGGGCGTGACCGTCACCCGCTTTATCTTCCTTTTATTCCTTTTCCCGCTGCCTTTTTTCCATTCGATTCAATGGCTTTACGCGGCTTTCCCCATCAGTTGGTTCTTCACCGACGTGGCCTACGGAATCGCTATCGCCATCATCGAACGGAAAGCTTTCAAAGAGAACGTTCCGACCGGCCAGCTTGCCAAGGCGGCCTCGATTAATTAATAATAAAAAGGGCCCGCGCGGGCCCTTTCATTTTATTTGTTATCTTTATCCGGATCGTCGATGGCGAGCACACTCATGAAGGCTTCCTGAGGCACCTCGACGGAACCGATGGCCTTCATTCTCTTCTTGCCTTCCTTTTGCTTCTCGAGCAGCTTCTTCTTGCGGGAGATATCGCCGCCGTAGCATTTGGCTAGGACGTCCTTCCGGACGGCTTTGATGTCGGTGCGAGCGATGACTTTCCCCCCGATGGAGGCTTGGACCGGAACGGTGAACTGCTGCCGCGGAATAAGGTCTTTGAGACGGGAAGTAATGGCGCAGCCCCGCTTATAGGCTTCGCCTCGGAAAATGATGGTGCTAAGGGCGTCGACGGCTTCCCCATTGAGCAGGATATCCATCTTCACGAGGTCGCCTTCGCGGTAGCTGTCGAAATCGTAGTCGAACGAGGCATAGCCCTTGGTTTGACTTTTTAGGGTATCAAAGAAATTGAAAACGATCTCGCTGAGGGGCAAAAGATACTTCACCACCACACGCGTCTCGTCGAAATACTCGAGGTCGAGGTAAACGCCCCGGCGGTCTTGGCAAAGCTGCATGACGGGCCCGACGTATTCCTTGGGGCACATGATGGAGGCCTTGACGTAAGGTTCCTCGACGCTTTGGATGGTCGAAGGGTCGGGCAAAAGAGAGGGGTTATCGACGATAATCGTCTCCCCTTTTGTCAGATGGACTTGGAATTTCACCGAGGGGGCGGTCAGGATGAGGTTTAGGCCGTATTCCCTTTCGAGCCGCTCCTGGACCACGTCCATGTGGAGGAGTCCAAGGAAGCCGCACCGGAAGCCAAAGCCGAGAGCTTGCGAGCTTTCGGGTTCGTATTCGAGCGAGGCGTCGTTCAAGGAGAGTTTGGCCAAGGCGTCTTTGAGATCGCCGTACTTGTCGCTGTCGACCGGATAGAGGCCACAGTAAACCATCGGGTTGATCTTCCGGTAGCCGGGCAATGGCTCCGGGCAGGGATTTTCGGCCAGGGTCACGGTCTCGCCGGGGAAAACGTCCTTGATGGCTTTGATTTGGGCCGTGAGGTAACCGACTTCCCCACAATCGAGTTCCTTCGTTGGAATTTCTTTCGGAGTCCGGATGCCGACCTCGGTTACTTCGTAAACCTTATTGACGGCCATGAGAAGAATCTTATCGCCCACCTTGACGTGACCGTTCTTGACGCGGATAAGAAGGACCACACCGCGGTAAGAATCGTAATAGCTATCGAAGATCAAGGCCTTGAGAGGCCCTTCGTTGTCGCCCTCGGGGGGAGGTATTAATTCCACGATTTTTTCGAGGACCGAGGGAACCCCGAGGCCGGTTTTGGCGGAAACGTGGCACACGTCAGCCGTAGAAAGGCCGATACGATTCTGAATTTCCTCTTCCGCTTTCTTGATGTCGGCACTCGGCAAATCGATCTTGTTGATGACCGGGATGATCATGAGGTCATTGTCGACAGCGAGGTAGACGTTGGCAAGGGTTTGAGCCTGCACGCCTTGGGTGGCGTCCACCACCAAGAGGGCGCCTTCGCAGGCGGCGAGGGAACGCGAGACTTCATAGGTAAAGTCCACATGCCCCGGGGTGTCGATGAGGTTGAAAATGTATTTCTCGCCGGCTTTGGAAGTATAAGAAACCGTCACGGCGTTGAGCTTGATCGTGATTCCCCGTTCGCGCTCGAGGTCCATCGAATCAAGCATCTGTTCCTTGAGTTCGCGTTTTTCCACCGCGCCGGTGAGCTCCAAAATACGGTCGCACAAGGTGCTTTTTCCGTGGTCGATGTGGGCAATCACCGAGAAGTTACGTATTTTCTTTTGATCAAAGGGCATAAATGGTTATGGCTAGGATTATATCCTACTTTCTTTTTTTCTTATAGAAAGATTGCAGGTTTTCCCTCACATCGTCGGAGGTTGTAGCCACCGCGTAGCCGGTCCAGGTGCGTTCAAAGAGCTTTTTGTAGTCATCGGTCAAGTACCGATCATCGATCAATAAGGCAGCCCCCCGGTCCTTTTCGCTCCGGATGAGCCGGCCCACCGCCTGCATCACTTTGTTCATGCCGGGGTTCATGTAGGCGTAGGCGTAACCCTCACCGTTGACCTGGTTGAAATAGTCCTTGATGAGGTCCCGTTCATGAGACAGTTGCGGCAAGCCGATTCCGACCACGGCAACCCCGGAAAGGCGGTCCCCCACGAGGTCAATTCCTTCGCTGAAAGTGCCACCGATGATGAGAAGACCTACGGTCGTTTTCGACGGTTTCGGCGCGAATTTGGCCAAGAAGGAATTTTTGTCCTCCAAACTCATCTCACGTTCCTGCTTGAGCACATCGGCCTCGGCAAAACTGAGGAACGGCAAAACGCTTTCGAGATAATCGTAGGAAGGGAAATAGAGGAAGTAGTTGCCTTTTCGGGCCTCGACGAAGGTTTTGAGGTAAGACGCCACTTCTTCATAGGTGGCCGCCCGATCCTTGTAGCGGGTCGAAACCATCGGAGCGAGAATGAGGTCAAAGTTCTCTTTGGGGAAAGGCGAAGGTAAAAGCAGGCACGGATCGTCGTGACTTCCCGAAAGGGCGTCCATGTAGTATTCGATCGGGGAAAGCGTGGCGCTGAAGTAAACGCGACCCCGAAGGGCTTTGGCGGAGGCAGAAAGATATTCCGAAGGATCGAGGCAATAGAGGTGGATGGAGGCCCGATTGTCCCTCTTCTCGAAATAGAGTTTCGAATGCTCGGGATAGTTCTCGAGCAAAAACTCGAAACGATGGCATTCCCGCGAAAAGTCTTTGTAGGATGAACCCAAGGAGGAGTGGGCCTTTTTTGCCAGGTCTTTGTGAGCCCGCGAAAGAGAAGCGAGGGCCTTGACGAGGGGCGCCGGAGCGGCTTCGTAGTCCAAAATTCCCCCATCGAAGCTCTTCGCTTCGTCAAGGAAGAAGGCCTCTAGTTTGGACAAGGCCTTTTTAACGGCTGGGAGTTTTTGGCGTCGAAGGCCCCGCCGCGCCATGGCGGCATCGTAAAGGGAGAGAGTACTCGAATACATCTCGCGACCCCGCTCCACAAGGTTATGGGCCTCGTCGACGAGAAGGAAAAAATGCGAAGGGTCCGCTGGGGGATCGAAGAAACGTTCCAGGTGCACCATTGGGTCGAAAACGTAATTGAAATCGCCGATGATGAGGTCGCTATAGAGCGAAAGATCGAGTTGCATTTCGAAGGGGCAGATCGCGTATTTTTTCGCTAGGGAACCCACGTAGGCCGGATCGAAGCGTTCGCCCGAATCCAAGGCCTCTTTGATGACATCCTTGATTTTGGTGTAGTAATCCTTGGCAAAAGGGCATTCGTCGGGGTTGCAGGCGGCTCCCGGGGTGAAGCAAATCTTCTCCTTGGCAGTCAGGAGGGAATCGCGGGCTTTCAGGCCTTTCTCATACAGTTTCGTAAGCGCGGCATAGGCGGCTTCGGCCCCGGTCGATTTGGCCGTCAAATAAAAGATTTTCTCGTTGCCTGATGAGCCAAAAGCCTTGACGGCCGGATAAAGAGCCGACATGGTCTTCCCGATGCCGGTTGGGGCCTCGCAATAGAAGGCGCCCCCTTTTGTGGCGACGCTATAAACATAGCGCGCCATGTCACGCTGACCGGTCCGGAAATCAGAATAGGGAAAACGAAGAGGTATCGCCGAATGGTTTCTCTCCTCGATATGTTGGAATTGCCTCGCATAAAAGGCCAAATACTGATCCATGAAGCCTCCGACGGCTTCTTCGAGTTGGCTGAGGGTATAGATGTCTTCGTGAACGGTTTGGTCGTTGTTCTCTTGGCTGATATAAGTTAGGCGGATTCCCACCTTTTCCAGTTTGTTCTCGTGGGCGTACATCAAGGCGTAGCACTGCGCTTGCCCGAGATGCCACCGCCCTTGCTGGGTGTGAAAGAGTTCAAGAGGCAAAACCGTGCTTTTGATTTCGTCGATGACCGGCAAAGGTCCGCCGAGGATGATTCCGTCGGCCCGCCCTTCGAGGCGGATGGTGCCTTCCGGCCGTTCAAAGGTTTCGGATAGGGAATACTCCGAAAGGTAATCCCGCCCCTGCTTTTTCTGGAATGAGGCATGAATGCGGGTCCCGGCCTGCATGGTTTCTTGATTATAGACCCGGTTGTCGAGGTCCCCCGTCCGCAAAAGATAATCCACCAACTGGTGAACCGACAAAGCGATAAAATGCTTCTTTTCGGATTCTGGCACTCACCTATTATAGGAAAAAGGATCCCCAAGTAGCCAAAGAAAACGAAGGAAGACGAAATCGTCCTGGGGTGACAAAGCGGAAAGACAAACAAAAAGCCCCGGTTCGAAGGGGCCCTTACGTTGTTAGGATATGGCAGAGCGGCGAACTACTTTAGCACCACGTGATCGCCTAAATGCGCTCCGTTAAGGAAATCCGAGCCATTCATCTTCTTTTTTCCTTCGGGTTGGACGATTTGCAGTTCGATCGTTCCATCGAAAAGTTGGAGAAGGAGATGTTTCCGGTCGGGAACTATTTCCCCCACCGCTCGGATCACCGAGCCGTCATGAACGGCGGCATGATAAACCTTGAGTTTTTTATCTCCCAAAAGGAAATAGCCACCCGGTTCTTCGGAAAGACCGCGGATGTAATTGACGGTCGACCTTGAGGAGAGGAAAAGCGGGATGCGTTCATCCTCGGGTTTGATTTTGCTCGCGAGGGTCACGCCTTTTTCGTCCTGAGGCACGCCCTTGAGTTCCTTGTGAACGTAGGCCAAGAGATCCTTGGCGATAAGATCCGAGGCGGCTTTGGCCATTTTCCCACAAAGAATCGAATAGGTGTCGGCTTCGTCGATAGGGACGATGACTTTGTCATACATGACACCGGCATCCATGGCGGCGACCATTTCCATTAGCGTAATGCCAGTTTCCGTATCGCCTTCCATGAGGGCGCGCTGAAGAGGCGCCGCTCCCCGAAGTTTCGGGAGAATGGAACCATGGAGATTGAGACAACCAACCTTAGCCAAATCCAATAAGCCTTGCGGAATGATCTGCCCATAGGCCATGGTGACGATGACGTCGAAATCAAGAGTTTTAGCAAACTCGAAGTCCAAGCGGATTTTGTGGGGCTGAAAAACCGGGGTTCCGTGAGAGAGGGCCACGACTTTGGTCGGAGGGGGTTCCAGCTCTTTCTTTCGGCCCACTTCCTTGTCTTCCTGACAAACGAGGCCCACAACGGAGAATCCTTCGTCGTAGAGCCGCGACAAAACGGTGGCGCTCATCGCGGGAGTGCCCATATAAAGAATCTTCACGTCTTTTTTGCTTTCAAACGTGTTCACTTTGTTTGCGTGTCCTTCTATTGCCTGTTAAATTATAACTCTAAGGAAGTATTCCTCACAAAAAATATGATTTATCAATCATTGCTTGAGACCATCGGTCAGACTCCGATCGTCAAATACGGCGTGACCAACGGAAACCAGCTTTTCGTCAAACTGGAGCTTTTTAATCCCGCCGGAAGTATCAAAGACCGCATCGCTTTCGAAATGATGACTGAGCTCCAAAAACAAGGTTTGCTGAAGCCTGGTTGCAAGTGCGTCGAAGGAACGAGCGGCAACACCGGAATCGGTTTGGCTTTTGTGTGCGCCGCGCTGGGTGTTCCCCTCACCATCGTCATGCCGGAGAATATGTCCAAAGAGCGCATTGACCTCATGAAGGCCTATGGGGCTGAAGTTCTCTTGACCCCCAAAGCAGAGGGAATGGCCGGGGCGGAAAGAAAAGCCGCCGAGATGGGCCACGAAGGCTATATTTTTCTCAATCAATTCGAGAACCTCGCCAATCCGAAAGCCCATTATCGGACCACGGCCGAGGAGATTCTAAAGGATTTCCCTGCTGGGCCGGACTATCTCGTCGCTGGCGTCGGCACCAGCGGAACCATCACGGGGATTGCTGAAAAATTCCATGAGAAAGGTTGTCGAACCAAAATCGTGGCCGTTGAGCCTTTCGAATCTGAGGTCCTTGAGGGCGGACAGCCGGGACCCCACATGATTCAAGGCATCGGAGCCAACTTCGTGCCACCTCTATTTAAAAAAGGCTTGGTCGATAGGATCGTGCCGATCAAAAGCGAAGACGCCATCAAAAAAGCCGATGAACTGGCCAAAAAAGGCTGGTTCTTGGGAATAAGTTCGGCCGCCGCAATTTTAGCCGCTGAGCAACTGAGTAACGAAACGAAAGGAAAAACCATACTGGCGATCGCGCCAGATGGCGGCATCAAATACATGTCGATGGGAATCTATGGAAAATAAGGAAAAACACGAAGGCTACTACGATTCGATCATGAGACGGGATCCCGCCGCCAGGACTAAGTGGAGCGTCTTTTGGCTTTACCCGTCCGTCAAGGCTGTGCGGACCCACCGCGTTTCCGCTTTCTTTTGGCGCATCAAATGGAAATTTCTCGCCGAGATGCTGATGCACTGGTCGGCTCGCAATACCGGCATCGAGATTCATCCCGCCGCCAAACTCGGCCGCAACTTTTTCTGCGACCACGGGGGCGGAGTCGTCATTGGGGAAACCTGCGTCATCGGGGACGATTGCACCCTTTACCAAGCCGTCACCTTGGGAGGATTAACGAATGATAAGGTCAAACGTCATCCGACTTTGGGGAACAATGTCATGGTCGGCGCCGGAGCCAAAGTCCTCGGTCCCATCACGATTGGTGACAACGCCAGAATCGGAGCCAATGAGGTTGTTCGCGTAAATCTACCTGCCAACGCGACCTTCGTCGGTGGTAAAATCATTATTCGAGAACCTAAACAATAGGAGAAATATGCATTACTTACACGAACAATGCCAAACCTTCGTCGATCCGACGCGAGAACTTTTGAAAGGCTCGCCTTCCCTCAAGGATATCTACGAGTCCGTCACCAGCCATCACCTCAAAGATAAGGCTTGTTCCTATTTTGACGAGGATGGAAAGATCGAGAGCTACACGTACGAAAAGTACAAGAGCCTGACTTTCTCTCTCGCCACGCATATGTCTACCGCCTTGAGCGGTATTCCTGCTGGTTCCATCGTCGGTTTGAAATTGAAGAATTCTCCGACCTGGGCCCATGTTTTCTGGTCTCTTCTCATGACTGGTTACGTCCCTCTACTCATCGATGCCAAACTCGCCCACGAGAACACGGAAAACCTTCTTGTTCAGTCCAAAGCCGCCGCAGTCATCGCCAACGAAGAAGAAGCTTATTCCGTTCCTTTGCTCCGAATCAACCAAATTCGCAACTCCGAGGCCGATAGCCAATTCGCCGCGTCTTGGGCTAACCAAGTGATTTTCTGCTCGAGCGGCACCACCGGAACCATCAAGATGATGGTTACCGACGGCAAAGCCCTCGCCAACCAAATTTGCGGCGCCCTCGATTTGGCGAAGGAATCCAATACGATCATCCATCCGGGCAAGATCAACATCCTCGCCATGATCCCGTTCCACCACATCTTTGGCTTTACCGCCGTCTTCCTTTGGTACACCTACTACGGGAAAAACATCGTGTATCCTTCTTCTCTCGCCAGCACTGACATCGCCAACGCCATTAGCAAAGGCCGCGTCACCCATATCTATAGCGTTCCTCTCTTCTGGGACTCAATTGCCCAAAAGGTTCTCCGACAGGCCGCCCAGGGCGGACAACGCAACGAAGAAATCCTCCAGAACATGATCGCTTTCAACACTCACCAAATTTCCAAAAAGGAAGCCGGCATCGCCTCTTGGCGTTCCGTTGGAAACAAGATTCGCAAGAAAATCTTCGGAAAACAGGTCCAGTTCTGCATCAGCGGCGGCGGCTATCTATCCAGCAAGACTTTGACCGTAATTAACGGTTTGGGCTATCCCCTTTATAACGGCTTCGGCATGACGGAAATCGGTGTCTCTTCGGTTGAGCTTTCACCCCGGGTGGAAGATCGCCTCAAGGGGTCCATCGGTCATCCGTTTTTCGGTTTCCAATACAAAATCGAGCCCATTAAAGGCGGCAACCCTGGCCAAGGGGAGCTCTTGGTAAAAAGCCCAACAATTCACGTCGAGGAGATTATCGGGGGCGTTCGTCAGCCCACCGTTCTCGAAGATGGCTACTATCGAACTGGGGACATCGTCGAGAAAGATTCCTCTGGCGAGTATTTCGTCAAAGGGCGGATCAAAGACGTCATTATTTCAAGTAACGGCGAAAACGTCTACCCGGATGAAATCGAGTTCTACTTCAAAAACGTTCGCCATGTCGTCAACGATGTCGTCATTGGGGTCCGCAACAAAGACAATACCGAGAATATCGTTTTGATTCTCGAACTCGATAACCTTATTAAAGACGATGAAATAGACCAATTGAAGAAAGACGTCGAAGCCATCAACGCCAAACTTCCGAACGAGAAGCGAGTGGCCGAAACCTTGATCTACAAAGGAACCTTGCCTTTAGCGAACAACATGAAAGTGAAACGCTTCGCGATCAAAGAAGCCCTCGCCAAAGGCCGCTCCGACTTCATCTCCTTCAACGGAGAAAAAGAGAAGAAATCCGATCTGCTGGCCGGTTTCGACCAAAAAGACGTCGCTATGGTTAAAGAGAAGATCAAGGCCATCTTCTCTCGAACGCTACTCCTCCCAGCCTTCAAGATCGAAGACGACAATCCGTGGAATGATTTGGGTGGGGATTCCATGAGCTACGTCTCGATGGCGAGTGAAGTCAATGAGGCTTTCTCCGTCCAAATACCCACCGAGAAATACGGCCTCCTTCTCAGCGTCAACGACTTCGTCGCTGAAGTCTTAACCCTCCAGCACATTGGAAAGGATGGAAAATAGTTGTTTTATCGAGGTTAGAAGGCTAAAATCTTACTCGCGAAATAAAAAGGAAAATCTCTCTATGGCAAACATCAAATCACAAATCAAACGCAATGAAACCAACGAGTTGGCTCGGGAGCGCAACAACGCCGACAAAGCCAATGCCCGCACCGCGATCAAAAAGGTCGAAGTTCTCGCTGCCGCCGGCAAAAAGGACGATGCTGAAAAAGCCCGCCGCGAAGCCGTGGCTCTCTTGGACCAACTGGCTCAGAGCGGAATCATTTCGGATAATTCCTGCGGCCGCAAAAAGGCCCACCTCGCCAAGATCGTCGCTTCTGTTAAGTAGTTTTTCTCGAAAATCGATAGCCCCGCGACAAACGGGGCTTTTTTATTGAGCCATTTCCTTGAACTTAACTTCCACCGCCGTTTCACTCACAGTCAAAACTAGGTAGGTTCCGATGGAATTGTCTTCCGGAAAGCATAAAGAGCCGGGGCAGAGTGTTTTCACCCCGCCAACCATCTCGTTTTCTCGGACGTGGGTGTGACCATGAACAAAAATGCGAACTCCATCCTCCCAAAGAGACCGGGCCGCCCCGGCTCCGTAGAAAGGATAATGCTCGATTTGCAGTTTTCCAAAAGGCGTGGGATACAATTTCCTAAAAGGAAATTCCGGAAACATCCCATCGCAATTGCCTTTCACGGCTTGAAAAGGCCAAATTTCACTCGGGGCGGCGCCAACATCTCCGGCGTGAAGCCACAAGTCGGCCGTCTGTTCGATGAGTAAAACCTTCCGAAGAGCCAAGAGGTCCCCGTGGGTGTCACTGATAATGACGATTTTCATAAACTGAAAGAAGTCAGGAAAAGGGTGAAGGCCAATTCCTGGCTCATTTTTCCCGTCATGATGCTAAACTCGCATTGATAAAGGGACTCGAGACCGCGGTTCAGGCTTTCGTCGCTCATCTTGCGAAGGCAATCGAGGGAGACGTTCACCCGCCCGGGCGAAGCGAAAAGGTTTTGTCCGATATCATCAGGGCGGAAACCTTTGTCGCGCAAATAGCGAACTTCGTTCAAAAAGCGAAATTGGTTGGCAATGAGGCGGATAAGGGTCACCTCGTCCACGCTGGAAAGCTTGATGTCGTAATAGATTTTCAGGGCCTTTTTGTTGTCGCCTCGTGTCAGGGCGTTGGCCAAATGGTAGGAGTCCTCCTCCAATGGTTCGGTTACGAGGGTTTGGACATCCGTGACCGTTACTTCCTTCTCACCTTCGCAATAAGTAAGGAGCTTTTGGGCCTCGGAAAGGAACCTGGCGTAATCGCCGGCGATTCGGCGGTTAAGTTCAGCAACAGCGCTTTTGTCGATGGATAAACCGCGTTTTTCGAAAAACCGCGGAGTGTAATCGTTCCATTGCTCGGGCGTAAAAACAGCGACAGGACTAAAGGTGGCCTTGGCGGTCTTCAATTCTTGGAAATACGGGCTCTGCTGATCGATTTCCTCACCATACGCCAACAAAAAGAGCAAGACACGTTCATCAGGGTTGGCCAAGTATTCCGAAAAGCCAGGATCAGGCTCGATAGCTTTCTTGCGGCCCCGACCTTTGGTTTGGCCCGGCAGAAGAAAGGAACAGTTGTCGGCGATGACGCATTTTTTCTCGGCGCCAAGGGGAATAAAAGAGCATTCAGAGGCCAATTCGCTCAAAGAGCTCTCGTTCATATCCAAAGTCAGGTAGTTTAGGCTGTCCCGTTCCGGCATGACCTCTTTAAGAATTTTGCTTAAAGCCCCTTTGACCATGCGGACCTGGGGGCAATATAGAACCTGAATCACTCTTTGATTATAGGATAATCGACCCGCTTCGGCCTAACCATTTTGCCAAAATGTCTTCACCAGGTTCTGAGACTGTGTCCAAAGAACGAAAAACTTAATAATGTGGTTACCAAAAGGCTTCTTTTTCTTTGGGAAGGAGGGCCGTCTCATGAACCAGTCCGAATCCCTTCCATTTTTTGAAGACAATCGTACCTTCTTGGTCGGTTCGAATGATGCGCACCCCAAATGATTCCAGGCGCTGGATAACCTCCTCGTCGGGATGCCCGTAAGGATTCCGTTGCCCAACCGAGATGATGGCCACTTCGGGTTGAAGAGTCGCGACCCAGTCCGAACAGGTGGAGGTTTTGCTGCCATGATGGCCGACTTTCAAAATGTCGCAAGACAAATCGGGGTGATCATAAAGGATTTTCCTTTCGAGGCTGACGGGGGCGTCGCCGCAAAACAGCCAGCTTTTTCCCATAAAATCCAAGGATAAAACAAGGCTCTGCTCATTCTCGCTCGTGAGGTTATACACGTTATAGTTCGCAAAATGTAGTGAGGCGACATCAAGCGGGAAATCGTCGCGGGAATCGGCGTATTGGCGGACCCTAAAATGCCGTTTGAGGCTTTCGGCCGCACCAATGTGGTCGTAATCCCCATGGCTCGCGATCAAGCAGTCTATATCATATATCCGCTTTTTTCGTAAGAAGGGGATGTCAACTTCTTGGGCCAAGTCGAAAGCGACATTGCCGCCAGTGTCGAGCATGACCGTTGTATAACCATCGCGGACGACGATGCAATCGCCTTGGCCGACGTTCACGAAATCGACTTCTTGACTGACTGCATTCCCGAACGGGATGGCGTTAAGGCCCACCGCCAAAGCCAAAGAAAGGAACAGCAAAGAACGCTCTCGCGTCAAGCCGCAATCAGAAAACCAAAGAGCCAAACAAAAAACCAAGTAAAAAACAAAAACGAAAGCCTCGTCGAAGTTCCCTAGAGGAATTACCACATCAATTTTCTCGAAGAAATCGACTAACCAAATGATGGCTGATCCAAAACCCTTCAACAGTCTTAAAGGTACAAAGGCTTGAAAGGTCAAAAAGCCGAAGAGCGCGGTTAAGCCAAAGCCGATGGCGAAAGGAAGAAGAACGAATGAATAGGCCAAAGACAGGAGATGCCATCCGCCGCCAGATGTCATGAATGGGAGTAAAAAGCCGAACAAAAGGCCTCGGGATACAAGCCTCTTTCTTCGCGGGGGATATCGGAGAAGGAGCCCTTGCGAAAGCGACATCACAAAGCTAAGCCCATAGCCAAGAAGAAAACTTTGGTCGAGGGCGTGATAGCGATCAGTTGCGATGAGAATCATCCCGCTTACGGCGAGAATGAAAATCCTCGTAGGTTTTTCTCCTTTACGCTCAAAAACAATCGTTAAGAAACGAGAAAGAAAGACCCGCCAAAGGCCAAGTTTCTGGAAGTTGAACAAAAGGAACGGTAATCCGAGAAGAAGACATCCGATGCGACTTTTCTTTTCGTTCCACCGCAACGACAGAAGCCGTTCAACAAGGCGGAGCAGAGCCGAAAACATTATCCCGCTCGCTGAAAGAAAGGTTAAGCAGCCGAGGCTGCCGGCTTCCTGAATATAATCCTGTGTGTAATCTTTGTGGGCAAAAAGGATTGAATCGATAAGGCTGCCCGTTTCTGCGTCGAACGCCCTTAAGTAAAGTCTCTCATAGGACCTTAGCCGCAACGGCATTTGAAAACGGACGTCAATCTTTTGGGCTTTTATGGAGTCGATGATCCCTAAAGACCGGAGATACGATCCGAAGTCGAAACGACTTTCGTACAGAACCCCTTGGTAGGTTTGGCCCGTTCCGCGAATGACCAAAAGATCCCCCACTTCCCTTTCGGTTTCTTTTTCATAAACGTAATAACGAGCACCCCGGCTCCAAAAAACAAAGTAGTTCCCTTTTGAAGCGATGACGAGACCGGAATACTCGTTTTCTCCCTCCTGAACCGGAAAGCGAAGGAAAAGGGAAAGGGTTCCAATCAAGAGACCGAGGAGAAAAAGGAGAAAGACGGGCCGTTCCTTGCGAAACGACAAAAAACCAAAAACCAAAGCGGCGGCCCCGACAAAAACCATTCGGATGGTGGCCCAAGAAAAGGAAAACCAGGCCCCAGTAACGAGACCAAGGAAGAGAAAGAAAAAGGATTCGCTTCGAACCTCGGTCATTAGTCGGAGGACTGCAGGCGAAGGTAGTTTTTGCTTTTTTCGAAGGTCGCAGAGCCGATTCCGTTGACGTTCTTGATTTCCTCAAGTCTCCGAAAAGAACCGTTGAGCGTGCGGTAGTCGATGATCGCTTGGGAGATGACCGAGCCAAAGGCACTCACGGTCATAAGGGTCGTTTTGTCCGCCGCGTTGATGTTGACCTTGCTAATCGGTGTTGAAGTGCAGACATTCTCATTGTCGAAAATCGGGGCGATATAGAAACTCTGTTTGTTCTCCAAAACGAAGTCGGTGTCAAAAGCGCAGGTGTCGGCATTGGTTGTTGCTCCGCCCGCCGCAGCGATCAGATCTCCTAAGGTGCTATTCAAGGCGATGTAATAGGTGCTCGGACGCGTAACCTCGCCAGAGATGGTGACATAGAGCTGCGAAGGACCACTTTGGGAGGCGCTGTGGTTCGAAGAGGTGTCGGTGATAGTCCCACTAAGTTTGTCGACCGCGCTGAAGACGATGAGGCCCACGACGGTGCAGATGAGTATGGCGATAATGATTTTGAACATAATCCCCTCCTCTAATGAGTAGGGGCCCAAGTCCTGAAGATACCTCTGCCATTTAAACAGAAAAGAAAAAAAGCCAGACAATGCCTGGCTTTTAGAAAGAACAGATTAATTACTTTCCGGATTCGGCTTTGACGATTTCAATTTCGTAAGGCTCTTCGCACTCGACGACGACTTTCTCGCCAGGAACCCGGCCAATTAGGGCGATTCCGAGAGCCGATTCGTTACTGATAAGCGGATAAGGGGTAGCCAAGGGGTCGGCCTCAACGGTGCCGACAATCTTGACGCTCTCCTCGCCGTCGGGTCCTTTGAAGACGACGACGTTTCCGAGGAAGATTTTCTTCCCGGCTTTAGGGGTTTCGATGACAACCGCGATGTCTTTGATGTGTTCGATCTCGGTGATGCGGGCTTCGATTTCGGCCTGGCGGTTACGGGCGGCGTCATAATCGGCGTTTTCGCTTAAGTCGCCTTGGGCGCGGGCTTGGCGGAGGGCCTCAATGACATCCGGACGATCGATATCAATCAGATGACGGTATTCCTTCTCCAACTTTTCCATGCCCTCGGGGGTCATGATCATTTTTTCTTCTGCCATAGTGGTTCCTCGTTTAACGGATTAGATTATAAGCGGAATTATCCTCAATAAAAAGGGAAAGCCTATTTAAGCGTTTTGATTTTCGGGTCGGACTCGTAAGTCTCCAGCATTTCCTCGGCTTCGGCGAACTCTTCTTCGGAGACATTGAGGAGCTCTTGACCATCGGTAGAGGCCATGACGACGAGGTTATCGGGGTCCTCCTCTTTATAAATGAAATAGAAGTCTTTGTTCCGCTCGTCGTTATGATAATAGAAAAGGATCTTCCAGGTCTCGTTCGATCCGTCATCTTTCGTGATGACGATCGTGTTGTCGCTGATTTCGAACATGTTATTTCCCCTCCTTGGGTAATTGGTTGAGATAGCTTTCGAGGATGACGCAAGCTGCTTGCTCATCGATGTGAGCTTTTTGCTCCCGCCAATCGGTGATCCCGACTTCCTCGAAGAAACTCTCAGCCTCGACGGTGGTAAGCCTCTCGTCGACGAGATGAATCGTCAAAATCGGGTCCTCGGCCAGGAGTTCGTCTTTGAAGCGGGCACTCCTCGCTGCGCTCTCCCCGGTCGTCCCATCCATATTGTAAGGGTAACCGAGAGCCACTTCAGTAATTCCTTCGCGGTGAAGGAACTCGATGGCGTGGGCAATAGCCCGCTTATAAGCTTTCCGCGGAAAACGAAACTCCTCGCGGGGGTGGACGAGACCGATGCCATCGTTCACCGCGATGCCAAGGGACGCCTCGCCTAAATCAAAGCCCGCGATTCGTTTCACTTCAATGTCTCCTTTAGCGACGCGATAGCTCCTTCGAGACCTTCCATGGCCACGAGCTGTCCGCTCGCCATTTCCGGCTTTCCGCCACCGCCACCGCCTAAGTGTTTGGCAAGTTCCTTGACCACGTCGCCGGCTTTGGTCTTCTTAAGGGCCTCGCCTCCGACCATAACGATGAGCGGACGTTTGCCGGTCTCGCCGCCAAGAAGCACCAAGACATAGTCCTTCTTCCCTCCTTTGAGGGTGTCAGCGAGAGTCAGCAAATCTTCGCGGCTGGCTCCTTCCATCAGAGAATAGACAAAATCGAACGATCCGATCCTTTCGGCTTTTTGAGCCAGTTTTTTCGCTTCGATGGCGGCCAACTGACCTTTGAGGGATTCGTTTTCCTTCTTCGAAGAGACAAGCTCTTGCCCCTCGGCCTGGAGGCGGGAGAGGAAGTCGATGTCGGTTGAAACGAGTTTCTTTTCGCCTTCGTTAAGGAGGGCGAAACGGTTGGCGCTGTACTTATAGGCTCCAAGCGAAGTGACGGCCACTAGACGCCGGACTCCCGAAGCGATAGCTTCCTCGCTCACGACGTAGAAGACGCCGATGTCGCTGGTGTTTTTGACGTGGGTACCACCGCAGAACTCTTTGGAATAATCGCCAAAGGTCACGACACGCACCTCGTTACCGTATTTTTCGGCGAATTCCATTTCGGCCCCGAGCTTCTTGGCTTCCTCGATAGGCAAAACCGCGGTTTTCTCAGGGATGGCTTCGGAAATCTTCTCATTGACCTCTTTTTCGAGGGCGAGAATCTCGTCTCCACTTAGTTTTCGGCTGAACTGGAAGTCGAAGCGGAGATAATCCGGATCGACATAGGAGCCCATTTGGTTGACGTGTTGGCCGAGCACAAGTCCGAGGGCGGAATGCACGAGGTGGGTCGCCGAGTGGTTCCGCTCGGTGAGGCGTCGGGCACTACGGTCAATCGAAAGATGGACCTTGTCGCCGACTTTGAGGGTTCCGTATTTAACTTCGATCTCGTGAAGATGCTGACCCGACGGAGCGGAACGCACCATCGTGACGGCCGCTTCGAAAGAGGAATTCTTTAAGACTCCCTTATCGGTGATTTGGCCGCCCATTTCGGCATAGAAAGGCGTTGCGTCGAAGGCGACTTCGCCCGTCTCGGAGAGTTCCGAAACGGCCACGCCATCGATGAAGAGTCCCGTCACAGTCGCATCGCATTCGTCTTCCTCGTAAAGGAAACGACTCGGCGTTTTGAAAGAGAGCAAATCCTTCGATTGCTTATGGAAGGATTCGATCTCGCCCCGGGCGTTACGGGCCCGTTCCCGTTGTTCTTCCATGCACTTCTCGAAACCGTCCATGTCGACGCTGACGCCACTTTCAAGGGCGATCTCTTTCGTGAGGTCGGCCGGGAAGCCATAAGTGTCATAGAGGCGGAAAGCCTCCTCGCCCGAAAGATTAGTTTTGCCTTCGAGCATGTTGCGGAGCATTTCTTCCCCGCTCGTAAGGGTCTTAAGGAACTTGTCTTCCTCGCCCTTCACCATCTTCGAGACTTCTTCGACGTGGCCTTCGAGTTCAGGATAGAAATCGCGATACTTGTCGGCCACAACTTTCACCAGTTCGTACATAAAAGGCTTTTTGATGCCGAGCTTTTGGCCGTAGCGCATGGCGCGGCGAATAATCCGGCGGAGAACATAGCCGCGGCCTTCGTTGCTGAAAGAGGCTCCGTCGCTAAGGGCAAAGGTCAGGCAGCGGGCATGATCGGCGATGACACGGAAAGCCATGAGATTCGGTTCGGCGTAGGTTTGCCCCGAAATTTTTTCGGTGGCGTGGATGATCGGCGCGAAAAGGTCGGTTTCAAAGTTGGTCGGCGTGCCTTGGAGAATGCAGGCGATCCGCTCCAGGCCGGAGCCAGTGTCGATGTTTCTCGAGGGCAGCTCTTTGTATTTCTCTCTCGGAACGCCATTGACGGCGTTAAACTGCGAGAACACGATGCCCCAAATCTCGATGAAACGATCGTTTTCGATGTCTTCCGCAAGGAGCCGGACGCCAAGATGCTTCGGATCCCATTTGTCGCCGCGGTCGAAGAAAACCTCGGTGTTGGGGCCGCAAGGTCCTTCGCCGATCTGCCAATAATTTCCCTCAAGAGGAATAAGGTGGTCTGGACTAACACCGTTGTCTTGCCAGTATTGCCA
>Ga0183100_1000834_pt1 | contig 19148 bp, 15 predicted proteins | sample Biomet2_FD_127789 | JGI IMG/M metagenome (GOLD analysis project Ga0183100, IMG submission 127789) | Microbial communities from bioreactor (seeded with anoxic lake sediment) at LBNL, California, USA - Biofuel metagenome 2 | ecosystem: Engineered > Bioreactor > Anaerobic > Unclassified ...
GAATAGTCAGGCGTTAATGTCGCGGGTGGCGTAGGCGTTCAGGTCCATGCCGGCCGTATGACCTGCGAGGAATTCGTAGTAGCCCTGTGCGCCGATCATGGCGCCGTTATCCCCGCAGAGACTCAGCGGCGGCAGATAAAGCTTGCAGCCCGCCTTTTTGCAGGCGTCCTCCAGGTCGGCGCGGATAATGGAGTTGGCGGCCACGCCTCCGGCGGCGCACATGGTTTTGTAACCCGTCAGGGCGAGGGCCTTCATGGCACGGGGGACCAGTTCTCTGCTGACGGCGTTGGTGAAGTCCCACGCCAGAGCCGCCCGATCCAGTGGGTGATCGGTTTGCTCCGCATGATGAGCCAGGTTGACCACCGCGGTTTTCAGCCCGGAAAAGCTCATGTCCAGCTCCGCGCTGTCCACATGGGCGTGGGGAAGCGTATATACGCCGCCCTGAGACTGCTGGGCCAGCTCGTCCAGCGGTTTTCCTCCGGGATAGGGAAGACCCAGTACCCGGGCGACCTTATCGAAGCATTCTCCGGCGGCGTCGTCCCGGGTGGCACCCAGAATGCGGAGATCGGTATAATTCCGCACGTCCGCGATCAGTGTGTTTCCGCCGGAGATGGCCAGCGCCAAAAACGGTGGCTCCAGTGCTGGAAACGCCAGATAGTTGGCGGCGATATGACCCCGGATATGATGGACGGGGACCAGGGGTTTCCCCCAGGCAAACGCCACGGACTTCGCAAAACTCAGCCCCACAAGCACCGCGCCGATCAGCCCTGGCGCGTAGGTAACCGCCACCGCGTCGATGTCATCCTTTCCACAGCCCGCGTCCTTCAGCGCCCGCTCCGTCAGGGCCGCTATGGCCTCCACATGCTTTCGGGAGGCAATCTCCGGCACCACACCGCCGTACAGCGCGTGCATGTCCGCCTGAGAGGCGATGGCGTCGGATAAAATGCGCCGTCCGTCCTCTACCACCGCTACGGCGGTCTCGTCGCAGGATGACTCAAAAGCCAGAATTTTCATTCGATCATCTCTTTCTGATGGGATTTTATTGGTCCCATGGTACCAGCGGCATGGGTTTGGCGTCGGCGGGGCAGGGAATGCGCAAGTATCTCGCGTATTTTTCTGCGCCGAAGCGGCTTTCGTAAATAAAGCGGTGCTGACAGATGAGATCCGCTTCGTCCACAGGCCCGTCTGACCAGTAAAAAGTTTTATAGTGGACGCCAAAGGCTTCGGTATCATAGCTGGCCAGCGCTGCATCATTCCGCGTGTAAAAACCCAGCCGCCGTTCCGCCATGACAGGATCCGGGGCCTGCACAGGGTCCTCTGCCTCACCGATGATCGTCCAGCCGGCGTAGATCTCCCGCAGTAGGCTGAGTGTCTTCGCGCCAAATCCACCGCCGCGCCGGGTGGAGGAGACGCACAGGTAATCCAGAAGTACCCACCCGGGCACACCCAGCCACAAAAAGCATGTGCCTATGATTTCTTTACCGTCCAGCAGCACCAGCGGATCATAACATCCGTCGGCAAGCATGTCCGTCATGGCTCGCAGGGGCTTCAGCTCCGCAGCCGGGAAGGAGGGGCGCAGTAAGGCCTCATAGACTGCCTTCAACTCCGTTGGGGTCGCTGTTCTCAGTTCCATAATCAAACTCCAATGTCATAATGAGCGCGTCCTCTCTGGGGTGCTCATAGTAATTTTTTCGCCGTCCGGCGGTGCGGAAGCCATGGTGCCCGTAAAGCACAATAGCTGCTGTGTTGCTGGGGCGAACCTCCAGCGTCAGAAACGACAGGCGGTTTCCCTTGGCAAAGTCAATGAAGACCTGCAAAAGCTGAGAGGCCACACCCTTTTGCCGCTCCTCGGGGCGGACGGCGACGTTGGCGATGTATCCCTCGTCCAGCACGACCTGAAGCCCCGCATAGCCCGCTACGTGACCGTTTTCGTCCAGAGCCGCAAGAAAGGCGGAGCAGGCATTGTCCAACTCCTCTGCCAGCATATTCCGCGACCAGGGCGCGGAGAAGCACACCTTCTCCAGCGCCGCGATCTCATCCAGATGGTCTGCGCTCATGGGGACAATGCGTACCTGTTTTCGTTGTTCCATAGATTTCCTCTTTTCAAAAGCCGTCACCGAATTGATTTTTGTAAAGAATCAGCCTTTGGCATCCAGCCAGTTTTTCCCCCAATGGGCGTCGGCGGTCAGGGGGACGGACAGGCGGGCCACGCCCTCCATCTCATCCGCCAGCAAAGCGGCGGCCCGCTGCGCATCCTCCGCAGGGCACTCCACGATCAGCTCATCGTGGACCTGAAGGACCAGCTTTGCAAGGGGCAGTTCGGATTTCAGCCGCATCCACACCGCGATCATGGCCAGCTTCATGATGTCCGCCGCCGTACCCTGAATGGGCATGTTCAGCGCTACCCGCTCGCCGAAGGAGCGGAGGTTGAAGTTGCTGGAGGTGAGTTCCGGCAGGTCCCGGCGGCGGTGATACAGGGTTTCCACGTATCCGTCCGCCCGGGCTTTTTCCACCACATGATCCATATAGGACCGGACGCCGGGGAAGGTGGCGAAATATGCGTCCATATAGGCCTTCGCCTCTTTTTGACTCACACCGATGTCCTGACTGAGGGAGAAGGCCGAAATGCCGTACACGATGCCGAAATTGACGGCCTTGGCCCGCCGGCGCATCTCATGGGTCACATCCTCCCGGGCCACGCCGAAGACCTTGGAGGCGGTCTGGGCGTGAAAGTCGCCGCCGGAGAGGAAGGCGGCGCGCATCCCCTCGTCGCCGGAGATGTGGGCCAGGAGCCGCAGCTCAATTTGAGAGTAGTCCGCGTCCACCAGTACGTTTCCGGGCTCGGGTACAAACATTTTCCGAATCTCACTGCCAAGATCGGTCCGGGTGGGAATATTCTGTAAATTTGGTTCTGTGGAGGAGAGTCGACCGGTGGCGGTGACAGTCATCTGGAAGCTGGTACGGACTCTTCCGTCCGGGTCCAGAGCTTTCAAAAGCCCGTCGGCATAGGTGGATTTCAGCTTGGTGAGCTGGCGGTACTCCAGCACCGCGTCCACGATGGGACTTTCCCACCGCAGCTTTTCCAGTACGTCCGCATTGGTGGACCAGCCGGTTTTCGTCTTCTTTCCATGAGGAAGACCCAGCCGGTCGAACAGGATCTCGCCCAATTGCTTGGGGGAGTTGATGTTGAACTCGCCGTCGGCCAGCTGGTAAATTTTTGTTTCCAACTCTTTTGCCCTGCGGCTCAGCAATTCTCCGAAATCGGACAGAGCTTTTGCATCCACGCGGCAGCCCGCAAGCTCCATCTCCGCAAGACACCGACACAGCGGCAGCTCGACGGTCTCAAAAAGCTCCCACTGTCCCCGTTCCCGCAGCTTTGGAGCCAGTGCGTCATACAGCGCGTCCACGGCGGTGGCATAGCTGTCAAAGGACGCCTCTGCCGCGGTCCGGTCGCCCAGCAGGGCAAAAGCATCCGGGCTCAGATACAGGGGCTTTGGCAGTTCCTCGTTGAAATAGGAGACAAACAGCCGCCCCAGATCGTAGCTCCCCGCAGTGGCGTCCATCAGATAGGCAGCCAGCGCCGTATCAAACACGAAGCCCTCAGCTGGTAAACCGTTTGCCAGCAGCAAGTGCATCAGGTCCTTCACATTGTGAGATACCTTTTTTATATCCCCAGAGAACAGGGAGGAGAGCAGAATGTTCCAATCTCCCTCGTAGCGGTCAAAAAACAGTTCCGCCATAACGGCGGTATCTTCTTTGGTCTCACAGTACACCGCCACACCGGTCAGGTCCGGCAGCGCCAATAGAGAGATATGGTCGGCGCTGCGCCACAGCTCCAACAGCTTCTCTGCCTTCGCGGCGTCCGTCACCTGCTCCACCGTGACGGTGGCGGAGGCTTGCTCACTTTCAACGCAGACAGGTCCGTCCTGCCGGAGACCGAATCGCTCAATGAGCTTGGAAAATTCCAGCTTTAAAAACAGGGAATAAGCCTCCGGTCCGGGGGCTTTCACTGTGTTGGTTCCCGGGTCGAAGTCCAGCGGCGCGTCGGTGACGATGGTGGCCAGCCAATAGGAGTGCCGGGCGGATTCCTCGCCTTCCGTCAGCTTTTTGACGGCGGCGGGCTTTGCCTCAATGTCCGGCAGTTTTTTGTAGATCGCATCGATGCAGCCGTATTTTTGAATCAGGTCCATGGCGGTCTTCTCCCCCACGCCCGGAACGCCGGGAATGTTGTCGGAGCTGTCACCCATCAGCGCTTTCAGGTCGATCATGTGGATGGGGTCAAAACCGTATTGCTCCCGGAAAGACTCCGGCGTCATATCCTTGGTGGTAGTCTGGCCCATGCGGGTGGAGACCAGCTTCACTTTCGTTTTTTCCGTGATGAGCTGAAGGGAGTCCTTGTCTCCCGTCACCACCACGCAGTCCCAGCCCGCGGCCTCGCACCTGCGGGAGATGGTGCCCAGCCAGTCATCGGCCTCCCAGCCCTCCGCTTCATAGCGAGGGATGTTTAGTGCGTCCAGAACCTCTTTCAGAACCGGCACCTGCATCCGCAGTTCCTCCGGCATGGGCTTTCGGGTGGCCTTGTAGTTCTCATCTGCCTTATGGCGGAAGGTGGGAGCATGAAGGTCGAAGGCGACGCACACAGCGTCGGGCTGCTCCTCGTCCCGCAGGCGCAGGAGTGTGGTCAAAAACCCGTAAATCGCGTGGGTATAGAGACCGTCCCGGGTGCTGAGGGGGCGGATGCCGTAATAGGCGCGGTTCAAAATACTGTTGCCGTCGATGGCCATGAGCTTCATAGAGGGGCCTCCGCTCTTTTAAATCTTTTAAATATCATGCACGGTACTTCCTTATATTGTTAAGAATTATAGTATAACGCATTTTCCCTTTTCAAGCAACTGTAATGAAACTGCCGCCGTCGGGGGCAAAGCTGGTTGCCTGACGACGCCTTTCCCTCGTTCCGCAAGTTTCCCCAAATGCCGCAGGAAGAGTCTCCCACGTCTCCCTAAAGAGCAGCGAAAAAAGTTTTGCTTGAAATCTCTATATTCCTATGGCAGAATAGGGATAAGAACGGAGGGGTTCCATGAGAATATCCACAAAAGGCCGCTATGCTCTGCGCCTGATGATTGATCTCGCCTGCCGGTCGGGAAGCGCGCCGGTGTCGCTGAAGGATGTGGCGGAGCGACAGGACATTTCGTTGAAATATCTGGAACAGATCGTGGGCCTCCTCAGTAAGGCCGGATATGTTCGCAGTGCCCGCGGTCCGCAGGGCGGCTATCGTCTGGCCCGTGCACCGGAGAATTACACAGTGGGAGAAATCCTGCGTCTGACGGAGGGCAATCTGGCCCCTGTGGCCTGTCTGGAGGACCCGGAGAACCTTTGCGAGCGATGCAGCCAGTGCGGGACCGTGGATTTCTGGTCGGGGCTGTACACAGTTATCAATCAGTATATCGACCGTTTTACTCTGGCGGATTTGGTGGCCGCTGAGCGGCGTAAAGAGCAAAAATAGAGAATAAAAGCAGCGTGCCGGGAAGAAAGCTCCGGCACGCTGTTTTTCATTGGCATATTTTAGATTAAACGAATTTGATATCCTGCTCCTCCGTGTCAAAGACGGCAACGCAGTGGTTGATAACGGTTTCAATGTTGCGACTTGCGTTACCAATCGTCAGCTTCACGCCGGGGTATACCGTGCCGCATTCCAGACGGCAGTTGTGCAGCTTGTTCAATTCGTTCACCAGCTCTGCTTGGCGGGTCAGCAGAGATTTTCCATGCTCAGCCATCTGGACCAGTTGCTCTTCTGCTGACTGGATCTCCGCACTGGACCGGGCGTCTGGGCGATCCTGGGCCTCCAGCCGCCTTTTCAGATAAGCGGAGCGTTTCGTCAGCTCCGCAGCCTTTTTGCGAATGGAAACCAATTCTTTCTGAATGGACAGCAGATCTTCCCGGATTTTTGGCTGAACGCCCAGAGTGATTTCTGTGAAACGGCCAGACTGGGAGCCAATGCAGGAAGCCTTAATGTGGTTGGCGGCCACCACCTGTCCGCCGATAATAGCGCCCCGACTGCCGGTGGCTTGAATAGAATCGCTGCAAAAGATGCAGGAGGTCAGAATATAGTCGGATTCCAGACTTTCCGCATAGACCGTACAGCTTTCCAGATGCTTCGCCCGAACGTGCGTACCGCGGATAACGGCCTGATTGTTACCGGACACACCGTTGGAAATTATAACATCACCACCGGCTTCCACCGTTGCGGCCTCTACCAGCCCGTTGATGGTGATGTTTCCCGTGGCCTTTACTGAAAACTGCTCCCGAACGTCACCCCGAATGGTTACATCCCCGCGGAAATCAATATTTCCGGTGGAATAGTCCACGTCAGAGGTAATATTCAACAAATTATTGACATTAAAAACGCCGCCTCTGAATTCCAAAACCCCGTCAATCGTGGCTAAAAGCGCTGTCTTGTCTTCACTGAGCGCGGTGTTGCTCCCTGCGGGAACCTCGGCGGACTTTACCGGCTTGGGCGGGATTGCGACGCCATCCACCCTGAGTCCGGCAGTACCCTCCACAGGGAGACGAATGTCGCAGATCACCGCATCCTTTGCAATGGCCTGCACGTTGCTCTGCGCGCGATAATCCACAGTACCAGAGTCCACATCACCAATTTTTCGGACAAAATTCCGAAGAAAATGATCCTCTGTCCAGCCATCCTGGCCCTCTGTGGGTGGGGTACCCAAGGCGATGGGGCAGAGACAAAAGTAAGTCCTGTTTGTAAAAGCGGCGAGCAGGGCACTCTGATTGACGCCGGAAGTGACATGGGCACTCCGCAGCAGAGCCTGACCATCTTCCACGGTGAGGTGTTTTCCGTTTCCGCTGGGGGGAAGCAGAAAAAGCCACGCCGTCATGCCGTCTCCGGAGACCAGCACCTGTCCCATTTCATCCACATCCAGAGGCGCGGGGGGCGCGGATTCTGCGGACACTTCGCCGCGCGCCGCATTTTCAGCTCCCGGTTCAGATGTGCTATCCGATTCAGAGGGGGCGGAGACACGCTTGTCCGGCGTCAGTCCGTCGGCAGTCCCGGTCGGGGCTGCGGCTCCCAGCGTCGCCGTCATTTTGGCCTCCAATTTAGCGCGGAACTGGGCGGCACTGGATTCCATGTCCAGCCAGCGCTGAGACAGCGCAGCCAAATCTCTCAAAACCTTATAGAAGCTTGCTTCCAGCGTTTTTGAGGGAAAGTCGCCTTCGCTGCTTTGAGCCTGCAATCGAGGATTCAAGGTTGGCATACCCGGCTGGCCGCACTTATCCCATACCTTTGCCAAGGGATTGCCCATGGGAACGGCAAAGGCATCTGCTTTTTCCGGAGCAGACTCAACCTGCTTTAGAGGTTCGATTGGGATCTGCTCCGGTTCCGGAGCAGTCTGCTCCAGTGATTCCGGTGCGATTGACTCCGACGGCTGCTCGCCGCCGCCCTTGTCGTGCGCGCCAAATTCAAAAAACTTCATAAATTTTCCAGTGTGGCTTTCCGGCATCTCTCTCACTCCCATTTTCGGTTGTACTTCCAAACCGCATAGGCGGAGGAAAGCACCCGTGTTTTTGTATACTTTAACGAAAGGTTACAAAAACATAAAGCTTTTGTATAATTATACCACAAAATATTACAAAGTCAAATGGAGTGCCATACAAAATAACAGACGGGCCGGAAAATAGGATTCAGTCGCTGTTGGAACGGAGGGGATAGCGGAAAACGCAGTCTCCGGATTTCAGATCGTAATAGCAGAACGCGCCGCTTTGCACGGCGGAGCAAAGACCGTTCCAGAGGAGGGGCTGATAGAGTGTTGCGGATTCGTCTGACAAGGAGAGAAGAGAATGCTTATCTGCGTCCAGAATATTCAGCTTGGAGCGATTGAACTCATTGCCGCTGTAGTCATGGCTGTAATAGTAGAGCGTCCCGGTAACGGGGTCCACCAGTGGGCTGTACCCGCCGGAATCGCTCCCACCGCCCTCCGGCCACTGGTCGGAAAAGCCCTGAGGCGGGTCCGGACTGAGGGTGCCGTCGGCGATGTTCAAATAACAGAACGTGCGCGAGTCCTCGATCGTGTCGTCGAAGCCTACCACGTAGAGAACGCCGTCTTTTGCGGACAGTCGGGGATCGCTTTCCTCTCCGAAGTTAAGGGAGGTGGAGCCTTTCAAATAAGGCGTGAAGACGGAGCCGGGGAAATAAGCGGCGGTTTTTCCGGTACTGTCCAGCACGGTAACGGAATTGTCCGGCTCAACCACCGCCAGATGGGTACTGTCCACGAATATGGTTCCGGCGATCCCGAAATCCCGGACCCAACGGCCGTCCGGGGCTGCCACCGTGCAGAGAAATTCCCCGGCCTGAGACATCATTCCGTTGCCTGTCCCGCCGTCGGGGTCGCCTTTTTGCAAGATCAGGAAGGGCGCGGAGACCGGCAGACTTCCGGAATAGTCCGTGCTCGCGCAGATGTCAGCGTATACCGGTTCCGTGACTACCCGCCCGTCGGCAGTGACCAGGCCGAACAGCGGCAGTCGGTCTGTGATGTAATCGCTGACGGCGGATTCCGCGCCCAGATAGGGGAGCAGGAGACCGTAATCGTCCCGGGCGGTGAGCGCGTCTCCCTGATAGGGTTTGAAATTACTGTACAGCGCTTTCACCGTGTCCGGCTCATAGGGCGTCAGCTTGGACCAGTCTGTATACACAGGAGAGACGGTCTGCGGTTCCGGGCTTTTTGCCGGGGCGGAAGAGGACGACGCTCCGCAGCCTGCCAGCAGGACCGGGGCCAGCAGGCACCCGATAATTTTAGCCCGGTTCATTTCTGCACCCCCTCCTCCACGGCGGAGACAGAGACGTAACCCTCCTGAGCAACCAGCTTCTGCCCCTCGTCGGAGAGAATCCAGTCGTACAGGACTTGCGTGGCCTCTGTGGGCTGCGCAGAGCAGACCACGTAGTAATTGTTCAAAAACGGATAACTGCCGCTGCGAATCGTATCCGTGCTGGGTTCCACGCCGTCCACGGCCAGAATTTTCAGCCCGTCGGCCATCTTCATGTCGTTGGCGTAATAGTATACCGTGTAGCCAATGGCGGAGGCGGAGTCATCATAGGCAGAGACGGCTTTGATCAGGTCGCCCATCTCGCCGCGGACATAATCCGCCGGAGCGTCCATCATGGGCAGGTCGCCCATAACCAGCTTTTTCATGGCTGTCTGACTTCCGGCCTCCTCATTGCGCTGGAAGGGGACAATATCCAGATCATCGCCGCCCACCTCGGACCAGTTGGTGATCTCGCCGGTATAGATTTTCTGGATCTGCTCGGTGGTGAGACTGTCCACCGGGTTATCCGCGTTCACCACGAACACCAGCGCGTCGATGGCAAACGGGTCCATCTGCCACTGGAATTTTTGCTCCTCCTTTTCCTGCCGGATAATTTCCGCCGGCTCCGCGGCGATCAACAGGTCCACGTTGCCCGACATGAGCTGGCGGTAAGACTGGGTGGTCTTGGAAAACTGAACCAGATCGCTGACGTCTTCCCGGCTTTCACCCAGAAGGACGCTGGCGATGGCCTGTCCCAGAGGAACGGTAGAGGTGGAGCCGTCTATGTGAGGGAAATTCTCCCGTGTAAAGACGAACTGTCCCTCCTGGGGCGTGGGGGCGGCGGACGCGGCGGAAGATGAGGCGGACGAGGCTGCGGGCGGCCCTCCGCAGGCGCTGAGGGTCAGGACCGCCGCAAATAAGAGTGGAGAGACAAGACGCTTTTTCATGATAAAACTCCTTTCACTTATCCGAAAGCGGTTACGCACCGCTTCCTGCGCTGTGCCGGATTTCTTTCAGAGCTGGTAGAATCGAAATGGACAATGATTGCTTAGCTGCGGCTCATCGCTGCCTTTGCAGGAGGCGAAAAGGCCGCGCCGCAGGACGCGGCACGGCCTCTATTCAGACGTCTGCGCACAAAGAGCAGATACACGATGGAACAGCCGCTATACGGCCATTGTATCGAAAGCAATCAAGAAAATAGGAAATAAACGGAAACAAATTCTATCAATTTGGTGACGACTCTTCCAGCAAATGCATCACCGAGACCTCATAGGCAGTCCGCTGCTGGGGTACGCCGTCCACCACTTTGGTGTAGACCCGGCTCTGAAACCGACCCTCAATCCCCAGAATATCCCCGACTTTTTTGTGGCTGACAGTCTGGGCGAGCTGACCCCAGATAATGACGGGCAGATAGTCTGCCCGTCCGTATCTCCGACCCACTGCCAACATCACGTCGCAGATGCTGCGCCCCAGAGGCGTCCGGCGGAGGATAGGAGGCTTGCACAGCGACCCCTTCAGAATGATACGGTTTACCGGATCGCCGTCCCAGAGTTCAAACGTCATGGCGTAAACCGTAAGTACCAGACGGCTCCCGCAGCCGCTCTTGTTGTTAAAGGAACGGAGCTGGCCCATTACCCGCAGCCGCGCACCCTCCTTTACCATCGGCGGAAGGGGAGCGTGCAGGAGAATGAGGAGCGTGTCCGACTGTCCGGAAAGACGCTCCACATATAGGGGGACACTGTAAAATTTGACGCCGTGGTTTTCGTGGGAGAAGCTGGGCGGGGCGGAAATCACACCGCACAGTTCCACTTCATTTCTGCTTTGTTCCATGCCGTACACCTCTGTCAGTAAAGATGGCAGAATAGCGGCAGGCGCAGCAAAACATGCGGCACACGGTCTGCGTGTGGCTTTGATTTGCAAAATGCCGATACCCATATTCCACCGCAGAAAAACCGGCGTCGCCGGTTCTCCGCCGCGGCTGCGACGGGCAGACGCAAGCGTCTGCATCTGTGGTACAGACTATGAGGGGCCTGTCTGAAATAGACCGGACAATTTTGCTTTTCAAACCCATCCGTGTATAATAAAAGCAAATGAAAGAAAAGGGAGAAATGCCCAATGGCAAATTTGATGGATTATCTGGACTGGCGGGGAGACCTGACTTTTTTGCAGGCCCCCTTCAACGAGGTCGATAACCTGATTTTGGCGGAGCTGGCTTTCGTGGACCTCCACGGCATCGTTCCCACTATCGGCGAGGGAGAGGGGGTAACTCTGAAGGACGCGGCGGCGCGGTATTTTGCCGATGGACGGGGCAAGGTGCTGGAGAGCAGTGTTCTGGTGCCGGCACTGATTCCAGACATGCTGGAAAAGATGTGTGCCTCCGCCCGGTTTGGCGATTTGCTTTTGAACTGCTATGAGGAGCTTCTGGACGAGGCTCATGCGGAGCAGTTCGCCGCCATTGCCGTGGAACTGCCGGGGCGTAGTGCTTACATTTCCTTCCGAGGAACGGATGACACGCTGGTGGGCTGGAAGGAGGACTTTGACATGGCCTTGCTGGACACGGTGCCCTCTCAGCTGCGGGCGGCGGACTATGTACAGCGCGCGGCGAGGCGGTATAAGGGCTGGAAGCTGTATCTGGGCGGACACTCCAAGGGCGGAAATCTGGCGGTGTACAGTGCCGTCAACTGCGGAAAGGCTGTTCAAAATCGCATCGTCGCCATTTACAACAACGACGGTCCCGGTTTTCGGAAGACGCTCATGAGCCGGGAGGAGCATAGACGGGTGGCGGACCGGATTCTTACGATCTTGCCAAAGTCCTCCGTGGTGGGGCTGCTGATGGAGCACGAGGAAGATTTTATCGTGGTGGACTCCACCCAGGTGGGGGTATTGCAGCACGACGGGTTTTCCTGGTGTGTCCGGGGACCGGAGTTTGTGCGGATGGATGATCTGACCGGCGTGGAGACGAATGATAAGGCACTGAAGGAGTGGGTGAACAGTCTCGATCAGGAGCAGAGGGAAAAGTTTTCCGACGCGCTGTTCACGGTGCTGTCCGCCTCCGGTGCGACCACGCTTGCAGAGATGCGATCTCAGGGGACCAAGTCCGCCGCCGCCATGCTGAAGGTCATGGTGGGACTGGACAAGGAGACCCGCGCGGCGCTGAATTACGCCATCGGCGTGCTGTTTATCAAAAGCGGCGCCCAGTCCCTGCTGGACGACTGGAAACGGGAGAGCCGGCGCCGCCGAAAGAAGAGGGAGGAACGGAAGGAGAGCCGGGGCGAATAGGACGGAGAAGAGCACAAGAAACCCGGCGGGGACTTAAGTCCCCGCCGGGTTAACGCTTTGCATTTAAGAATTACCGTTCTTCGCGGAAGTAGGGAAGGCCCAGAGATGCGGGCGGCTGGTCTTCCTTCTTATTGCGCATGGAAACCGCCACCAGTACGACCAAGGTCACGATATAGGGCAGCATTTTGAACAGTTCCTGAGAACTGCGGTTCAAACCGGGAATGTAGAAATACATCCAGAACAGCAGACCGAACAGGTAAGAGCCCCAAATGGCGTGGAGGGGCTTCCAGGTGGCAAAAATGACCAGAGCCACAGCCAGCCAGCCCAGAGACTCGACTCCACCGTCATTTGCCCAGGTGCCTTTTGTGTAATCCATCACATAGTAAAGACCGCCAAGGCCCGAGATGCCTGCACCGATGCAGGTGGCCAGATACTTGTTGCGCGTGACGTTGATGCCCGCGGCGTCGGCAGTGCCGGGATTCTCACCCACGGCCCTCAGGTTCAGGCCCCTCCGGGACCTGCTCATGAAGAAATGCAACGCCACCGCAATGATGATCGCCGTATAGGCGAGAAAGCCGTAAGAAAAGAACAACTTGCCCACAGTTCCCAGCCCCGACAGGGGAGTGGAGGACTGAAAAGCGGAGGAGGTGGCGGCCACGGAGATCTGTCCCACGCCGCCGGCCAGCTTGTTCAGGCTTCCGCCGAAGAAGTTGGCGACACCGCCGCCGAAGATCGTCAGTGTCAGGCCGGTGACGTTTTGGTTTGCCCGGAGGGAGATGGTCAGAAAGCTGAAAATCAACCCGCCCAGCGCCGCCGCGCCAAAGGCGCACACCAGCGAGATTACAAGCCCCACCATCGGAGAGGGGGTGGGTGTGGACGCCTCATAGAAAAACGCACCGATCAGGCCCGCAATGCCGCCCAGATACATAATACCGGGGACACCCAGATTCAGGTTGCCGGACCGCTCCGTCAGGATTTCGCCGAGAGCGCCGAACATGATGACCGAGCCGAACATGATGGCGGCCTGGAACAGGGAAACAAATTGTGTCATACGTCCACCCTCCCTCAGCCGTGCTTACGGCGGAAGCTGACCTTGTAGTTGATGAAGAACTCGCTGCCTAAGATGCAGAACAGCAAGATGCCGGTAATAATGTGGGAGACGAAGTTATTCAGGTTGTACCGGGAGGCAATCTCCACGGCGCCCTTTTCCAGGAACATCAGCAGGAAGGAGAATAAAATCATCACGAAGGTGTTGAATTTCGCCAGCCATGCCACGATGATGGCTGTGAATCCCCGGCCTCCGGCGGTGTCGACGGAGATGGTGTGAGACGAGCCGGAAACGGCTAAGAATCCCGCGATGCCGCAGATGGCGCCGGAGAGGAACATGGTGCGGATGTAAACCTTCTTGACGTTGATACCGGCGTACCGTGCGGTGTTCTCGCTGTCGCCCACCACGGAGATCTCATAGCCCTGCTTGGAGTATTTGAGGTAAATGTACATTAGCACAGCCAATGCCAGCACGATGACGACGTTCAGGGTGTACGCCTGCCCGAAAACACTGGGAATCCAGCCTGCCTGGGAGGTCTGGTTAATGATCCCCACGGAGTTGGACCCCACGGGGTTCTCCCATTTGGACACGGCGTAGCTGGTCAGCTGGATAGCGACGTAGTTCATCATCAGGGTGAACAGCGTTTCGTTGGTGCCCCAGCGGGCCTTGAACACGCCGGGAATCAGACCCCAAACACCGCCCGCGATTGCGGAGACGATCACCATGATTACCAACAGCGCCAGCGTGGGGATAGAACCGCCCAGATAAATCATGCAGGCCGCGGTGGCGATGCCGCCCACCAAGATCTGCCCCTCCGCGCCGATGTTCCAAAATCGCATTTTAAAGGCCGGGGCCAGACCCACGGCGACGCAGAGCATCATCATGGCGTCCCGGATGGTGACCCACGCCCGGCGAGAGGTACCGAACGCGCCCTCAAACATGGCGCCGTATACCTTCAGGGGGCTGAGATGAACGATGGAGAAAATGACGAGTCCGGAGATCACCAGCGCCAATAGCAGCGCCGTGCCGCGGATGGTCCAGGCCTTGCCCCTGGATATACCGACTCGTTTGGAGACGTGGATGAGGGGCTCTCTGTGTTCAGCTACGGGACTGCTCATAGGTCTGCCCCTCCTTCCTGAACTGGGTCATCAAAAGACCGATGCCCTCTTTCGTGGCTTCCTCCCGGGGAACAATGCCGCTGACCTGACCGCCGCAGAGGACCAGAATCCGGTCACACAGCTCCAGCAGGACATCCAGATCCTCGCCGACGTAGATTACGGCGACGCCCTTGAGCTTTTGCTCGGTCATGAGATTGTAAATTGTATAGGAGGTGTTGATGTCAAGCCCCCGGACGGCGTAGGCGCTCATGAGTACCGTGGGGTCCATGGCAATCTCACGGCCGACCAGCACCTTCTGCACGTTGCCGCCGGATAGCTTTCTTACCGGAGTGTTGACGCTGGGCGTGACGACCTCCAGCTCTTTTACAACCGTTTCTGCCAGCTTTCTTGGCTTTTTCCGGTCGGCAAAAACGCCTCGGCCAGAAAGGTAGCTGCGCAGGAGCATGTTGTCCGTCAAATCCATGTTGGCGACAAGCCCCATGCCCAGCCGATCCTCCGGCACAAAGGACAGAGCCACGCCCATTTTTGAGATGTCCAGCGGATTTTTGCCAATCAGCTCGTGGACATGCTTCTGATTCTCCGAATCGTCCGCGGGGGCATTCGGATTCCACTGTTCGTCCTTATAGAAAATATGGCTGCCCGGCTCGCAGACCTGAAGGCCCGCAATGGCCTCCAGCAGCTGCTTCTGGCCGGAGCCGGAAATGCCCGCGATGCCCAGAATCTCGCCGCCGCGGGCGGTAAAGCTCACGTCGCTGAGACGGGGGACTCCATCTTTATCTTTCACGGTCAGATGCTGAATCTCAATACGCTCCGTTACTTTTTCCGCTTTGGGACAATCGATGTTTAACGCCACGGCCCGTCCGACCATCATGTCGGTGAGCTTCTGGGGGTCCGTTTCACTGGTCTTCACGTCCCCGATGTACTTGCCTTTTCGCAGTACGGCCACCCGGTCGGATACATCCATAACCTCGTGCAGCTTGTGGGTGATGATGACCAAAGCCTTGCCGTCTGCCTTCATGTTCCGCATGACCGCGAACAATTTGTCGGTCTCCTGCGGCGTCAGGACGGCGGTGGGTTCATCCAGAATCAAGATATTCGCACCCCGGTAAAGGACTTTTACGATCTCCACCGTCTGCTTCTGAGACACGGTCATATCATAGACCTTCTGATTGGGGTCAATGTCGAAGCCGTATCGGTCAGCGATCTCCTTGACCTTTAACGCGATGTTCCTGCGGTCCAGCTTTCCGTCCTCGTTCAGTCCCAGAACAATATTTTCTGCGGCGGAGAACACGTCCACCAGCTTGAAATGCTGATGGATCATACCGATGCCCAGATCGAACGCATCCTTGGGGGAGCGAATGGTCACGGCCTTTCCGTTTACATAAATCTGCCCCTCATCGGGGTAATAGATGCCGGAGAGCATATTCATCAGCGTGGTCTTACCACTGCCGTTCTCCCCCAAAAGAGAGAGAATCTCTCCGCACTGAAGATCAAGATCCACCTCGTCGTTGGCGACGACATCGCCAAACCGCTTGGTAACCCGCTTCATCGAGACTGCGCAGGCTGTTTCCAAGAAAGACCATCCTTTCCTGCCAAAAGTGGCTTCAATAATGGGCAACACAGGGACAATGCCGGATGGGTTGACCGACTCCTGTGCGATACCATCAGTATAGCATGGTTTTCGCGCCTTGTAAATCGTTAATTGCTAAAAAAATGTTAGAATTGAATATTATTTTTTAGGAAAAACAAAAATAATTGTATGAAGCGTCTAAAACACTGGCCCCTTTTTGGAAGTGTGGGCGGCAGCTTCCGTGCCAGCAACGCCTTAAAAAATCACGGTGCAAACAGAAACGTTTCCCCGCCGCGAAATGCACGGCGGGGAAACGTTTTGCGTTATAAGCGACCGCCTCTTCCATTAAAATGACTGCATTTTAATGGAAAATTGGCAATTTGCAGGCAGTTAGTTCAGTTCGGTGATACCGTCGATCCGCAGAGAGAAGGACGGAGCAGACTGGAAGTACGACTCGTGATAGTAACCGTCGATAATGGCCTCATCCGCGTCATTGGTAAAGTCGCCGTTGGTGTCGGTGGCAAAGGCGTTGGTAACAGGCTTACCGCCCATGGTGAAGGTGGAGGTGTCGAACACATGCAGTGAGCCGTCCTTGATGGCTGCGACAGCCGTGTCAACGGCATCCTGTGTGCCGGCGGCGCAGGCGGAACCCAGCGGGGTAAGCATGACGCCGTTTTCGGCGTAACCGTTGCAGTAATCGGACTTCAGAGTGCCACCGTCCATTGCGGTCTTGATGATCTCCTCATAGGCGACCTCCCAGTTGTTCTGGGGAGAGGTCAGAGCCACGTCGGGAGCGACGGACAGCATATCCACATTGTAACCCACGGAGAAGACGTTGGCATTGCCCTTGTCATGGGCGGCCTGGACAGCGGAGGGAGCGCCGGTGGAGTCGGCGTGCTGGCCGATGATGACGCAGCCGCGGCTGATCAGAGAGTTTGCGGCCTCGCCCTCGGCAGTGATGTCAAACCAGGAGTTGGTGTAGGTCACGTCCATATGTGCGGTGGGGACAATGGAGCGGATGCCCAGGAAGAACGCGGTGTAGCCGGAAACCACTTCCGCATAGGGATAGGCACCCACGTAGCCGATGTACGGATCGGTGACGGAGCCGGAATCCATCATTTCTTTCAGCTTCATGCCGGCCACGATACCGGAGACATAGCGGGCCTCATAGATATTGTCGAAGAAGTTGCAGAAATTGGTGAGCCCTGCGGTCTTGGCATGAGTACCGGTGGCATGGGCAAAGTAAATGTTGGGATACTCCTTGGCGGCCTGCATGATATAAGTCTCATGACCGAAGGAGTTGGCGAAGATGATATTGCAGCCCTGTTCCGCCAGATCCACGGCGGCGTCGTAGCAGGACTGATCCTCTTTGACAGAATATTTGTAGATCAGATTCTTGGTGGTATCGATGCCCAGCGCCTTGCAGGCGGCCTCAATACCCTGCATGTGTGCGTAGGTGTAGCCCTCGTTTTCATCGCCGACCAAAATTGCGCCAACCTTGAAATCGCTTTTGCTGGAGGTGTCGCTGCCGGAAGTGGAAGCCGAGGGAGTGCTGGAGCCGCTGGAACTGCCAGAGTTGCCGCAGGCGGCCAGGCTCAGGACCATGACAGCTGACAGCAGCAGTGCAAGAAACTTCTTCATTCTGTTATCCTCCTTAAAATGTTTGAAGACCAAAAAGGGGATGATTTCCCCATAGCCTTTATCATACAGGGTTGACCTTTGAATTTCAATCCAAATTTTAGACTTTTTTTAGATTTCACAAATTTATGACCGTCTGCACAAAAAAAGTGGATAAAAAAGCAACAAAGCGGTCGTGCAAGATAAAGAGTTACATAAGACGGGAGCCGTCTTAAAAGAATCAGCTTACTGCCGGATGGCGGTGCCGGTCTTTCCGGCAATACCGTCCCTGGCTTTTTCCAGAAGGGTGATGAGGGCTGTCCGGCCCTTCTTGGATTCCGCAAATTTAACGGCGGCCTGGACCTTGGGCAGCATACTGCCGGGGGCGAACTGCCCCTCCTGCTCGTACTGCCCAGCTTCGGCGGGTGTCATGGTATCCAGCCATGTCTGGTCGGGCTTTCCAAAATTGACAGCCACTTTCTCAACGGCGGTGAGGATGATGAGGCTGTCTGCGTCCAGCTCCTCCGCCAGAAGCTCCGAAGCGAAGTCCTTGTCGATGACCGCGCCCGCGCCCCGCAGGTGATTGCCCTCGCGTATGACGGGGATGCCGCCGCCGCCGCAGGCCACCACGATCTGTCCCGCATCCGCCATAGCGCGGATGGTCTCGATTTCAATGATGGACACAGGTCTGGGGGACGCGACACAGCGCCTCCATCCCCGGCCCGCATCCTCCATAACAGCGTTACCCCGGCGGCGCATTTCCTCCGCCTCCGCTTCGGTCATAAAAGTGCCAATGGGCTTTGAAGGGCGTTGGAAGGCGGGGTCGTTTTTGTCCACCTCCACCTGGGTCAGAACGGTGGCCACGGGCTTGTGGAGCCCCCGGTTCAACAGTTCCTCACGAAGGGAGTTCTGAAGATCATAACCGATGTAACCCTGACTCATGGCGGTGCAAACCGACATGGGGGCCATGGGATGAGTGGGGTCTTCCCGGGACAGGGTGGTCATGGCGACGTTGATCATGCCAACCTGGGGGCCGTTGCCGTGGGCGATGACAACCTGATGCCCCTCTTCAATCAGGTCGACGATGGCTTTTGCCGTCTGCTTCACGGCGATCATCTGCTCCGGCAGGTTTTTGCCCAGCGCGTTCCCGCCCAGAGCAATCACAATTTTTTTCGGCATGAGATTACACCTCAAACAAAAATGGTAGCGGCGGATTAGCCGCAATACGCACGGACAATACTCCCACGCGCCCGGCGAATGGCCGGAACCGGCTCTCAGTCCGGTGGGGAATATCAGGATCGGCGGTCCTCCGGTCCTGATATTCGAAGGAATTTAGAACAGCTTGCGCTTGCAGTCCGCAAGGTCCAGTGCCATCAGCGCGGCGGAGGGGTCCTTGACCTTGCTCATCATGATCATGGCCGCGATGACATAGGGCTTGAAGCTGGCCTGCTTGTAAAGAGGAACCAGATACCGGTCAAACACAGAGTTGTCCACCTCGCCCTCAGGGCAGGAAAGACCGGTGATGTCGGCGGGCAGGCAGTGCAGATACAGCGCCTTGCCGTCCTTGGTCTTCTTCATCATCTCCTCGGTGCAGGCCCAGTTCTTATGCTGAGCATTCTGGGCCAGAAGCTGCTTTTCAAGCTGGTCGATGCCGGCGCTGTCGCCCGCCTGATAGAGCTTTGTCCGCTGCTCCATG
>Ga0183100_1000835_pt1 | contig 19147 bp, 13 predicted proteins | sample Biomet2_FD_127789 | JGI IMG/M metagenome (GOLD analysis project Ga0183100, IMG submission 127789) | Microbial communities from bioreactor (seeded with anoxic lake sediment) at LBNL, California, USA - Biofuel metagenome 2 | ecosystem: Engineered > Bioreactor > Anaerobic > Unclassified ...
ACGGTAGTTTGTGAAGAACGGAGTATGACGGCCGCCTTCTTCTTTCGTCAATACGTAAACCTGCGCCTGGAATTTCGTGTGCGGTTTAATGGAACCCGGTTTAGCGAGAACCTGGCCGCGCTGAATATCTTTACGGTCAACACCGCGGAGCAGAGCGCCGATGTTATCGCCAGCAACTGCACTGTCAAGCATTTTGCGGAACATTTCAATGCCTGTGATTGTTGTGGATTTGGATTCTTCTTCCATACCAACGATTTCGATAACGTCGCCCATTTTGATTTCGCCACGTTCAACACGACCTGTAGCAACAGTACCACGGCCAGTGATTGTGAAGACATCTTCGACCGGCATCAAGAAAGGTTTGTCTGTATCACGAACTGGAGTCGGGATGTATTCATCAACGGCATCCATGAGTTCAATGATTTTAGCTTCGTAAGCGGCATCGCCTTCGAGAGCTTTCAGAGCAGAACCAGTTACAACCGGAATGTCATCACCCGGGAAATCATAGCTGGAAAGAAGTTCACGAACTTCCATTTCAACCAATTCAAGCAATTCTTCATCATCTACCATGTCAGCTTTGTTTAAGAAAACGACCATAGCCGGTACGCCAACCTGACGGGACAAGAGGATGTGTTCGCGAGTCTGCGGCATAGGGCCGTCAGCTGCACTTACTACGAGGATAGCTCCATCCATCTGTGCGGCACCAGTGATCATGTTCTTTACATAGTCAGCATGGCCCGGGCAGTCAACGTGAGCATAATGTCTTTTTTCAGTTTCATATTCAACGTGGGAAGTGTTGATCGTGATACCACGTTCTCTTTCTTCCGGTGCTTTGTCGATCATGGAGTAATCCATGAAGTCAGCGCCGCCTTTGGATGCCAACACTTTAGTGATAGCAGCCGTCAAAGTAGTCTTGCCATGGTCAACGTGACCGATTGTACCGATGTTAACATGTGGTTTTGTTCTTTCAAACTTTTGTTTAGCCATTTAGGTAATTTCCTCCCTTATTCGCCTTTAATTTTAGCGACAATATTGTCTGATATATTTTTAGGAACTTCATCATAGTAAGCAACTTCCATGGAGTAGTTCCCACGACCCTGAGTTTTCGAACGCAAATCCGTCGAGTAGCCGAACATTTCAGAAAGCGGTACGAACGCATTGATGACCTGAGCCCCGTTGCGAGCTTCCATACCTTCCATACGACCACGTCGTGCATTTACGTCGCCGATAACATCGCCCATGTATTCTTCTGGGACAATGACTTCGACTTTTACATACGGTTCAAGCAATACCGGAGTCGCCTTCTGGCAACCGGATTTGAATGCCATGGAACCTGCAATTTTAAACGCCATTTCCGAGGAATCGACATCATGGAAGGAACCGTCATAAACGATTGCTTTAATGTCAACTACAGGATAACCAGCTACTACGCCGCTTTCCATAGCTTCCTTGATACCAGCTTCAATCGGGTTGATGAATTCTTTTGGAATTGCACCGCCGACAACTTTGTTTTCAAAGCTGAAGCCAACACCAGGTTCCTGCGGAATAAGTTCCAGCCAGCAATGACCATATTGGCCGCGACCACCGGACTGGCGGACGAATTTGCCTTCGGACTTGACTGTTTTGCGGATGGTTTCGCGATAAGCAACCTGCGGCTTACCAACGTTGCATTCCACTTTAAACTCACGCAGCATACGATCGACGATAATTTCCAAATGAAGCTCGCCCATGCCGGAAATGATTACCTGTCCGGTTTCATGGTCAGTTGCCACACGGAATGTCGGATCTTCTTCTGCAAGTTTCTGCAAAGCGATACCCATTTTTTCCTGGTCAGCTTTCGTTTTCGGTTCAACCGCAACGGAGATAACCGGGTCTGGGAAAACCATCGATTCAAGAATGATCGGTGCGTTTTCATCACAAAGTGTATCACCTGTTGTCGTATCCTTCAGGCCTACAGCCGCTGCGATATCACCACTGTAAACTTCAGTGATTTCTTCACGATGGTTTGCATGCATCTGGAGAATACGGCCAATGCGTTCCTTCTTGCCTTTAGTGGAATTGTATACATACGATCCCGAAGACAGTGTACCAGAGTACACACGGAAGAATGCAAGTTTGCCGACATACGGATCCGTCATAATCTTAAAAGCCAAAGCCGAGAACGGCTCGCTGTCACTCGACGGACGGCTGTCTTCCACACCATCATCCGGATTCACGCCTTTAATAGCCGCAATATCGGTTGGTGCCGGCATGTAGTCGATAACCGCATCGATCATCGGCTGTACGCCTTTATTTCTGTAAGAAGTACCGCAAGTTACCGGCGTCATCTTACAAGCAATCGTAGCCTTACGGATAGCAGCTTTGATTTCAGCTTCGCTGATCTCTTCGCCCTCAAGATATTTCATCATGAGATCATCGTCAAACTCAGCAATTGCATCGAGCAGTTTCTGACGATATTCTTCGGCGATTTCCTGCATATCTTCCGGAATTCCGACTTCGTCAGCAACTTTGCCAAGATCATCTTCATAGATGATGGCATCCATCTTAACGAGGTCAACAATCCCCTGGAAATTATCTTCCGAACCAATCGGAAGCTGAATGGCTACTGCATTGGCATTCAGACGTTCTTTCATCATCTTGATAACATTGAAGAAGTCTGCGCCCGTGATGTCCATCTTGTTGACATAAGCCATGCGCGGTACGTTGTACTTTTCAGCCTGACGCCATACGGTTTCAGTCTGTGGTTCAACGCCGCCTCTAGCTGTCAGAACAGCAACAGCACCGTCAAGCACTCTAAGAGAACGCTCTACTTCAACCGTAAAGTCAACGTGGCCTGGTGTGTCAATGATGTTGATACGATGATCTTTCCAGTGGCAAGTCGTCGCAGCCGAAGTAATCGTAATACCTCTTTCCTGCTCCTGAGCCATCCAGTCCATCGTGGCAGCGCCTTCATGAACTTCACCAATCTTATGAACTCTACCTGTATAGAAGAGAATACGTTCCGTAGTAGTGGTTTTACCGGCATCAATGTGCGCCATAATTCCTATATTACGAGTTTTTTCAAGTGAAAACTCTCTGCCCACTATTACATCGCTCCTTAATTTTCAGATACTACCAACGATAATGAGCAAATGCTTTATTAGCCTCAGCCATTTTATGAGTATCTTCTTTTTTCTTGATTGCTGCGCCCGTATTGTTAGCAGCGTCCATCAATTCACCAGAAAGTCTTTCATTCATTGTCTTTTCACCACGAAGTCTAGCGTAGTTTACAATCCAACGAATTCCCAAAGTCATACGGCGATCCGGACGAACTTCAATTGGAACCTGATAGTTGGCACCGCCGACACGACGAGCACGAACCTCCAGGACCGGCATTACATTTTTCAAAGCTGTTTCAAAAACTTCCAAAGGATCTTTGCCCGTTTTTGCTCTAATGCTTTCAAATGCATCATAGACAACTCTTTCAGCAACGCCTTTTTTGCCCGAAAGCATGATTTTATTGATGAATTTTGTTACGATTTTCGAATTGTATACCGGATCCGGCAACACATCGCGTTTAGGTACTGAACCTTTTCTTGGCATCGGAATCCCTCCTCACTCATTAATCTTCATTGCGGAATCCGCATTATTTTTTCTTAGCTTTAGCGCGTTTTGCACCGTATTTTGATCTCGACTGGGCACGATCCTGAACACCTGCAGTATCTAACGAACCACGGATGATATGGTAACGAACACCTGGTAAATCCTTTACACGTCCGCCTCTAATCAAAACAACACTATGTTCCTGAAGATTATGACCGATACCCGGGATGTAAGCTGTTACTTCAATGCTGTTCGTTAAACGAACACGGGCAACTTTACGAAGCGCGGAGTTTGGTTTTTTCGGAGTTGTTGTATAAACTCTTGTGCAAACGCCACGTTTCTGTGGGCAATTCTTCAAAGCTGGTGCTGTGGATTTTTCCTGCATGCTCTGTCTGCTCTTGCGAACTAACTGATTAATTGTAGGCATACATGCACCTCCTTCCTTCAAATGAAAATTTATTATTTAATAACCCCATCACAATCCTTGGAAAATGACAAGATTTTTAACAATAATAGCTACTTCAGTACTGCAGCCGCAGCCGCACCGACCTCGATCGAACAAGCCGTTCCGAGATCCACCATCGTCGCTACATTTTCGGTAGCAACATTTTTTTCACCGCACAGCTCTTTGAGCGGCTGTAACACTCTGGCATCAGCATCATCTGCAATAAAAACACAGCCCACCAAGCCTTTATTAACGGCTTTGGTAACTTGTTTTATGCCGATCACCCGCTTGCCATTTTTCAGTGCTTCAAGCGACATTTGCTTCACTCCTATACCACCAAATGAATGCTTTTTTCAGGCACTCATACATATTATCATCTATTAAAATCAATGTCAACACTTATTTTATCGATATTTTTATGTACACGCAACCTGGTGTGTCATTAACAGAATTATAGCATATTGTCCGGGGAAAATATACGTACAATTATTCTTTTCTTGGCAGTTTTATATAATTCAGCGGATATTATTTATTATTTATTATTTGTACGATCTGTTTCCCCATTTATGCAAAATAAAACAGGATGATCTGCTGCGACCATCCTGTTTTATTTATTCTTTCAGCCCCCGTATAGAATTAATTTTTCGACGCGGCTGATACTTTTTTCATTGTTGCTGCAACATTTTCTGCGGTAAAGCCAAATTTCTTAAACAATATCTCAGCCGGTGCCGAGGCGCCAAATCCCTTCATCGTCACCACATCACCATCAAGGCCAATATATTTCCCCCAGCCAAAATCAGTCCCAGCTTCAATCGCAACTCTTGCCCGAACCTGCTTCGGCAAAACTTCTTCCTTGTAAGCTGCCGGCTGCTGTTCAAACAAATCCATGCACGGCATGCTCACAACCCGCACATCAAGCCCTTCTGCTGCCAAAAGCTCTTTAGCGGCAAGCGCCAGTGAAACCTCGGACCCGCTGGCAATTAAAATGCCATCCGCCAGCTCTTTTTGAGAGTCGGCCAGAACATACGCCCCCAACAAGGCAGCCTTACTGCTGCCGCTGAGCTGTGGCAGATTTTGTCTTGTTAGGACAAGCGCTGTTGGTGTATTTTTACTGGTTGCTGCCAGATACCAGCCAGCAGCTGTTTCCACTGCATCCGCCGGACGAAATACATTGAAGTTTGGCATTGCTCTGAGCATCGCCAGCTGTTCGATCGGTTCATGCGTCGGGCCATCTTCCCCGACCCCAATGCTGTCATGTGTCAACACATAGGTCAATGGTAATCCCATCAGCGAAGAAAGTCTGGCCATAGGTTTTACATAATCACTGAAAACAAAGAAGGTCGATACATAGGCTTTCAACCCACCATGCAAGACAAGACCATTGCCGATAGCCGCCATAGCAAGCTCACGTACACCAAAATGCACATTGCGGCCGGCATAATTTTCTTTGCTGAAATCCGGTTCGCCATTCATATGGCTTTTATTCGACGGTGCCAAGTCGGCACTGCCGCCAAAAAGGTTCGGTAAAATGTCTTTTAACCGGTTGATGAGTACCCCGGACAAGTTACGGGTAGCCTGCGGTTTATCTTCATAAGCCCAAAAAGCTTCATTGCCCAGCAATGCTTCGGCATCCACTTCACCATAAAATTTGTCCCACATTGCTTTTGCTTCCGGATATTTAGCTGCATAAGCTGCAAAAAGACTGTTCCACTGGTCTTCAGTTGCCGCACCTTTTGAAGCCAATTGCTTATAATGGTCATATACGGCTTGCGGCACATAAAAGGCTTCCTGCGATTCCCAGTTCAAGTTTTCCTTCATTGCCTTGATATTGTCTTCACCAAGCGGCTCGCCATGAGCACTGGCTTTTCCTTGCTTTTCCGGGCAGCCATAGCCAATTTGAGTTTTAACAGTGATAAAGGCTGGTCGCGTTTTATCTGCTTTAGCTGCTTCAATAGCTTTCCCAATTTCTACTAAATCATTGCCGTCTTCCACGGTAATAATCTGAAAGCCAAAAGCTTCCATACGTTTTTGTACATTTTCCGTAAAGGCCAGATCCGTGCTGCCCTCAATCGAAATTTTATTGCTGTCATAAAATACAATCAGCTTACCAAGTCCAAGGGTACCTGCCAGTGAAAAGGCTTCCGAAGAAATCCCTTCCATCATGCAGCCATCACCGCCAAGAACAAAGGTATAGTGATCGACAACCGGGAACTCCGGCCGGTTCAAAACTGCTGCCAAATGAGCTTCTGCCATGGCCATGCCAACAGCCATCGCCATGCCAGCACCTAACGGACCAGTCGTCGCTTCAACGCCTACGGTGTGTCCGTATTCCGGATGTCCTGGTGTCAGCGACCCATCCTGACGGAAATTTTTTAAATCATCAAGAGTTAGCCCATAGCCGAACATATGCAATAACGAATACAAAAGAGCCGAGCCATGTCCACCGGAAAGAATAAACCGGTCTCTATTTTCCCATTTTGGATTCTGCGGATTATGGTTCATATGCTTGGCCCATAATTCATAAGCCATCGCAGCACTGCCAAGCGGCAGTCCCGGATGCCCTGAATTCGCTTTTTGCACCGCATCTGCCGCGAGCACGCGCAGAGCGTTTACCGATGTCGTATCTATATTACTCATTACTCCATCTCCTTTATTTCTTAATTTAAAAGTAAAGTTCTCACATCTTTTAATGATACATGATTTCCTGGAAAATGTACAGATTACAGCGGCAAATCTTTCACCAGTGTGTTCGCTATTGGCTGTATTTAAGAACATCCCTAAAAAAACTGTCGGCAAGAAATCATTGCTGATCCCTCACCGACAGTCTTTACTATTTATTCAGTTTCTGCATTCTCCGTGGCAACGACAAGTTCCGGATCGACTATTTTGATGTTACGATACCGGCTCATGCCTGTACCAGCCGGGATGAGCTTCCCGATAATAACATTCTCTTTCAGGCCGATCAGCGGATCTACTTTTCCTTTAATAGCGGCATCGGTCAGGACACGAGTTGTTTCCTGGAAAGATGCTGCTGACAAGAAGGAATCTGTAGCAAGCGACGCCTTCGTAATCCCCAAGAGGATCGGACGGGCAACGGACGGTTCCCCGCCGTTTTCAATCGCCTTCATGTTAGCCGCTTCAAACGTATTCATATCAACATATTCACCTGGAAGGAATTCCGTATCACCTGATTCTTCAATTTTTACTTTATGAAGCATCTGACGAACCATAACTTCGATGTGTTTATCGTTGATCTCAACGCCCTGAGATTTGTATACTTTCTGCACTTCATATACCAGGTAACGCTGTGTTTCACGAAGACCACAAACGCGAAGAATATCATGTGGGTTGATCGAACCTTCGGTGAGCTTCGAACCCGGATGAATCATCCCGCCATCTTTGACGACAATACGGGAACCATACGGTATCGTGTAAATGCGTTCTTCACCAGATTCCGGATAAACTGTAATCTTACGCATGCCTTTGATATCTTTAACTTCTGCCCGGCCTTCAATTTCAGCAATAATTGCATGATGTTTCGGCTTGCGTGCTTCAAACAATTCTTCGACACGCGGCAGACCCTGGGTGATATCATCCCCGGCAACACCGCCGGTATGGAAGGTACGCATGGTAAGCTGTGTGCCCGGTTCACCGATGGACTGAGCAGCAATAATACCAACGGCCTCGCCGACATCAACCTGCGTTGCATTTGCCAAATCACGTCCATAGCACTTAATGCAGACACCAAACTGTGATTTACATGTCAGCACGCTGCGGATTGTGACTTTTTCTCTGACCTTGCAGATATCATCAGCCAATTCTTCCGTAATGGAATCATTAAGCGATGCAACTTTTTCTCCAGTTTCGGCGTTGATAATATCTTCTGCCAAAACACGGCCCACAATACGATCTTTAAGGGATTCAATAATACCGTTACCCTCTTTGATTGCTTCGACTTCAATTCCGCGAACATTGTTGTTGCGAACCTTGACTTCTTTTGCATCACTGGCCAAAACAGCTTCAATATAGGCCTCAGTAAGCGGCGTATTGCCCGGAACGATTTCTTCTCCCTGACTGTTAAGTACAGCGTCGGTCGTATCCTTGCCCAGCATTTCCCGAATCATCGATTTTTTGATTGCTGTGCGTACGGCTTCTTCCGGCGCACCAAGTGAAATGGTTTCTGACAACATGGCATTGCTGATTACAGCTTCAGTTGAAATAGAAGAACCTCTGACGACAATTTCAGCCACACCGTGTTCACCAATTACCTGCATAGCTTCTTCGTCAAGTGCCGTGTCAGCCGGGAAGAGAATCTCACCGGTCTGTGGGTTGAGCACATCAGCCCCCAGCAAACGATCAAGCAGCGTATCTTTCAACACTTCCAAAGCCTGCTTCGTTGACGATGCCAGTCGGGCCCGTTCATGAACAAGATTTACCCCGACGACATCGCAGTCATCTTCACGAACAATGACATCCTGGGCTACATCGACAAGTCGTCTTGTCAAATACCCGGAGTCAGCTGTTCTGAGTGCTGTATCGGCCAAGCCTTTACGGGCACCATGCGAGGAGATGAAGTAGTCGGATACCGTAAGACCTTCACGGAAATTCGCCTTGATCGGCAAATCGATAATCTTACCGGAAGGATCGGCCATCAAGCCGCGCATCCCGGCCAGCTGACGCATCTGCTGTTTGTTACCACGAGCTCCGGAGTCAGCCATCATGTAAATCGGATTGAAATCATCCATGTTTTTCATCATGGCATCCGTTACATCATCGGTGGCTTTCGTCCAAAGGGAAATGACCTTATTGTAGCGTTCATCATCCGTTATCAAACCACGGCTGAACTGACGTTCAATCGTATTGACCAACTTTTCGGTTGCCGCAAGAATTTCTTTCTTTTCTGGCGGAATGATTATATCGGAAATCGCAACTGTCATCCCTGCAATGCAGGCGTAATGATAGCCAAGATTTTTGACATTATCGATAACCGTAGCTGTCTTACTGCCGCCAAAATGCTCATAGCATTTGGCAACCAGACGGCCAAGTTCTTTTTTGTTCATCAGGATTCCCAGACACCACTGTTTCATATCCTTTTCCTGATAGAAGTAACGGATTTCCGGCGGCAGAATTTCATTGAAAATCATGCGGCCGAGTGTTGTTTTAACAAGCCCGTAACCATCAATCCGGGTCTGGATCTGTGCTTGCAGCGACAGTTCCTTTTCCTGGTAAGCCAACAAGGCTTCATTGATGCCAGTAAACATTTTACCTTCACCAAGCGCTCCCGGTTTCACGATCGTCAGATAATAAGATCCGAGAACCATATCCTGCGTTGGCACGATAATCGGACGACCATCTTTCGGCGCAAGAATATGATTGGCTGCAAGCATCAGCACCCTGGCTTCCGCCTGAGCTTCTGCTGACAGCGGCAGATGGATAGCCATCTGGTCACCATCAAAGTCGGCATTATAAGCCGTACAAGCAAGTGGATGCAACTTCAGTGCCCGGCCTTCGGTCAGTACCGGTTCAAAAGCCTGAATTCCCAGACGATGCAACGTCGGGGCACGGTTTAAGAGTACTGGATGCTCTTTGATTACTTCCTCAAGTACATCCCAAACCTCTGGACGAACACGCTCTACCATCCGTTTAGCTGACTTGATATTATGGGCAAAACCTGCGTTAACAAGTTTTTTCATTACAAATGGTTTAAACAGTTCCAGTGCCATTTCCTTCGGCAGACCGCACTGATGCAGTTTGAGTTCAGGACCGACAACGATTACCGAACGTCCGGAATAGTCAACGCGTTTACCGAGCAGATTCTGGCGGAAACGGCCCTGCTTCCCTTTGAGCATATCACTGAGGGATTTAAGTGGACGGTTCCCTGGGCCCGTTACCGGACGCCCACGGCGGCCATTGTCAATCAGTGCATCGACGGCTTCCTGCAACATGCGTTTTTCATTGCGAACAATGATATCTGGCGCCCCGAGATCCAGCAGACGTTTCAAGCGGTTGTTACGGTTGATTACGCGGCGATAAAGATCATTCAGGTCAGAGGTAGCAAACCGGCCACCGTCGAGCTGTACCATTGGACGCAATTCCGGCGGTATTACCGGGACAGCATCGAGTATCATCCAGGATGGCTGATTGCCTGATTTACGGAAAGCTTCTACCACTTCAAGGCGGCGGATCGCGCGTATTTTACGCTGTCCGCTCACTTCCTTGAGTTCCTGACGAAGATCATCATTCATCTTTTCCAGATCAAGTTCTTCGAGCAGGCGCTGTACAGCTTCTGCTCCCATGCCTACTTTAAAGGATGCACCGTATTTGGCCCGGTGTTCACGATACTCATTTTCCGTCAGCAGCTGTTTTTTCATCAGCGGCGTATCTGCCGGATCAAGCACAATGTAAGAGGCAAAATACAGAACCTTTTCCAACGAACGCGGTGAAATATCGAGAATCAAGCCCATCCGGCTTGGAATTCCCTTAAAATACCAAATATGAGATACTGGCGCGGCGAGTTCAATATGTCCCATGCGCTCACGGCGGACCTTGGAGCGCGTAACTTCTACGCCGCAACGATCGCAGATAATCCCTTTATAGCGGATCCGTTTATACTTTCCGCAATGACATTCCCAGTCACGTGTCGGTCCAAAGATCTTTTCACAGAATAACCCATCACGTTCTGGTTTAAGAGTACGATAATTAATTGTTTCTGGCTTTTTAACCTCACCATAAGACCAGTCTCTGATCTTATCCGGCGATGCAAGCCCTATTCGCATTGAATCAAAATTGTTTACATCCAACAAGGAGGTGTCACTCCCTTCTATTTATCAGAGTCGTCGCCGACTATGTCGTCAAAATCCAGGTCAGCCCCTGTGCCAACTCCGTCTTGATCGTCTTCTGAGTCACCCATATTGCCAAGTTCAGCAATGATATCATCGCCATTATCATCATTTACAGCATCGCTGGTTTCCGGATAAAGTTCAAGATCAGGTGCAGCTGGTGGTTTATCAGCATTCGGATCAATACCCTTTACATCGATTTCCAGTTCTTTTGCTGTTTCATTGATGTCTTCATCTGCATCGTTAATCATGATTTCCTGGGCATCTTCAGAAAGGACTTTAATGTCAAGTCCGATGCTCTGTAATTCTTTAATCAATACCTTGAACGACTCCGGCACTCCCGGTTCCGGAATGTTTTCACCTTTAACGATTGCTTCGTAGGTCTTGACTCGGCCGACAACATCATCGGATTTAACAGTCAGGATTTCCTGCAATGTATAAGCTGCACCGTAGGCTTCAAGTGCCCACACTTCCATTTCCCCGAAACGCTGGCCGCCAAACTGAGCTTTACCGCCGAGAGGCTGCTGGGTAACAAGGGAATACGGACCCGTTGAACGGGCATGAATCTTATCATCTACCAGATGATGCAGTTTCAGCATATATACGCAGCCGACAGTTACCGGATTTTCAAACGGGTCACCAGTACGTCCGTCGTAAAGGATAGTCTTGCCGTCATCACGAAGTCCGGCAGCGCGCAGCGTATTAAAGACTTCTGTTTCGTGCGCTCCATCAAATACCGGTGTTGCAATATGCAGACCAGCCGTATCCGGTTTCGGCATCCCATTCTTTTCGACATCATAGCCGATTGAACGCAGACGCGATTCAACCGTAGGATCACCAGCTTTAATCTGCATCCCTAAGGCTCTGACAGCCATGCCAAGATGCGTTTCCAATACCTGTCCGATGTTCATACGCGATGGTACACCAAGCGGGTTCAGAACGATATTTACCGGGGTGCCATCCGGCAGGAACGGCATATCCTCTTCACGCATAATGCGGGAAACGACACCCTTGTTACCATGACGACCCGCCATCTTATCCCCTACAGAAATTTTTCGTTTCTGGGCGATGTAGACGCGCACGAGATGATTTACTCCCGGCGGCAGTTCATCGTTGTTTTCCCGGCTGAAGATTTTAACATCCACAATTTTACCGGCTTCCCCATGCGGAACACGCAATGACGTATCGCGAACCTCGCGTGCCTTCTCACCGAAGATAGCCCGCAAAAGTCTTTCTTCCGCTGTAAGCTCCGTCTCGCCTTTTGGCGTAACCTTGCCCACAAGAATATCCCCCGGACGGACCTCAGCTCCGATGCAGATAATACCGCCTTCATCGAGATCCCGCAGGGCATCTTCGGCGACGTTTGGAATGTCGCGCGTGATTTCCTCCGGTCCAAGTTTTGTATCACGAGCATCACATTCATATTCTTCAATATGAATGGAGGTATAAATATCTTCTTTTACGATCTTTTCACTGAGCAAAATTGCATCTTCATAGTTATAACCTTCCCATGGCATAAAGGCCACAATGATGTTATAACCAAGCGCTAATTCGCCATGATCCGTTGCCGGACCATCCGCAATCGGCTGCTTTTCCAAAACCTGATCGCCTTTATAGACAATCGGTAACTGATTGATGCAGGTTCCTTGATTGGAACGCATGTATTTCTGCAGCTTGTAAACATCGAGATCGCCTTTTTCCGTGCGGATCTGGATCTGATCGGCCGTAACTTTCTCAACTGTACCAGCACGACGAGCCAAAATCATAACCCCGGAGTCACAGGCAGCTGTATACTCCATGCCTGTGCCGACAAGCGGCGCCTGCGTCCTAAGGAGTGGTACAGCCTGACGCTGCATGTTCGCGCCCATCAGGGCACGGTTTGCATCATCGTTTTCCAGGAACGGAATCATAGCGGTTGCAATCGACACAACCTGTTTTGGCGAAACGTCCATGTAATCGACACGATCCGATGCCATCAACAAGGTTTCTTCGTTATAGCGGGAGGTAACCCGGCTTTCAACAAACCAGTCATTATCATCAAGCTTTTCATTGGCCTGGGCAATGACCAGTTCATCTTCCTCATCCGCTGTCAGATAACGCACATCCTCCGTAACACGGTGATTTGCCTTATCGACTTTACGGTATGGAGTTTCCATAAAACCAAATTCATTGATCCGCGCATACGTCGACAGCGAACCGATCAGACCAATGTTCGGTCCTTCTGGGGTTTCAATCGGACACATACGCCCATAATGCGAGTTGTGTACGTCACGGACTTCAAAGCCAGCACGTTCACGACTCAGACCACCCGGTCCAAGTGCACTCAGACGGCGCTTATGCGTAAGCTCACTGAGGGGGTTGTGCTGATCCATGAACTGGGACAACTGACTGGAGCCAAAGAATTCTTTGATTGCAGCCACTACTGGCCGGATGTTGATCAGTGCCTGTGGCGTAATTACATCAACGTCCTGGATTGTCATACGCTCTTTGACTACTCGCTCCATACGGGATAACCCGATGCGGAACTGGTTTTGCAGCAGTTCCCCTACCGAACGTACCCGACGGTTGCCTAAATGGTCAATATCATCGGTATTGCCATAGCCATCCATCAAGTTCAGCAGGTAGTTGACCGAAGCCATAATGTCATGAATCGTGATCGTCCGATGACGATATTCCAGCGTCGGCGAGCAGAGCATCTTCATTGGGTTGTCAGTCTTTGTTTGCACTTTGACTTCAATGAGATGATCCTCACCGAAAATTGCAACTTCACGCGCTTCATCAATCATTTCCAGCATCGATTCATCAATAACGACATCTGCTGCAAGGACGATTTCACCCGTCGTTTTATCAACAATAGGCTGTGCCAGTTTTTTGCCAAGCAGGCGTCGCTTCCAGCCTAATTTTTTCGTAAGTTTATAACGTCCCACTGTAGCTAAATCATAGCGTTTTGGATCAAAAAACAACGAATTCAGCAGCTGCTGTGCATTATCTACAGTTGGAGGTTCACCCGGACGAAGTCTTTTGTATATTTCTACCAAAGCTTCTTCCTTTGAATCCGTATTATCGCGTTCAAGGGTTGCCCGGATGCGAATATCATCATCAAACAACTCTGTAATTGCCGAGTTTGATCCATAACCCAGGGCACGAATCAAAACCGTTACCGGCAGTTTACGCGTTCTATCAATTCTTACAGAAATCACATCATTGGCATCGGTCTCTAATTCGATCCATGCACCACGATTTGGAATTACAGTAGCATTGTACAACTTTTTACCCGTAGGGTCGATTGTTTCGCCATAATATGCACCAGGCGAACGTACGAGCTGACTTACAATAACACGCTCAGCCCCGTTAATAATAAAGGTACCTGTTTCTGTCATGAGCGGAAAATCGCCCATAAATACTTCTTGTTCCTTGATTTCACCCGTCTCGCGATTAATGAGACGGACATTTACCCGAAGCGGCGCCGCAAGCGTCACGTCGCGTTCTTTGCATTCGTCGATATCATACTTCGGTTCACCTAATTTGAAGCTTTCAAAGGATAATACCAGATTACCCGTGAAATCTTGAATTGGCGAAATATCATGAAAAATCTCCTGCAGACCATCCTTCAAAAACCACTTATAGGAGTTTCTTTGAATATCCAGAAGATGCGGCATATCCATGACTTCTTTGATTTTTGCATAGCTATACCTAGTTCTTTTGCCCACCGGAACAGGATTGAACATTAAATCCTTCACCCCTTAGCCCAATTTGACTAAAACACACAGCTAACGCACAAATAAACGGAAAATGAGGAAACATTAAAAAGGCAAGGCCCTTCTCCTGTTCGACACCTTGCTTCTATGCAATCCGTTTTATTCCGTTCTATTTATTCTGTATGTCATTTGCGATAGTCAGTCGCACCATCTGCCTGATAGAAAACCATCGGCATTCTGTAATAAAGAATAATATCATACTTTATATATAATGTCAATAAAAATTTCTACGTAATAACAAAATTAAAGAGTACCAAATGGTACTCTTTAATTTTAAATGCCATATACGTTTGCAAGGGTTAAGTAAATTACTTAACTTCTACAGTTGCGCCGGCTTCTTCTAATTTAGCTTTGAGTGCATCAGCATCAGCTTTTGCAATTTTTTCTTTTACAGGAGCCGGAGCGCCGTCAACTACTGCTTTAGCTTCTTTCAAGCCAAGGCCAGTTGCTTCACGAACAACTTTGATTACGTTGATTTTGCCAGCGCCAGCGTCTTTAAGGATTACGTCAAATTCAGTTTTTTCTTCAGCAGCAGCACCAGCAGCAGCACCGCCAGCAGCAGCTACAGCTACCGGAGCAGCAGCAGACACACCAAATTTTTCTTCCATAGCTTTTACTAATTCCGATAATTCGAGAACTGTCATGTTCTCAATTGCTTGCATGATTTCTTCTTTAGTCATTATAATATTCCTCCAAAATTGTATTTATTTTTTGTTTTGTTTTATTCACACAGTCAAATACGCGTTATGCGGATTCTTTCTGCTGACGAATAGCTTCAAGCACATAAACAGCATTGCGGATAGTTCCCTGCAATACGTTGACCATGCCGGAAATCGGAGCCTGCATGCTGCCAAGTACTTTGGCAATGAGGACTTCGCGGGACGGCAGAGCAGCGAGTGCTTTAACGTCTTCGATTCCGATGATCTTTCCTTCGACAATACCAGCTTTGATTGTCAGGACTTCAGCTTTATCAAGTTTGTTTTCCTTGATGAAATCGCTGATAACTTTGGCTGGAGCAACAGCATCTTCTAAAGACAACGCCATAGCAGTTGTCCCTTCTAAATACTGTGATAAATCTTCCAGGCCAGTTTCCTTGGCCGCAAAGCGGAGCATTGTGTTCTTTACAACATGATAGGAAACGCCAGCTTCGCGCAAATTACGACGAAGTTTCGTATCCTGAGCAACGGTTAAACCTTTGTAGCTGACGAGGACAACACCTTTTGCATTTGTGAGTTGTTCTTTTAATCCAGCAACAATTGCTTGTTTTTCTGAAGTTACAGGCATGAAATACACCTCCTCTCAATAATTAAAGCAACTAAAAACGGCCTCTGAGTCAAGACCAGAGGCCGCGTTAGGCATAAGCCACGCTAAAACTCCGACCTCGGCAGGAATTCATTACGCGATTTCATCGCACCTGCTGTCTACAGCCCAATAACAAATGTTATTGCTTATTCTGTTTTGCCGGAAGTCTTAGACGGATTCACCTGGACGCCAGGGCCCATAGTTGCGCTGATCGTAACCGAACGCATATACTGGCCTTTAGCAGCCGCAGGTTTCACTTTATTCAATGTATCTATCAAGGTCTGCAAGTTTTCGAGCAACTTCGCAGCATCGAAGGAAGCCTTACCGATAGGAGCCTGGACATTACCGGCTTTATCTGTACGGTATTCGATTTTACCTGCTTTAATCTCATCAATTGCTTTCTTGAGGTCCATAGTAACCGTTCCTAATTTAGGATTCGGCATCAAGCCTCTAGGTCCGAGAATTTTACCGAGACGGCCAACCGTTCCCATCATGTCAGGAGTTGCTACTGCAACATCAAAGTCGCACCAGCCGCCCTGGATTTTAGTTACGATTTCATCGGAACCAACAAAATCTGCACCTGCAGCTTCTGCTTCTTTCACTTTTTCGCCTTTAGCAAATACTAAAACGCGCTTTGTCTTACCTGTGCCATGCGGCAATACAACCGCACCGCGAACCTGCTGATCTGCATGTTTAGGATCTACACCCAAACGAACAGCAACTTCAATTGTTTCGTCAAACTTAGCCGTAGCTGTTTTTTTAACGAGATCTACTGCTTCAGCAGCATCATATAATTTCGCTTCAACAAGCTTTGCAGCTTCTTGATACTTCTTACCAAATTTAGCCATTTAATTTTCCCCTTTCGTGGTGATAACGGTTATTTCCTCCCACGAGTATATCAGCGGACTAAAAATTAGTCAACGATTTCAATACCCATGCTACGGGCTGTACCTTCAATCATGCGTGTTGCAGCTTCAATGTCAGCAGCATTCAAATCCTGCATTTTGCTTTCAGCAATTTCTCTTGCTTTCGCACGAGGCAATTTCGCAACTTTCTTCTTGTTAGGTTCTCCCGAAGCTGTTTCGATGCCGGCAGCTTTTTTCAAAAGAACAGCAGCTGGTGGAGTCTTTGTGATGAACGTAAACGATCTATCCTCAAAAACTGTAATTTCAACTGGAATGATAAGACCGACCTGATTAGCCGTTCTTTCATTAAATTCTTTAACAAAAGCCATGATGTTAACCCCGGCCTGACCTAATGCAGGACCAACCGGAGGAGCCGGCGTAGCTTTAGCAGCCTGGACTTGCAGTTTTACAAGTTTAACAACTTTTTTAGCCATGTTATTTACACCTCCTTATAAAAATACCTTTAATTTTTTTCTACTTGATCAAAATCAAGTTCAACTGAAGTTTCCCTGCCAAACATGTCAACAAGCACTTTAAGCTTGCCTTTTTCGGAATCAATTTCCGTAACCGTAGCAGCAAAATTTTCAAATGCCCCTGAATTAATCCGAACAGCCTGCCCGATCTCAATGTCAAGAACCGGCTTAAGTTGCTCAATCCCCATGGATTTTAGAATACGTTTTACTTCAGCATCCGTAAGCGGTATAGGCTTTGTTCCGGAACCAACAAACCCTGTAACACCCGGTGTGTTGCGAACAACGTACCAAGAACGATCATTGACGATCATTTCCACCAATGCATATCCAGGGAAAACTTTTTTCTTGGTTACTTTTTTCTTGCCGTCTTTGGTTTCAACTTCATCTTCCATCGGCACAACGACATTAAAAATCTCGTCTTCCATGCCCATCGAATGAACTTTGCGTTCCAAATTGGCTTTTACTTTGTTTTCGTAACCGGAATACGTATGAATAACATACCATTTCTTTTCTGATTCCATCGCCAAGGGACGTCTTTCCCGTCCCCCACCTCCCTAGCCGCCTTATCTTAGAATGAGTTCAAGCAATCTTGCAAAGACAGTATCACAGATCCAAATCAGTGCGCATACAAACACAACTGCAACAAAAACAATTCCCGTATAAGAAATTAGCTCTTTTCTATCGGACCAGGATACTTTTTTCAATTCAGCTCTGACTTCGCCTAAAAACCTTTTCAGATTAAACTGCGAGTTATTCTTTTGAACCGCTGACGATTCTTCTTCAGCCAAGTCACTTCACATCCCCGTAAAATACTGCATTATAAAACAAAATTTCTGGCAGGGGCAGTAGGACTTGAACCCACAACCAATGGTTTTGGAGACCACTACTCTACCAATTGAGCTATACCCCTACATCATCGGCCTTGCAGCCGAAACAATTATTTTGTTTCTTTGTGTAAAGTATGCTTTTTGCAGAATTTGCAGTATTTATTCATTTCTAATCGATCCGGGTCATTTTTCTTGTTCTTATTGGTCTGATAGTTGCGTTGTTTGCATTCTGTGCAGGCCAATGTAACCGCGTTGCGCATTTTATGCACCCCTTACCTATAAATATACTACATGCGAAATGTCACTAATATAATTTATCATAATTAAAACCTTGTGTCAACAATTCCTTACGAAGTAATTGTGATTATTTCGGCTCCACTTATGCAATCACCAGTAGCAGCAAATCGCCTTATAGCTGACATAAATAAAAACCCCGTTAGGGGTTCATTTATTAATTGGTGGCGGCGCAGAGATTTGAACTCCGGACACTGCGGGTATGAACCGCATGCTCTAGCCAACTGAGCTACGCCGCCATGTTATGGAGCTAATGACCGGGATTGAACCGGTGACCTTATCCTTACCAAGGATACGCTCTACCGACTGAGCTACATCAGCAGTCATTGCTAATTTGGTTGCGGGGAGAGGACTCGAACCTCTGACCTTCGGGTTATGAGCCCGACGAGCTACCAACTGCTCCACCCCGCGATATTAGACTATGATCTTTTGTAGAAATGGTGGGCAGGGATGGATTCGAACCATCGTAAGCTAAGCTGACGGATTTACAGTCCGTTCCCTTTAACCACTCGGGCACCTACCCACGCTGTTTGGAGCTGGCGAGAAGAATTGAACTCCCAACCTGCTGATTACAAGTCAGCTGCTCTACCAATTGAGCTACACCAGCGTATAGATTCTACATTTGCTTCTTATATAAACAGCATTGCTGTAAATAACTTGGTTGCGGGGAGAGGACTCGAACCTCTGACCTTCGGGTTATGAGCCCGACGAGCTACCAACTG
>Ga0183100_1000836_pt1 | contig 19139 bp, 11 predicted proteins | sample Biomet2_FD_127789 | JGI IMG/M metagenome (GOLD analysis project Ga0183100, IMG submission 127789) | Microbial communities from bioreactor (seeded with anoxic lake sediment) at LBNL, California, USA - Biofuel metagenome 2 | ecosystem: Engineered > Bioreactor > Anaerobic > Unclassified ...
CATGGGAAACGTTTGATACGAAATCTTGACGCATTGTTTCCCTTTCCCCCAATTCAACTGCCATACTATTAATTTTATCAGCAATGTCTGATATATGATGCCCCTCATCATGCACGATATTAACGTCTTTTTTCGTCGCAACTCTAACTTCAAAATCACCTTGAGCAATCCTATCCAATGCTTTTTCAAGTTCATTTATAAACTCATGATAGGAAGATCTGTGTGAATTTTTACGGTGGCTAGACAAGTGATATACCATTCTACACAATAATAGAACAACTATAAAAACAAGCACGCTAAAAAAAGAAAGCATAACCTGCTTTCCAACTTCTTGTACGGAAATAGCACTACCATATGCAAAAGTCACAATACATGCCGCAATTGTAAAACAAACTGTAAGAAACATAACCCATGAAAAATATCTCCAAAGTTTCTCTGTGTAATGTATCATTTAACCACCTCAAGCCTATAGCCGACTCCCCTTATGGTTGTTATTTTAAATCCGTATAAATCTTGTGGAAATCTATCCCTAATCCTGCCGATATGCACATCTAACGTGCGTTCATTACCCTCAAAATCATATCCCCAAATATCTTCTATCAGCCTATCTCTTAGGAAAGTTTTTCCCGGAGCACCTGCAAGCATAAACAAAAGCTCAAATTCTTTGCGTGGCAGCGTAACATCCTCGCTTGCCGTCTTTACCATATACTGATTCTGGTCAATTATTACTTTCCCTATTTCAACACTCTTTGAAATAGATATGTTGCAGCGTTTCAACAGAGCTTTCACGCGAGCGACCAATTCCTCAGGCTCAAAAGGTTTCGTCAGATAGTCATCTGCCCCAATATCAAACCCCTTAACTTTTTGGTTTATCTCACTTTTTGCCGTCAGCATTATTATGGGAATATTGCTAAACTTCCTAACTTCCTTGCAAAATTCCCAGCCATCCATGTTAGGCATCATGATATCTAATATAATCAAATTTATTTTATCTATTTCTAGTTTTTCAAGTGCACTAATGCCATCATTTGCTACTATTACCTTAAAATCTTCTTTTTTCAGAATCAGCCTAATTAGTTCGCAGATATTAAAATCATCGTCAACGACCATTATACTGTTCACAAAACCTCACCTCTTTATGCTCATTTCTTTCCCTATTTAAAAAGTATAGCATAAAAATTTAAACATAATTTAAACTTTAGAATTTAGTGATACATGAAGAACACATTTTAAAGGATTAAGCTCAGGCATGGTCAAAACATCCTAAGCGACATTGTATATGACACAGAAAGTGAGGATTGTCTGTAAAGACAATCCTCACTGAATAAACATTTTATGTAGTCACCACGACATTTGACAGAGCACCAATAAAATATGTGTACTCCAAACAAAACCCTAGTATATATGGAAGCTAAGATTACTTCGCGGTTATTTACTAAAGTTTAACGGCTCTTAACTTCACTATTTTTCCCAGCCTTTAACTTGCCACCGCTACACCACGCCACGTAGACTGGCATTGCTGAACCTTTGCCAATAATCGGCCCGATTATTTTATCCGGTACGGCCTTAACGCCATACAAGGAGACAAACTGGGCAAAATCATCAAAATGGGTTCTGTTGAAATCAAATGAATGCACCAACATTAGGGCTGCTTTTGCACCTACTCTCTCAGCTTCTAAAATCGCAGAAGCCGTGCGATGCAACAACTGATAGTGTATATTGTCGATATTTTTCTTATCACTAATTGCTAATTTTTTTCGAAGAAATTCCAAACGCTTTGTTGCTTGGCCTTTATCAACCTTTTCCTTTACCAAAGGTCCAAAATCTTTACGCACTTTTCCTTCTACCATTATAACAACTGTTCCTTTAGCACCTTTTGCTAAAACATACAAATCATTTTGTGAGGCTTTGCTGCCACCTAGTATAGAAACTTTAAACTCTGGGAACGCATATAAAATCTCTATGTCCTGGAATAAATCATTTCCTGATTTAGCGAAAATTTGCTCAACTTCATGTGGGAAACCACTGGCCTCCTCCCACGCCTTAGCAAGTTCAATGGCAGAGCACCCTTCTTTCCAATGCTTAGTCGGATCAGCCAATAACTCTTTCCAGCTAGAAACTCCCTTACTGGGTACATAAATAACACCCATATCAAACAACACCCTTCTTTATTTATCAAGTAGACAGATTTGTAACAGCTTAAGCTTACACTTTTTTACAACAAAGTGCACTCTTTTCGCTAAAACTAGTGAAAAGAGTCAATCTGATGGAACCATTTAAAAACTAAAAAACATCTAATAATATCAAGCGCAGTCTTAAATATTTGTGCAAAGTTTCTTTGGCATTTATTGACGAAGTTGGCTTTGTTTCTAGCAGTGCAGAACAAAATTCATTCTTATTACTTCAAACAAGTTATTTGATGAATGGAGCGATTTCTTAGGAGATGGCAATATAAATATTGTTGACAAAAAAGTTCGCAGTTTGTGGCGAAAAAGCAGGCACTATAATTGACTGCTTATAGGGTGTTACTTAAATATATGAATTATATGTAGCTAAAAAAATAGCGGTCGCCGAAAATTCGACAACCGCAATATTTATTGGTATTGAAAAGCAAATTACATCGCTACTCCATTGCATGAAATACTGATTTAGCCAGTTTTTAATAATTGTTTAATACTTCTTTCCCTACGTCTTATTTTATCTAATTTAAATCTACATTAACAGTTCATATTAAATAGCATTACCCTCACCTGGACAATTTGCCCCAAATTGCTCTTCGATACCATACAACACGTAAACTCATTTTTATCTACTACTTGCACCTGCCGCATTATTGAAAGTTTTTTTAACGCAGCCTCTGCATTAGTCAACGTTTTCAAAAAATCTTTCCTTCGGACAAAATAAATCAATGCCGTTTTGCAATCTCGCCATGTCAGATAACTATCAAGTTGCTGCAGGGCAGCTTCTACTTCATTTTGTCCATTCCACATCTTACACTCAGCTACAAAAGCAGCCCTGTTTTCAAGTTCTATACATATGTCTGTCTTTCCATGGTTTCTGAATGCCTCACCTGCTGCATATCCCTTATACGTTGCATTTAATGTTGCGAGCAATGTATTGCGAAGGTCCTCTTCCTGCATCGCCTTATATGAAGATGGCGTCCTTTCGTATGTGCTACCAGTATGCTTAATGGCATCCAAAACATCCCTATAATCACTGTCGGTAATACAATACGATTCCTGTCTATCATAAGTATGTGTAATCGGCGTAATGTTCCTTTTAAGTGGAATATGCTTTTCCGAGTACTCATTTCTTTTCACTGGGACCTCAAACATAGCTGCTACAGAAAAGAATGCTTCTACTTTTTTCCTTTTCTCAATTAGGTATTTTAGTGCTGTCGCACTGAGGCCTTTATTAAAAGCACTTACATCCGAATTAGCATATCCAATCCCCACTCGTATCCTTTCAATATTTTGTTCAAGTTTTTTCATAGTATCTTCTTTAGCCCCTAACTTTCCCGCATCTTGCAGAGAGTGCGCATATTGCAGAGAAATATAGCCCTGGCTAATACTTATTTCCGGGTAGCCGGAACACGAGAATGTTGACGCTCGACATTTGAAAAGATCAGTTTCACCAACATAGGGATAATAACAGGTCATCATAACGCCATCTACATCGACATATTCTTTATTATATATATCTCTTAAAAAAGGTTCTATCCTTTTATGAATTTTTTCTTGGACAATGGATCGCTTTGAAAACTCCTCATCATCTATTAAGACTGGTTGAATATAAAATTCCTCATAAATATTATCAGCAAGAAGTTCCAAATCATTGGCCATAATTTCCTCATTAGAAAATAGGTCAATTTTAGCCATCATCTTCATTTTTATATTCTCTAAAGATTCCCTTAAATCAATATCTCTGAATGGTCTCATTTTTCACCCCCTCATTCCACGCCCAATGCTTTAAATACCGCATCTTCCGCACTCTGATAGAAAATAATATTAAAGCATCCAATAAGATCTGAAGGGACAGTTCCCAAATCAACAGCAGAAGTAATTGGCAGCAACACCTTCTTTGCCCCGCTGTCGAGACATACTTGTAACGTATTGGCTAGTTCCTCAACCTTCTTAATTGTTCCGCCAATGCTCAAATCCCCCAGCACGACGGCACTGCTAATTACAGGTTTGTGCAAAGCAATGGAACAAATCGCAACTACGGCTGGCAATGTTAAAGCCTTAGTCATGCCTATACCATTCAAGTCCTGAACATTCATCAAATAGTCTTTATTCGCTGTATTAATTGCACCACTGACAGTTCTCGCATTGGCTTTGAGGTATTTATAAGCAGTATCAACAGCTTCTCTGGCTTCGCGATCTGCTCCAATACCTGTCTTTTCAAATTTACCGGATCCAGAAGTCATTTGTATTTCTAGTTTGAAGACACCAATCATGCCGGATTTGCCATGGGAAACAGTATAAATATGTCCAGGATTACCAATTCCTTCAGGTATCAGCTTCCCTCCGCCTTGTTCCGGAACAGGAACATACTCTTCATTAAATGTTTCTGTATCTATATAAGAGAAATTAACATCGTAGAATTCCATCCCGCCAATTTTCTTCATCTGTTCTTTGACGCGACGACGCATCTCTAAGGCAAATCTTAAAATTTCTTCAACATTTTCTTTTGTAAAACTTCCACTAGGATAAATTAATTTTACCAATCCTGAAACAGTTTTCTTAACTGCAATAACATCACGCTGATTAAGATTGTTACCCAACTTGAAATATTTTTCATAGGCATCGGCATAGGATATCTTTCTTAATTCACGCATAATTTCAGAAAAATAATCCGTAATAAACCCAAAATCATCCGTAAAATATTGTGGCCTGTATTTCGGAATTTCCCAACCCGGTATATAGCAATGCAAGCGATCTAAAAAAGCTGTGTCATTGGCCATCGACTCTGGAAACGGCTCAAATAAATGTGATGTTTTCAAAATGACATCCACGCTTTGATTAATATTGCCTACAAATACCATAGAGGCATATGCATTCTTTTCTTCTTTGCCACGGGCAAAAGAACCTGACGCCATATAGTCCTTCATGATCTGCACGCCGTCTTGATCTTTAAACTTGATACCCGCCACCTCATCGAAAGCAACACAATCCCACATTCCCACTAAGCCTACGGTCCGCGTACTCATGTTATAAAACAAATTGGCTACTGTTGTTTGTCCGCCTGATATCAAAATGCTGTTCGGAGATATTTCCTTGTAAATGTGTGACTTGCCAGTTCCTCGCGGTCCAAGCTCGCAAAGATTATAATTGTTTTCTATTAACGGTATTAGCCTGGCTAAATGCAGCCATTTTACACGCTTATCAAACTGTGTCGGCTCCATACCTGTACTTCTTAACACTAAATCTATCCACTCTTCATCCGTGAAATATCCTCTGGCTGTTTTAACTTCATCAATATCAATACTTGGCATTTGAATCGGAGTCAGGTTGTGAATTACAAACGGACAGTTATGCCCGTTATTAGAATCAAATAAATATTCCATTTGTACAATGCACCAAATACCACCACAAAGTAATCGTTCATAGTCCGTGACATACTTCTCACTAATTGGAATGCTTTTTATCCCCAAATTAGAAAATTCTGCTTCATAAACATCTTCTGCATAATTCAGTTTGACTGATACTTTATCAATTACCGTATAGCTTCCTTGTTCGCGCAACTTAGAGATAATCTTCTGCGCTTCATCCGGCCGCACATAATTTTCTGCAAGAATTTGCTTCACATTTTTAACGCCGGCCTCAATCTCATCATCATTTTGAGATGAACAGTACATACCAAGAAGATATTCCAGTACATAAACAGGAACATTGGCACCTTCCTTGATCTTTTTCGTCAGATCCTTACGAACAACTTTTCCGGAAAAATAAGTATACAGTTTTTCAGTTAATCTTCCACCTTGCTTATTCACATCAACTGCTGTTTCCTCTAAGGTTGATTCGCTCAAATTTTCCACCACCTTATACTTTAAATCCGAAGTCATTGGCAAACGCAATATCCATGACCACATCATGCCGCAATATTTCCAAATCATTCTTCATATCATAAGCCACAAGATAATACTTCTTAGCCTTGTCATATTGTTTATTCTTTAAATTAAACCGCAAGCGAAAAATTCTCTTTTGCGGGTCAACATCTTTTTTATCCGCTACATAAATACATTCATTAGATATTTTCTCATTGTTCTCTGAAATGAAGAAAAGCTTGTAGTTAGTTGTTTTTACCACATCACTTATCGGTTCTGATTGGATAAAATCAAGCGAGGCAATAAGATTCGTAATTTTCTGTACCATACTCACCAGTGCAATCTGAACAATTTTTGTTTCAATATAGTATTTTTCTGTCCGAATATCAATGACCGGTACAATCATCTCTTGTGGTGAAGAACCACCGTGAACATAATTTTGCCCACCTCCGGGAACCTTGAACACATGAGAGCTCAATGGAAAGGACACCATCTTAGTATCCTCATTCCCAAGCACCCTTCCCAGTGATATGGATGCAACACCGTCATCTTCCACAGCAGATTGCGATACAATAAACCGACGATTGACGAAGGCGGTCTTATTAGCAACGCCACCAATTTTGTCGCTTTCTGTTAACTTATCCCGCTTGTATATAAACCCATGATCTGCCGTAACTACAAAATGGTACGTATTCACATCAACGGACAGTCGCTTAATCAGAGAATAGATTTCCTCGATAGCCTCCGTACAGGCACTAAAAACTTCATTTTCCGTATTTTGCTTATCGCCACGAGCATCAATCTGGTTATGGTAAACATAGACCACTTCCATACCATTAAATATCTGGCGAAGGTCAGCTCTCTTCATCATTTTAATATCATCAAACTGAATACAACGGCTGTTTGGCACATAACTTTGTAAAATAGCTTCCCGTTGTTTTAGGTCATCACAAGGCGCGCCATCAGCCAGCACCTTGAACTCATCAGTCATCTCCAGTGTTTTGTGCGGCAAAAGAGCTGCCATACCAAGTCTGGTATAAGACGGCAGTACACTCATCATAGCATCCAACTTGACATTACACTTGGCGTCATCCTGCAATTTCTTGTATAGAGAGCGGCCCGTCTCATAACGAAGGGCATCCGAAATAATAACAATTACCTTGTCCTTGCTACTACGAATATATCGGCTGAAAAAATCGCGTTGCAGCGTCATCACCTTCATTGCGTTAGCAGAAGAAAGAGCCTTATTCCACTGAGGCATAACTTTGGCAAGATACTCATTAGTGTAAACATTCTCAACTAAATCCCGTAATTTTTCATAGCAAGTGGTATCTAAAAGTTGGTCATAAGCACAATAAAAGTCACGGTAATAACCATCAAGTAAACAATCTGTCTCTCGGTATTGTTTAATAATATTGCCCATATCGTCTGGACATGAGTAATTGGCTGCACCGATAATATGAAAGGCACTGGATAACATCTGATACTGCCCCTGATACATTGAGCCAAAATGCTTTTTACAGCGATACTCACAAACAGCGAGAATGTTTAGATCCTTCAGTTTGGCTCCAATATTTTCGTTTAACAGACATTCGGTAACCCACCGCAAAATAAAACCATCCAACTCCGCAAAGGTATCACAATCTAATATATCTTCTGGCGCGTAGGATTCCAAGGCCGTGACAGCTTTAAGGCTGGTAGCTATATTTCTAGAAATTTCGTCATAACGTTCACGATAGAGGAGGTGATTCATTAGGTTATCCATAAAAGCAATAATATTGCCTGACTTATACGATGCAAAACTACGCCAAGCTTGTGGCAGTTCACCTTGCAAATACCTTGCGGTATAAGTAACGAACATCGTCACCACAAGTTTTTCTACTGTCGGTTTCACATCTGTATAGCCAAACTGTTCTTCAGCAAGCCGCCAGAATGCCTCCAGCAGATCATACTTTTCAAATTCAACCAAAAACTTATTATCCTCAAAATCATCCTCGGTCATAACCACACGCAGCACTTCGTCGAAAGAAGCTGTACGGGTTTTGCAAAGCACACTCATAAGGGCTACTTCAATGCTCTCTTCGGTAAAGTTTTCAACTTCCAGATCATAGAGCCTTTGTGTCCTGTCCCTTGCTCCAAAAAATTTAATGTGCTTTTGTATAACCGGCTTATACTTTTCATCAATACACAAATCTGCTATTAATAAAGAGGCACGATCAGCAAAAAACTGATTTGAATATAATAGCGTGTCTTCCAAATGATTATCCCGCACTGTCGGTTTCGGGAACGGTGCATAAATCAAATAACTTGTATCACAATCCAGCCGTTCCAAAAAATATTTCGTGTAAAACTGGTTATCGATTGCCAAACGATAAATCTTAGCGCATGACAATTCCAGTGTATCAATATCGTTGACAAACTCCGCTTTGTCATCATACCAGAATACTAACTTTCTCGTGTCTCCAGCGAACTCAGTATTGAGCTTGTCCGTTATCTGTTTTAAGTTCAATTCAGCCATTATTGCCTCCTTAACTAGAATGGAAATTGGCACCGATTTGAAAATTTTTCATCATCGCTAACTAATATAATATCCATATATGGATTTTGGTGATAAAAAATAGGTGTCTTTTTACATTCTTCTAAAAAAACTGCAGTATCAGTCACAGTATTATCTTTTACATATTTCCGATACCAAAGCATCGTATCATCACCAACAGGCGTTTCCGCAATATAACGTGCAGAATAATGATTATCTTTATCGCAAATAAGAATCCTATCTATAGAACAATTCTTGCTATCTATCGTTCCATCATCGTATCGTTTCATTAACAAGATAAAAATTTCATCCGGCAGCGTTGAAAACTCTTCTGTATTTTCAAGATACACTATTGAATAATCTGACTTCGGATCACTATTCATTTTTTGTTGCTTGACCAACAGTTTATTATACCGGTTTTCGTTATAAGCATCTTTTACACACTCAACTTCTAGAACTTTTAAAAACTCATCAAAGCTATTAACAACAAAATCCAGAATACCCGTTAAATAGCTGCTCATATCACGACGGTCAACCTGAACTTCTTTTCTTAAAAAAGGATGAATTTCAGTAGTTTTAAAATCTCCAAACATATCCATGGAAACTTTTAAGAATACATCAAAGGTATGTTTGGTCCTATTATTGAACGCATCAATATACTGAAACTCCGGTGTACTAGCAGTAGTTTGGAACCAAGTATTCATGTCTGGGAAAACGGAAGAGTATGTTAGTTTGGCAAATGCCTTCTGCATAGCCGGGAAATCAGTTGAGTCAGCTTTCCTTCTCTTATTTGCCAGAAGTGCTGAGTTAGCTATTTGTCCCATGCCATCAAACGCATTTCTACAATACTGGAAAAAATCTTTTGTCAGTTTTTCAAGTAAAAAATATGCATCGACACTAATACCCGCAATATAAACCTGACTAGTCGGAAAGTCATCCCTCTTAATTGAAACCCGTTTTTGTTCATTAAGGGTAGCAAAAAGTCGCTTCTGCCATTCATCATGCTCATCACCAATTTTAACAATTAAATTTGAGGCAACATCTTTAGAGAAGCGAGAATAAGCAATCACCTTCTGAGTGTATTGAATAAATTGCCATGAATCATACACGTTATGATCAAAAAGCATGTTTTCATATTCTATATCTGACACCATAACACCTCTGAATTCAGATTTTAGCCAGTACTTCAAGCTTTTTGCCATCTTTTCCGGTTTGTACTTTTTCGTAATTAACCTTAACGCCATCATCTAGATCAATGGCAATACGGGCAAGAGCCAGATGCGCTATCTTTTCATCGTATTCCATAGCTTCTTTCAGCTGTTTGGTCAGCTTATCTTTACGTTTTTCGGCCTCAGCCACCTCGCGAGCGTTGGTGCTATTGTCAATGGTTTCCTGCATCCGGATAATTTCACGTTCATAAATACGTTGCATCTTATGCAGATAGTCGACACGCAGGTTGCCAATAGTGTTTTCGTCATACCGATGCATATAGATCAGTGCCTTAAAACCATCGGCCTTACCACTGTCAAATAGCCAGTAAATTGGGCGTTTCTTATAAATCTTACAGTGATTATTGAAAAAGTCCTTCAAAAAATAGTTGCGGATAATCTCGCGAGAGGTATTGCCCCTGTTGCCCAACGCCTTAGCTATAAAATCAAGGTTTGGTTCTAACGTTTCTGCACCATAAACCTTTTTGACAAAAGCAACGAATAGACCAACAATATCATCTTCAAAATATTCTTCATCAGTTATAGGAATAACATTGTCCTTATCCGGAATAAAGGTATGGTATTTACTATCACTCCACGCCCCACCGGCATAGGCAAGACCATCTACATCAAGCGAATATCGACCAAACATACAACCAACAGCATAGGAAATAAAGCTTTTTATATCTTTTGTCAAGTCAGCTTTTCTAATAGTAACATCTTTGTCAGCAACTTCTGGAGTCAGCTCGTCCTGTAAGCCATATATTTCTATAAAAATACGGTTTAATTCTTCTTCGTTTTGTTTGAGCTGGGTAAACTGTAATTCAGTAATTGTTTGCCAAGATTTAAAGCTTAATTCTATTGAGCCGTTATTTTCAAATTCTTGTTTTTCATTTTCCACGGGTTCTCCACATAATGCATTATACTGTCTATATTTAATTAGTGGATGCTTTTTAAAATCCCAGCTTATTTCAGAGCTGTCCCAGTCGGTTTTTGAAATTGAGATATTTTCTTCTACGAGGGTGTCGATTGTTGGTTTGTGGGGTTCGTCAATTATTATTGGCAATTTAGCTAACGAACCTGCATTGTAATCTACAGTAGGTGCTAGCACTGCTAATACAGAATTTACAATGCTACAGTTCATGAAAGCTAAAGTATAATTAATTATTTCATCATTATCAAAAAAGCAAGTTGAACCTTTGGTATCAAATAGAAAACCTTCATTACTGTACCTAGCTGATAACGAACCAGTAGATAACGTTGTCCAAGTTACGCCTTTATTAAAGTAAAATTGTATATTTTTTATTGTTCGTGTGACACATTTATATAAGGATACAGCTAGTTTTTTTATTTCTAATCCATCGTTTTCCCAATTAATAAAATAAAAATTGTTCCCATACCACTTTCTATATTCTCCTCCTTTATTATATGGGAACCACTTTTTCCCACTCAGAATAGCTTCTTCTGATTTTTTAGTATTTAAACATGATTTATCAAACTCTATTTCATACCAATTTCTCATAAATCTATTATTATCAGATGTAGCCATTCCTTGTCTTGGCTTTGCAACTTCCCCCAACTTTGGATTCTCAAACGTCCGAATAAACTTCTCACTCACCCAATATGCAATCGGCGAGCCTGGGATTTTTGAGAAGTTTTCTGAATTAGTTTCGTAAAAATATCCACAATTCTTATCTGCAAGTGCTTCCAGTACTTTTTGTTTTTGTACTTCCATGCCGCCCTTAAAATCAGAAAGTTTAAAATAGTAGCCTGGCTGATTTTCTTTACCGTTTTTTAATACAAATGAGCAGATTGGCACAGTCGCTTCCTCAAAAGCAGAGTATTCCATCTGTATAAGAGTTGTAACGGATTTACTGTTAATGATAAACCCACGCAAATTCTCATAAGTTTTAATAAACATCCAGACAAAGGGTGTCATAAATGCAGAATAGCCATTAGACTTGCAATAATCAAAATTACGATACATAAACACACTAAACAAATCACCGCTATATAGTTTGTATTCATTAATTACAAAATCTTTTAGATGACCTTCCATCTTGTTCATATACGGAGGATTAGTACAAACAACGGCATATTTCTTTGACATTATTTTTGCCTGTTGCGATAAGCTGCGCATTATATTAGCAGTGTAGCTAAACTGAGCCGCGGAGAACAGATCAATATGCGCCGCTTTTTCACAATCTCGTAAGTAGACTTCAAATGCACTATAGTCTAATTCGTCAATTGTTTGCAATGAACCGATTTCCTTGGCATGACGATATCTTTTTATTAAGTATTCACCAATTGCATTAAGCTTACTATCGATGGTAATACCGTCTTGTGCAAACGTTAAAATCTCATTACTTTCCTGAATAGAATATACATTGGGCGAAATATCCAAAGTCAACACACGACGATTGTAGCTTCTCGCTTTCATCATAACCGCAAAATAAGCCAGTTGGTATGCGCGGTCATCAATATCCAAACCGAACAAATTATCTTGCAAAATGCGTACAGCTGAATCCCTATCAGAATAGCCACATTCTCGATAAATTTCCATCAAAACATCAAAAGCATATACCAAAATATGGCCGCTGCCCATGCAAGGGTCAAAAAACGTCAAATCCTTGGGTTCAACTTTTTCGTCGATGTATTTAATTTCGCCACTCTTAGAAGTAACAAAAAAGTCAAGTTTTTCTTTTAGCTTACTATTCGGATTCCGTTCTATCCAGTATCGACCAAGAGAATTATCTACCATATATCGAACTACCCAGTCAGTTGTAAACAGCTGGGTTGCTGCTGGAATATCTGCTTTTTTCACTGTTCCTTTGTAAATATTTATAACTTCATTTCTGCGTTCCTCATTATAATACTGGTATAACCACCCAATAATTTCAACAGCATCTTTGAAATCATCTTCCGCAATATCATGAATAAGACGATAAACTACACCATCTTTATCGGTGAAAGCTACGTTTAACAGTAGCTCGGTGTAGTCACTAGTTTTTTCAAAAAGATTCGGTAAAAGAGCATTAAGTGTATTGCACTGCTTAATAAATAGCATACGGAACAATTCATCCAGCTCACTGTCTTGTTTTAGCTGCATAATATAAGCTTTTTCCTGAATAGTGAATTCTAGATCAGTGTCAAAAGGATTGGTAACTAAATCAGGTTCGTCTTTCCCTGCACTTTCCGAAGAAAGCACACGGATATGAGATGGAAGATAGTCGTTGACCTCCATGAACCGCACAGCGATCAAGCGGTTAAACCAAGTGTAGGCCACTTCCTCCACAACTGCGTTATACGCAGTTAAATAATCAGACTGCTGTTCTTTGCTCCGGATGACAGTTGTCAAGGCTTCCCGTTGCTTAATCTCAATACCGGAAATAGAATATGGTTCTTTCGTCCCAATATCAAAAAACTGTACATCACTTGTTGACTGCGGTAATGGTTTTTTTATTCCCTTTTCTGAAATACCGAGTAAGCCAGCTTTGTAAGTAATATCTGCCATAAGCTTATTTCTCGCCCAGATTGCAAAATTCTTAATGCTCGTTTTATCCATTGTATATAGCTCCTTAGAATTCAATATTTATAATGGTATCTTCTGCAATCTCTTTTATGAGCTGTGCTCGCAAAGCGGCTATATAGTTGTCTACGTCCTGCTCCGTTTCAATTTGCCATGAATTAGCCACATTGACACTCTTTATGCTAATATTCTTACGTTTCTTAACCTTTGGCAACGGCGGCAATACTGTCCCCTTAACTGTTGTGTCATAATCTCCGAGCTTTTCAGCAATCTTTTTCTCTTTTTCTAAATAAATCGCTTCATCTTTTTTGGTCATTTCGTTTAACAACCGTAATTTCAACGCATCTGCTTCCATCGTTACATTCTGTAACGTAGCCACATTGTTACAAGCTCTAACTTTTTCATCGAGTTCTTTAAAACGGTTTTGAAAATTTTGTTCGAACTCTTCTTTATATTCTTTAGAATTCAATACAGCAAATACACGTTTTTCTGCATCTTTAATAGCAGCTCGAACCGGAAGCTGCATGCCCTCCAATACTTTTGAATAAGCATATTTGAAACGATCTACCAACTCAGGTAGCTTAGGTATATCAGTGTATGGTAGCTCTTTTTGCAAAATTCCTTTGATTTCAGCAACAACTTGTTCAATTTTTTCATCGACGATGAAAGTCTTACTCGCATCATAAATGCCCATAAACTTTAAGCCCTCTTCAAAGATTGTTTTTTGCTCACCTGCAAAAAATGCCTTCACCGGCTCATAATCCTCGGCAAAGTCTAGGAAATCCTCGCGATCACTATAAACTTTCTTGAAAAATTCCATAGGCGACTGAATTTGAATAATTGCTCGCAGCAATGCCTTCCCTTCTTCTACAACCTTTTTACCTGGAAGAGCAGATGTCTTTTGCATGATTTCAAATTTTTCTAGGTCAGTCAATATGTTCTGGCTATTATTTTGAAAGAAACGCATCATTAAATCATCGTCAGCGTTTATACTGGAGTTCTTAAACATCTCTTTTATTACTTCACGAACAACCTTTTTCTGATTGTCATTTGCTTTCTCGCGGCGCTCGGTCAATAACTTATCAGCATACTCCCTTTTGGTAATATAGCGAACCAGCTCATCCTCGTTCTTATTCAAAAACGTAACGCTGCTTCCATTGACAGTAAATGCAATATCGCCATTTTTGAACAGCTTAGCCACTAGCCACTCCACATCATCCTCCACAAAACCATAAGGGGCTTTCATAAACCGTTCTAAAAGACTTTTCATAGATGTCTTCATGTGAGCAGTGGAATTCGTGGAAATGAAATTTGCCATATCATTAAGAGCATTAATATTTGCCTCTGTACCGCCTTCTAAATTCAGAACCTGCGGTTTAGATTTTTTAAACAAGTCACGAATATTAGCTTCTCCCATGGCAGCGTCAATATATGAAACCTTATGATAAACATTTGAAACTAAACGCGCCAAAGCATCATTAATCCTTGCCGTTACATCTTTACTGGCAATTGTCACTTTATCGCCATTAACGTAAATATCCGCTATTTTCATAGATTCTATCAAAAACAACTTTGCATTGGACTTGCATTCTCTCAGCTCTACTTTTTTAGCTTCTTTAATAGTTTCAAACTTGGTTAAATTACTAGAAACCGCATATCGAAGATATTTTTCAATTTTAAGTGCCCGACGCAATTCATCTATAAAAACTGTATCATTTGGCAAAACCACAAGAACTTCTTTGCGTTGCCCTGACAGCATACGTAGAGTCATTTCATCGTCACCGTACTCAGACTTAGGGGTAAGGATATGAACACCAATATCATGATTTTGATTGTATTTATATGGACGATTGTCCACTAACTGATTGAAGGCAAAGTTATATCTACCATTGAAAGCTGGATAGCGATATTTCGTATCCTTAAAAATATCAACAAAAATCAGCTCAGAAACCTTTTCAAGGACTTCGGCCATCTCCACGTTTTGGCCTGCAATTTCTCTGTTGATTTCCTGCTCCTCATCAGTAAGGAATACATATATGTCCCCATTTTTTTGCACCAACATTTGACGAGCAAGTATTTTTAGCGCTTCTTCTACTTTCTTTTTCAACGCTATGCGGTCAGCATCAATATCATCAATCATCAGACTAGTAATATTGTCAATATTTGCAGTAATTTCTTTAACGTACTTTATCAAAAACAGGGTTTTCAGCACGCTTACATTAAAACAATCTTCTTCGCGATCCGGATTAATATAATCGTTCTCCCACGCCCTTATAATTACGCCTTTATAGCTATGATCAAGAAATTGATGTAATGCATCATAGAAAACGTTGAAAGGAATTAATGCCCCCGTCTCCTTGTCCATCAACTTCATAGCCGATTCCTTAAATAGCGCTAGCATTGAACGTTCGCCTTCCGCCAAATGCTTGCCAGAAGCACCATGGGTGCGAATTGAAGTTAACACACTGCCCAACAGATTGAACTGATAGGGTACAAAAGGATAAACAACAGCAAAGTCTTTGTCACTTGCATAAAGCTTTTTCTCTATACCATCATTGAAAACAATCAGGTTTTTGATAACAGTAGCTTTTTGCTCGTATAAGAGTGCAAGGCCTTGTGCTGCTGCAGTTTTTTTGGCCAATATTCTTTTCTTGATTACTTCATCAACATTAGCAGAAGACAAAGAAAGTCTTGTATCAAAACGTCCCTGAATCTTTGAAAAATCATTGCTCCGTAAGCCCATATCTTTGGCGATAGCGTCTATGTCCTGCTGACTAGTTACAACTACCCACGCTTTTCCCTGACAGGCCGTTCCTAAATCCTCCGTTACGGTCTGAAGACTCAGCATCAGTTTAGAATCATCGCCTATGTACTGACCAATTTCATCCACCAAGAAAACAATATGATGATTATTACCTTTACTCTCGATATACTCTTTAACCAATTTGGCGAAATCTTCAATACTGATATTATAACTTTCCGTTGCTTTTTCACACCAATTCCGCGCTGCAGCTTCACTCATAAAACCTATTTCCTCTAGGACCTCAACGATATTATCTTGAATAAAATCAAACTTGTTGCGAGATGTTTCCCACGTTTTGCCATAGTTAGCGAAAAACTTTTCTTTAAACTCGTCATAGCGTCCTGCTTCGACAAGATTACGCTCTAAATCAGCCAAAAGCGGGACAGATCCACAAAACCCTTGCATTTCATTAAAAACTTTCAGAAATACCGAGACAATAGCATTCTTAGACTGATTTCCCGTCTTCTCGCTTTTGGAATCGATGTTAAACAGTACCACATCAGTATTGGGCGCTATACTAGCAACCAGTCTTATATCAGCCAACACCATGGCATCAGTAATTTTATTGTCCTCGACAAAATAGTCCAGTGCATTCTTGCCGTTTACTTCTTTGTTGGCTAGTAAATAAGATAAAATTTTTAAGAAATGAGATTTACCACTACCAAAGAAACCCGAAATCCAAACTCCCATCTTATCGGTATGGCCGTTAATCCCTTTTTTGTAGCTAGCAAAAAAATCTGCAAAATGTTTTTGCAATTCGCGTGTTACTACATATTCTTCTAGTTCTTGACTAATGTTTTCATCATCAGCCTGCCCTACTTTGATAACACCTTTAATATCACGATCAATTTCTTTAGCAAACAATTCTTTTAGAATCATTACATTTCACTCCTCATTTAATCGATAAGTCGAAAAGCCCTGTAATAGTTGCCGTCTTTAATGGTACCAAACAGAATTAATTCCTGACCATCGTATTTTCCTGGATAAAACATAACCACTGGAACACGATCAATGGCTTGATGAAGGTTATTAAGAACCTTATGTGAACGAAGCAGCGGATAACATTTACCAATACCAGTCAGAAAAATCACTGCGTCTTTAGGGGTATTTTGCTGAATGTGTTTTACAATTAAGCTCTCATCATCATTAATTTGCAATAGATTACCTAGCGCCTTGACAATATGTTCCATCCCACTTTTCTTTTCGAACCGAAAGCATTGTTCCAAAAATCCTTCCTGCTCCAAAAGGTCTATAATAATGTTATAAAGATCAAAAACCACCAATTCAAAACCGTCGGTGCCTTTGTTATTTTTTGCCTTCATATATTGAACTCGTTCCCGCACAACTAATTCTTGATCGGCAGGATAATCAAAAACGTAATAGCCCACTTCATTTCCCAGACCTTTGTTCTGTCGGAAACTAAGCGTTTTGATCATCTGCTCAACGCTATCAAGTCGTTCTTCCAAATTTGCCATCATCTCACCCCCGTTAAGGCACGGAGCATTATTTCCATACCGTTAGTCTGCATACATTCTTCCACAGCTTTGTCAATGATTGGCTTTACAATGTTTCTGCTTCCGGCAACTCGATCAAGCAACCCGGCTTCCGTAAGCATGGTCTTATAGCAGGAACCCAGTCTTTTTAATGTATAGTCCTTCCACTTAGCCACTTTTTCACTCTGCAATTGCTTGTGTTTAAAAAAAATACCAATATCGCTGTCAGACAATTCATTTGCACCAAGTAGCAAATTTTCACGATATACCTCATACACAAAGTCAAAAAACAAGCTGTCGCTCTCCATAACCGCAATCAGTGCTATTAGTTTTTGATTATAAATATCGCTTTTTTCAAAAACTGTGTAAAAAGAAGGATTCAAACTATTAATACGTGTTGAAATCGTATTAAATATTTGAATTGCTCGAACCTGTGTCGGAGCGGAAAATATATTTTCTTGAATATTCATCTGTTTAATTTCCGGTAGCGTTTTACCGCTATTTAGCAACTCAATAACCTTGCGAAACTCAGCAAACCAAAAAGAAAGCTTAACCGTCCCCGCGCTATATTCTTTCCGTTTTATCATATTACCCTCCACTGTTTCCTATATTATTCTAAAAGTTTTGCTGTCTGATTGTCAGTATCACCAACAACTTCAACAATATCGCCAAAATCACACCGGAGAATTCTGCATACTTTTACCAAGACTTCCATAGAAACAAATTCATTATTTGAAAGTTTTGTCATGGTATTCGGGCTTATTCCAGTAGCTTTACGCAAATCTGCTTTTTTCATGCCTTTGTCTATAAGCAGTTTAAGCAATTTTTTATAACATACATCCATAAATAACACCTCAACAATTATTATAAATAATACAGGTCAATTATAACTCGTTATCTATCATAATAACAGTAAATTAATATAGATTAATGCGATAAATCATCAAATTAGTACGAGTATATAATAATATCCACAAAAGTTTAATAAGTTATGAAAGCGACATAACTATAAGAATTTTTACTCTTCCCTACTTCCCTCAATTTCGCCCGACTCTTCCACTACTTCTTGCAACATTTCTATTAACTTCTCCCGCTCGCCACTTTCATTTGTGGCGACTCTGAGAACGGGCAAATTTATTTGCTGCAATATCTTGTCTTTAAGAGCATCTCTTTCTCGTTGTTTTTCATTATTTTGATGATAGGCATAACCGTCTACCTCGACAACTAATACGGCTTCCTTGTCTAGTTTGTTAAATATTAGAAAATCCACATGTGTCCAAGGATTTTGGGCAAATTTTCTCTCTTCTTGATTTAATATGCCAAAATCCTTAACAATAGAATTTAGTGGTACATGAAGAACACATTTGAAAGAATTAAACTCAGGCATGGCTAAGACATCCTCAATAACCCTGTACATAAGATTCTCTGATTGGAACTCGGAAATATGTTTACTTGAATTCATAACTTTTAGAAGCCTATGAGAATACTCGCTATATAATAAATCAAAAACTGATGTTTTCTTGC
>Ga0183100_1000837_pt1 | contig 19131 bp, 27 predicted proteins | sample Biomet2_FD_127789 | JGI IMG/M metagenome (GOLD analysis project Ga0183100, IMG submission 127789) | Microbial communities from bioreactor (seeded with anoxic lake sediment) at LBNL, California, USA - Biofuel metagenome 2 | ecosystem: Engineered > Bioreactor > Anaerobic > Unclassified ...
ACGCTAGCCCTCGACGACGGTCTTCCAATCTATGATGGCAAGGTCGTGTCCTCTCCGCGCTTGTTCCCAGCCCTCTGATTGGCTTGAGAACATCTCTTGGTCGACTTCGCTAAGAGGCCTGATGATGAGGTCGATCTTGTCCGTCCCGTGGCCGATGGCCTCCAGCTGCTCGATGCGGCCCTTGACCTGCTCGTATGGATCGAAGCCATAGGACGCGCCCCTGCGGGCGGCCGGCTCCTTGCCAGTGTAGGACTGCGGCGAGCCGTTCTCCACCCCTCCGGGGCAGAAGATGCACTTCCCGTGGGGGCAGGGAGCGGGGGAGGTCATCACCGCCACCACGGCCACCCCGGACAGGGTGCGCACTGGCTTGCGGCGGAGGATCTCCTTGACCTTCGCCAGGTCCCTGGAATCGACCAGGGCGAGGGTCTCCGAGTTCGCCGGTACCTTGGGCAGAGCGTACCGGCGGCACAGCTCGATCTTGGCCCGCTGGAGGGTATCCTTGTCCTTGACCTCTCCGTCCAGCATCATGCGGATGAGGTCCTCGTGATAGCCCAAATGTGCACCGTGCGGCTACCGGTAGTAGACCCGGTTGTCGTCCTTCTGCTCCTGCTCCTTCTTCGGGGCGAGCTCGAGCACGTCGATGGCCACGATGGCATGGTAGGGAAGGAAGCGGATCCGGCCCCCTTCCTGGCCCTCCGAGTCGTCCAACCTCAGCACCAGGGCTGTCTCGTTGGAGAACGCGGCGTAGCCCCGGAACTCGCCGACGGACACCAGCGTATGGTCGCCGTTGCTTGCGCTCATTATGCGGTACTTCGAGCCGATTGTGATCAGCTCCTCGATCTCGTTCATTGCCATTTCGATTCCTCCTCGATGAGCGTTTGGAAATGATCCACCGTCTGGCGGTAGTTCTGCATGGCCATCTCCACGTTGGCCTCGGTGAAGCTCCACGCTTTCTTCAGGTCGCCGTAGCGGATGCGGTAGCCTTTCTTGACCGCACCGTCCCGCTCGGTCTCCACCTCCTCCAGGATGTCGATGGCCTTGAGCTTGTTGAGATGCCGGTAGATGGTGGGCTTGGTCGTCTTTAACTGGGCGGCCAGCTCATCCACCACCCACGGCCTCTTCATGTTCCTCATGAAGCATTCCATGAACAGGCGATATGGCACGCTGTCCTGGGTGTCGATCACATTGGTCTTGGGGTTGTAGCCCTTGGGCAGGTACCCGATGTGGGTGAGGAACTGGAGGGCGATGTCATCGACGTCCTTTAGCGGGGTAAGCGGGGTGTTGCTCTCGACGTTCAGCTCGAACATTGGCGTCCCGCACCTATCATTGAAAAAGCTATTAGCTTTTATTGTTTAGTTATATGAGCTAATAGTTGTGGTCTTGCGGTTGGTGCATATCCGCTCACCGCCTGTAGCGACGGTAGCCTGGATAGAACCCTCATTGTAGAATCAGGCATCGATACTTATACAATCGTGGCACATTTTTCCTAAGTATACACAATCCATTTATATTCTCATGTCGGTAAACGGCGCAGGTGCTCTGATGAAGAGAAGTTACGTAATTGCCGCTGTACTCTTGGTCGCGGTTGTCGTCATCGCTGTGGTGGCGTGGGCAATGTTGCCTACCACTGACTCCAGCAAGACGATTAAATACACGAAGGTTGCCCCCAATATGCAGGCCGATGGCATCGCCCAGGGCAGCATTGCGGGTGGCGTGTCGTGGGAACCGTACGCCTCGCAGGCCGTCCTGTCCGGAAATGCCCATGTTCTGTACTGGTCCGATGAGATCTGGCCAGACCATCCGTGCTGTGTCATAGTGGCCAGCAATTCATTCCTGGCTAGCAATCCAGACGTGGTCAAGTCGTTCCTGAAAGCGGACTACCTGGCGAACCAATGGATAGCCGATGCCATTGCTCATCCTGACAGCGCGAACTATACCCTGCTGCTACGGATGGGCGCCCAGTTTAGTAATGTGAACAACACGGTGGTTGCCTCCTCGCTGGAGCACACTAAGTTCACCGCTGACCTATCCCCATCGTTCATCGACGGTCTGAAGAACTATACCAACGACTTCATCAGCCTGAACCAGGTCACCACGGCCACCCTCAACCAGAGGGGGTACTCGTCGGTCGATGACTTCATCAGCAAGTACGTCGACGACTCCTACCTGAGCGCCATCGATAGTGTCCAACCCTCGACCTCCGGTACCCTTACCAATGTCAATGTCGGCTACCTGGCAGGTGACCTGCACCAGTTCGCCCGCCTGGTCGCGACAAACGCCACGGTGGGCGGAGGGACCTCGCTGTTCCAGCAGTATGGCATCAACGCCATCGCCTCCAGCGCTGGAGGGTACGCCGCTGGACCGTCCGAGATGGACGCCTTCGCCACTGGCACTGTGGATATTGGTTACCTTGGATCGCCGCCTGCTATCCTGAAGCACCTCAACAACGACATTGGGGTGAAGATCATAGCCGGAGCGAACACGGAGGGCTCCGCCCTGGTGGTCTCCAATGACATCCACTCCTTCGCGGACCTCAATGGGAAGGTCATCGGTGACCCTGGACTTGGTTCCATCCAGCATCTGCTGTTGCAGGCGATAGCGGAGAAGAACGGATACGAGCTCGTGGCAGCTTAATAGCCACCAAACCTTTTTCTTCCTTTAACAGGTATTGGGGCGGCAATGACAGCAACTCAGAAGCCAGACCGCTCTGACCGGTCCTTTTTCCGCATCACAAGGGGTCAGGCATCTGACTATGTGCTCTATGCCATCTCTCTCATAGGCTTCCTTGCCGTCTGGTGGATTGGTTCGATCGTGCTCAACAAGCCCTACCTGCCCTCTCCCCCCGAGGTTCTGGACGCCTTCATTAAATCCTTCGACAAAGAGCAAGCTAAAGCAATCGGCGGCCTGACGATGGGACCGCAGGTGTTTGCCAGCCTGCAACGTTTCCTGTTGGGATTCGGGCTTGCTCTGGTTCTGGCGGTGCCACTAGGGCTGGCGATGGGCTATTCTCGGATATTCGAGGGCCTGGGCAAGCCCATAGTGGAAGTGCTGCGTCCCATACCGCCGATCGCTTGGGTGCCCCTGTTCTTCGTTGCCTTCGGAGTCTTCCTGGGGCCGGTCATGACCATCTTCCTCGGAGCGTTCTTTCCCATCCTATCGAACGTCATGTTCGGGGTCAAGAGCGTCGATCCGACGCTCATGGACGCGGCCAAGACGCTGGGAGCGAGCAAATCCAAGATCTTCACCAAGGTCGTCTTCCCGTACACGATACCTTACATGATGACCGGCGTGACGGTCGGGCTGGGCATCGCCTGGATGTGCATCGTAGCGGCGGAGATGATAGGAGCCAGGGGCGGCGGCATCGGTGCCATCATTAACAACAGCAGCACCATCGGCCTCTACAACTACATGTTCGCCGGCATGGTCATGATCGCCATACTGGGAATAGTGACCGTCGGCATCAGCAAGTTCATCGAGAAGAGGGTCTCAATATGGATGGGAATGAAGTAAGTCTGTCGATACAGCACATGACCAAGGTCTTCCCCAAGGGCGAGGACCAGTTGGTCGCCCTGGATGATATCGGCCTGGAGGTCATGGACGGGGAGTTCGTGTGCATACTGGGGCCTTCAGGATGCGGCAAGACGACCCTCCTTAGGATCATCGCCGGGCTGGAGAAGAAGACCGATGGGAAGATCATGCTCAAGGGCAGAGAGGTCGTCGGGCCAGGTCCGGACCGGGGTATGGTTTTCCAGGAGTTCGCGCTCTTCCCCTGGAGGACGGTCCGCCGGAACGTGGAGTTCGGACTGGAGATCAAAGGGATACCCCCGGAGAAGCGGGCAGAGGTCGCCCAGAAGTACATTGACCTGGTCGGCCTGAAGGGGTTCGAGGACTCCCACCCCAACCAGCTGTCGGGGGGGATGAAGCAGCGGGTGGGCATCGCCAGGGCGATGGCCAACGAGCCGGCCATCCTGCTCATGGACGAGCCGTTCGGCGCGCTGGACGCCCAGACCAGGAACCAGATGCAGAAGGAGCTCCTTCGCATCTGGGCGGAGACGAAGAAGACCATCATCTTCATCACCCACTCGGTGGACGAGGCGGTCTATCTCTCGGACCGGGTGATCGTCCTGACCTCCCGTCCGGGAAGGGTGAAGACCGTCCACACGATCGAGCTCCCCCGCCCCCGCGACCGGGCCAGCCAGGAGTTCATCAACCTGAGGAAGAACATCCTCGACGAGCTGGAGCAGCAGAGGCAGGGGATCTAGAGTGTCTTCTGGGCCGCGACCTCGATGGCCCTGGTGATGCTGTCCCTCGGGATCACGATCGAGACCGGGATGGTCAGTATCTTCTGGATGGTGGGGGCCACGATGGGCGCGCACACTATGGCCAGCGCCCCGTCCTTCTCCGCCATCACCGCCGCGACGATCGCGTCCTCCATGCTGTTGGCGGGGTACTCCTTCACCCGGACGTCGCGCTCCCCGACCTTCACCGTCCGCTCCTCGATCCTATTGAGGACCGGTCGGGCGGCGATCACGGCGATGAAGTTGCCGTGAGGCTTGGTCTCCATCCGGCGGACCGCCCGGATGATGTCCCTCACCGTGCGCAGGTTGGGCTCGCGCTGGTCCTGCATGATCTTGTAAATGGTGGAAGGCGACAGCCCGGTCTGGGAGCAGAACTCGTGGATGCTCATCTTGAGGTCCTCGTCCAGCACCTTCCTGAGAGCGTCCCTGAACCCGCCCTCCTCGCGCAGGATGCCGGCGACCAGTTCGTTCTCCAAAGACATCGGGTCACTTCTCCGCGCGGACCGACTTGGCGGCATTGTCCCCGGCGACGCACCCCTGTCCCACCGCCCGGGCCAGCTGCCACGGCGTTCCGGTGACATCGCCACAGGCGTAGACCATCTCCATCTCGGTGCGGCAGTTCTCGTCCACCGGAATCTTGCCGCTGGGGTCGGGCATGATGCCCAGCTCCAGCGCCAGCTCGATCGAGCCTTTGGCCCCCAGGGCGATGAACACCCCGTTGACGTCCAATCGCCTCCCGCCTTCCAGCTCCAAGCCGGTCACGGTCTGCTCGCCCACGATTCGCAGGGGCTTGGCCTGCACCATCTCCACCTTGGCCTTGCGGGCCTTCTCCACCATCTGCTCCGATGCATTCAGCTGCCGATGCACCCAGTACACCTTGGACGCGTATTCGGTCATGAGGGCGGCGGACTCCGCGGCCTCGCTCTCCTCGCCGATGACCGCGACCGGGCGGCCCTTGAAGAACCCGGCATCGCAGGAGGCACAATAACTAACTCCCTTGCCTAGGAACTCCTTCTCCCCCGGCACGTTGAGCTTGGCCCGGGAGATGCCGACCGCCAGTACCACCGCCCGGGAGCGGATCTCTCGCTCATGGTCGGTGACGGCGACGAAGACATCGCCCTCCTTCGTGAGCTTCACGACCTCCTCCTCCAGCAGCTCGGCCCCGAACCGCTTGGCCTGCTCCCGTCCCTTGCTCAGGATCTCCGCGCCCTTCATCGGATCAATGCCAAGGTAGTTCTCCACCTCGGCCTTGTTCAAGGATGAAGCCTCGCTCTTCCCCACAGCGACGACCCTGACCTTCCTTCTCGCCGCATGGATCGCGGCCTGCAGTCCAGCCGGACCGAGACCTATGATGGTGATGTCCGCCTCCATGGTATTCCCTCTGCCTTTAGCGCTGGGCTGGTTTTTATACCTTTATGATTGATAAGGCCGAAAAGTAGAAAGTGAAAGGGTTTGCTCAGAGGTAGGTCCGCAGGCGGCGGGCGAGGTCCTCCTTGGGCTTGGCTCCCACCAGACGGTCCGTCAGCTCGCCATCCTTGATGACCAGCAGGGTGGGTATGGCCTCGATCTGGAAGCGCATGGCGATCTTGGGGTTCTCATCGGTGTTCAGCTTCCCAAAGGCGATCTTGCCCTGCATCTCCTTGGCCAGGGCATCGATGACCGGGGACATCATGCGACAGGGGCCGCACCAGGGGGCCCAGCAGTCCACCACTACCAGCGAGTACTTCTTGATGAAATCGTTGAACGTGCTGTCGCTGACCTCGGCAGGCTCGGAGGGCCATTCCGCTCCCTGGGCCCCGCCCTTCATCATCTCCTGCCTCTTCCTCTCGCGTATCTGCTCGATCTCGTCCATATCATGCTCTCCGTCGGTTGTGCTTAACCAATGCAAAACCGTATTGCCATTTCATAAATAAATACATTTCCGATGACCTGTACGGTCCTCTTCTCTCGTGGGAAGCTGAGTGGTCCAGTAAATGAATATGGGCACAACCTATTAAAACAAGGAACGAAATACCACGCTGGGATGACTCATGCTAGAGGAAGCGTCTGAGCTAATGGGATTGCAGGTCTACACATCGAGCGGCATTTTCCTGGGAAACGTCAACAACCTGGTGATAGATCTGGACAACAAGCGCGTGGACGGCCTGTTCGTCAGCGAGACGAATCCCCTGCTGGTCGAGGACTCTAAGGCCGTGAACGTACCGTTCAGGTGGATCCAGTGCGTCGGGGACATCATCATCCTGAAATATTTCCCCAAGAGGGTCACCACCAAGAAGCCCGCGGCAAAGATCTAACGAGGTCAGAAGGGTCGGGCGTACGCCCGTTCTCCTGTCCCATGATGCCATTTCGACGGGATGCTGGTTTTCCGCCAGCGCCTGGTAGACCGTTACGTCATCCTTTGCGGTTTTACTGCATAATGGTTCCCAGTTACAACATTTTTTTTCTGAACGATATACATCGAGGCCATGGCCTGATTTCATATATCAAAGGGGCATAGTCGCCACAGTCAATTCGTCGATCAGACCTGACCGATGGTGCGAGGCGGACGCATAGCGCGAGAGCGCTGTGAGGTGGGCCGGTACGCCGTTCATGCGCCGCATCATGTGCGCTCCATGCGCATGGGACGATGCTGGATGCATCGGTGGTTCTGAGCGAAGAAAGGACGAGAGCCGAGACGAGCAGATGGGTGCCTGTTTGCTATTGCAAACTAAATGCGGTTGACCGCAGGGCTGAGATGACACCATTAGAACTTGATCTGGGTAATGCCAGCGGAAGGAAGAACATGAGATCGATCAGTGAAGAAAATATTCGAGACCAGATAGTCCAGGCAGTCGAGACCGTAAGGCGGATGAACCCCCTGGTCGGTTCGATCACGAACACCGTGACCATCAATTTTGTGGCCAATGCGCAGCTCGCTGTCGGGGGGTCCGCGGCCATGGTCTACCTGCCGGACGAGGCAGAGTTCTTGGCCAAGGCAAGCGGGGCCATCTATGTGAACGCCGGCACGTTGATGCCGATCTATGAGCAGACCCTGCCGCGCATGGTGAAGGCCCTGCACGAGGCGGGGAAGCCATGGGTCCTGGACCCGGTCGCGATCGGCATTGGTTCGCTCAGGACGAGCCTGCTGCGGCAGTTCAAAGCTCATAAGCCCGCCGTGATCAGGGGGAACGCTTCGGAGATCCTCGCCCTGGCCGGTTTATGGGGATTGGATGGCGGTACCGATGGTTCCACTGTCCGTGGAGTCGATTCTACGGATCAGGTCATCGCCGCAAAGGCCGCGGCCGTCGCGCTGGCCAAGTGGACGGGCGGGGCGGTGGCCGTATCCGGCGAGACGGACCTGGTGACGGACGGCTCCATCACCGCCTTCTCCCATGGAGGGTCCCATTTCATGAACAAGATAACGGGGTCCGGTTGCGCGTTGGGCGGGGTCGTCGCGGTGTACACGACCGCCGCATCGTCCTTCATTGCCGCCCTTACCGCCACCGCGGTGTTCAATCTGGCGGCGAAACGCGCCGAAGGTCGAGCGGACGGCCCGGGAAGCTTCCAGGCCGCGTTCCTCGACGAATTGTACAACGCCACTGCTGCCGACATCGCTAACAATCCGCTCGAGGTCGAGGGGGTTAGTCCTTGAACACGCTGGTTGCGGTCGCCATAGCGCCTTGCGGCATAGGTGATGAGCTTGCACCCGAGGTGGCCGAGGTCGTGAAAGTGATCCGTTCATCCGGTCTGCCGAACCGTACGACCTCCATGTTCACGGAGATCGAAGGCGAGTGGGACGAGGTGATGAGGGTAGTAAAGGAGGCAACCTTCGTGCTCGCCAACAAAGGCATCCGTACGGAGGTCGTCTTGAAGGCCGATGTACGTCCTGGATTCACCAATATGATCGAGGCGAAGGTGAACCGAGTGAACGCCATTCTGGAAGGGTGAGATGAGAATGAGAAGAGAGTTTGACATCTCCGCATACCTCGTGGTAGGGCCTGAGAATACGAAGGGCAGGCCCGTTTCTCACATCATCAAGGATGCCGTGGAGACCGGGTTCACCTGCGTCCAGATCCGTTCGAAGATCGCTTCGGCCCGTGAGCTCATCGAGTTGACCCGCCAGGCCTCCGATGTGATTGCTGGAGCGGGCAGGTCCGAGGAGGTCGCATTGCTCGTGGACGACCGCCTTGACGTGGTCCTTGCGGCCCGAAAGCAGGGGATAAAGGTGGACGGGATCCACGTGGGGCAGTCGGACATTCCCGTGGGTGTCTGCCGGGAGTACCTGGGCAACGATTCCATCATCGGCGTGTCGGCAAGAACGCACGAGCTCTTCGAGTACATCAGAACGGCGGATGTCAGCGAGATCGACTATTTCGGTGCTGGACCGCTGCACGAGACAAGAACGAAACCGGACTGCGGGCTGGACCTGGATGGAAGGGTGATCACCAGGAGCTACGCCGAGATCGCTGAGCTTGCCCGGCTCAGCCCGGTCCCGGTGGTGGTCGGCGGTGGCGTTAAGCTTTCCGATATGCCCCTGCTCGCCAAAACGGGGGTCGATGGCTTCTTCGTGGTGTCTGCGGTAGCGGAAGCTGATGACCCCCGGTCGGAGGCCATCAGGCTGATCGAGAGCTGGAGATCGAACCGGCCAGAGAAAAAAGCTCGCTCACATCATCGGCGCAAGGATGACTAGGTAGAAGCAAACGATCCAGGAGCGGGATGCCCCTCAGTCGCTCCACTTGTCTATGTGCATATTGAGATAATGGACACAGGGCCCGCTGGGCTCCTGTTCCCGGACCCCCTCGACGATCACATCGACGTCCATGCCGCAGGCCGCCGAGAGCTCGCGGTGCATGGCCAGCATGCGTTCCCCAGAGTCTCGGAGGCCTTTCCGCACGAAATCGTCGTAGGCCTGCTTCGAGGACGTGTAATCAGCATCGCCCACCAAGTTGTCGGCGTGGCAGACGATCTTCTCCTCCCGCGTGGAGGGAACATAATCGCGGTCCGGAAGCTCCAGCAGCCTGGCCTCCTGGGGCAGTATGCCCGCCCCGACGTGCTTCCGGATGATGAGAACGAGGGGCTCGGGAAGGGACAGCGAACGGGCGATGGCCTCGCCCTCCACGCCGTGACGTATGCCGTGCGTCCTCGACCTCCCGACGTCATGAAGGAGCGCCCCGGCGCGGACGAGGTCGACGTCCGCCCCGCACTTAATGGCGATGGGCACCGCCAGGCGGGTCACGGTGCACACATGCTTGATGACCCGGTCCGACACGCCCTGAGCTCTCAGGATGTCAATGCACTGCTGCTCATTCGGTATCTTTGACAACCTTCTTCCCCCGTTCGCACGGGACCACGGTCATGTGGCCATGGAAGTCAGTGCGCAGGCCCGCCCCCTCCTTGAGGCGGTCCAGGAAGACAGCGAGGGCCGCCACCTCGGAGTGCGGCTGGTTGCCCACGCCGATATTGAAGGTCGCCGCCTGGTACACCTCGGGGGGCACCTTCTCCGCACCGACCACGATGAGCATCTTCTCGGTCATCGCCGTCCGCACCTTGGGGAGAGCATCGTCAATGTGCGTGCCGTACATGGTCAAGTGCACCTTGGTGCCCTCGAAGTTGCGCAGGAACTCCTTCCATCGGACCCCTGTGGTGATGGAGAAGTCGCCACCGAAGCGCTTGACCACCGACCTGACGCTCTTTTCCAGTTCCTCGTCAAAAGTGGATACGTAGATACCCTTGGCGCCGAAGGCGCGAGCGGTGAGAGCCACGTGGGTGGTCACCCGCTTGTCCCTCTCCGGTCGATGGCCCAGCCTCAGGATGTAAATCTCGGTCATCCCCGGCCTCACTCCTTGAGACGCTCTATGCGATGACCGCGGTAATCAAGACGAACAGAGCGCTTCACCAGGCTGCGCAACATGGTGGAGGTTATCCCCAGCTTCTCGGCGATGTCGCCGGCGAAGCGGCCCTCGGGTCCGACCTCGTTGAAGATCTCCTTCTCGAGGTTCTGGAACTCCTCCTCCGGCATCATCGCTGCGGCGAGGACGTCGGATATTTCATACACGGGCCATGAAGCGTTGATGTGAAATGAGGTGTAATAGGTATGATAAGCCTTTTCAGGAAAGGATCCGCTAGTGGACTGCCATCTGGTCTCCACCAGCTTCATCTTCTCAAAAAACTTGAGGGCGTCGGACCCCTCGGGTCCGTACTTTGCCTCCACCTCCTTGGTGGTGCGCCATTCGAGCGTCACCTCCTTCAAAACTTCCCTTTTCACCTTGGTATCAACGGCTCGCAACATCGGTACAAGTTCCGATGGTTCGTTGATAACCTTGATTCTATTCATAGCCCACCTAATTGGTTTGTATGGATATAAAGGACTACCGCCGCGTTCTATCCCCTTAGGTGAGGGGCATATGGCCCCCGACCTCAAAGGTTATTAACAATAATACGATTACTCGTTCCCATGGCCGACAAGCCAGAGAAAATATATTATCAGACCTTGTGGACCGGAAAAGTCTACAATTCCGAAGAAGAAGCCATCAAGGCAAACGAGGGCCCGGTCCAGGCGTTCATAAAGCACTACGACCGTTACCCCAAGAAGGGCTTCTTCGGCACCGTGACCTGGCGCAAGGGCGACTAGACGCTGGTCAGCAGATAGAAAACCAGTAGTGGCACGACGATCATCAGGATGTCGTCGTCCACATAGCTCGTTTTTATACCCTCAGCAGCGATGGCCACGGCGGACGTCACCGCTGCGGCGATGAGCCACCTGAGGTCGAGCGGGACCAGGAACGTGAGCACCACCAGCATGATCGCGAGGTGGAGGGCGTACGGAAACCAAGGATACCATTTTGACCGACGCACCACGCTGATCACCGGGTCCACCCAGGCCATGCCGAAGATGACCGGCGCGGTCAGGGTGATGGGAAAGAGGAGGAAGGAGAAGGTCAGGGCCATGCCGGCCCAGGCGGCCGCGGAGATCTGGTCCGCCTCGTACGGTCGCATGCCGGGCACCCTGATGTTCAACAGCAGGCGGGCGAGCTCGAAGGCCAGCGTCGCCACCAGGGCGAGCAGGAGGCCGACCTCCTTCTGAGGCCCCCCGACCCACAGCGGTGAGGGAAGGAAATAGTACAATAGGAACACCGGGGTGCTAAGGTGAACGATCCTCCGGAGGACGGCTCTCGGCTCCATGTTCTGCTACTAGCATCCACGGCAGGCGTTAAAAGCCTGTGCTCGACCACCTGCGGTCCAGCCTCCGGTTGAGGGCCAAGGTCACCGCCAGAAGCACGCCGAGCACCGCGATGATGGCGGTGGCGGCCACCACGGGGGAGCTGTCCACCGAGAACGACAGGATGGTCAGCCCGATCTGGGGGAGCATGGAGATGAGGGCGAAGCGGAACAGCACCTGGGGGTTGAACAGGTACGAGTTGGGATGAAGCCCGGTCAGGTAGGACATCGACACCACCATGTAGGCCGAGGTGACGTAGAGCACGGGAAGGGCGAGCCATAGCAGCCTGGTCTCGCCGTTCAGGAACGCCAGCGCCAGCACGAAGGAGGTGGAGATACCGGTGGTCAGGAGAAGGAACATCATCAGCTTGGAACGGATGAGCTTCTGGGGGCTGACGGGGAGCGTCTCGAAGTAGTCAACGGTGTCCATGTTGGTCAGCCAGGAGTAGAGCATGACCCCGAAGAAGCCGACCATCGACGCGTAGAAGACGAGGTTGAACCCCACCGGGACGTTGAGACCGTTGTTCACGTACCATGTGGAGAAGCTGAGGAAGGTCAGGGGGGCGATGAAGGTGAACGAGATCTTACCGATCGTGCCGCTCCTCAGGAGGTCCACCGCATCCTTGGCCAACAGGGGGCGGTAGGAGCGGGCGAAGGCGAACCGGCGGAGGTACGAGGGCAGGATCTCCTGCTTCGAGGCCCTGCGCTTGACATCGCCGTCGTACGTCTCTGCGACGCAGGCGAACGCCACCGCGCTGAGGCCCAGGAAGGACAGCACGGAAAGGACAAGGTGATACCATGCGCTGCCGTAGTCCTGACCGAAAGGCGGGAGGGCCGTCTGGAATCCGATGGACGGCAGGAAGGCCTCCATGCCGTAGAGGCGGAAAACGCCGAAGCCGACGAGGACCGCGACGATCGCCCCGACCAGAAGGAACAAAGCGGGACGGCTGCGGGAGCCGATGACCGAGACCGCGAAGCTGAGCGATATGCCCAGAAGGAACGACAGCACGAGGGTGACGGCCACCGATCCGACCGCGAACCAGGAGTAGCCGGCCAGGGGAGCGGCCACGGCCAGACCGAGCGCCGCCGGTCCCAGGATCAAGGCCATGTAGAAGATTATGTCCCTCACGTACATGCCCAGGAAGGTGGAGCGATAGGACATCGGCAGCAGCCCGGGCATGGCCACGATGTAGTTGTACTTCCCCTGCCTCCGCTCCACGGTGGTCCTTCCCATGAAGCCCAGCGCTCCCACGCTCATCCCGTAGAGGCAAACGCCAGCGTTGAGGCCGAGCATGAGGTCCTCGAGATCGATGGTGGCCTGGAGGTTCCTCAGCGTCAGAGAGGTGATGAGCGATATGAGAAGCACGAAGATGGGCATGGCCAGGAACATCCGGGCCGAGGAGTACGACACGTGAAGCCGGTACTCCTCGCGGAGCATCATCCTAAGCAGGTGCATCGTCGCTCACCATGCGCAGGAACAGGGACTCCAGGTCCTCCTTCCGAGTCAGCTCCGCCACGCTGCCAGCTGCGACCACCCTCCCGTGGTTCAGGATCATCATCTCCTGGCACAGCTTCTGGGCGATGTCCAGGATATGGGAGCAGAGGAAGACGGTGCGGCCTTCCTCGCGCAGCCCGATGAGATATTCCCGCAGCTTGTGCTGGTATATGGGATCGAGGTTCACGAACGGCTCATCGAGGAACAGCAGCCGGGGCTCGTGGATGAACGCGGCCGAGAGCATGACCTTCTGCCGGGTGCCCTTGGAGAGGTCCTTGCACAGCGTTCCCTTCGTCGCCTCGAGGTCGAAAAAGCGGAGCCACCGCTCGATGCGGTCCTCGATGTTGCCGATCTTTCTCACCTCGGCCACGAAGTACAGGAACTCGTACGCCGTCAGGTAGCTGGGGGGCGATTCCACCTCCGGGACGATGCCCACCGCCTCGCGTATCCTGACCCCATTGCCCCTCACGTCCAGCCCTAGCACGCGGGCCTCTCCTTCGGTCGGCTCGATCTGTCCGGTCAGCACCTTGAGGAGGGTGCTCTTCCCCGCCCCGTTGGGGCCGAAGCAGCCGAAGAACGTGCCATCCTTGACCTCGAAGGTCACCCCGTCGAGGGCGTTGACCGTGGAGTACTTCTTGCGGAGGTCCCTCACCTCGATGGCGGCCACGCCGTTCCATTCCCCCGTCCTTATATAATCGCTATGTCCCCGTTATCACCTTGTCCTAGGCGGTATGGTCTGATGTGAGAGAGGCCATGCCATACCCCGCTTGCTTCCTTCAATATCTATAAAGGTTGGCGAATCCCATCCTCTGTCCATGACCTACGATCAACCACCACCTCAACCCGTACAGGGCCCATACTACCCACCAGTGCAGAGGCACCGGCCTTTCGGGGTGACCCTTCTTGCGATATTGGAGATACTCTACGGGATCGTCGTATTGTTAGGGGGCCTGGTCCTGTTCGGCGTGGCCTATCTCGTCGGCTCCCAGGACCTCATCGACCAGCTGGGCCCGAACGTGCCCCAGTGGCTGATCAATGCGGGGCCCGCGCTGTTCGGAGCGCTGGGCTTGGTGCTGGTCATCATGGCCATCATCGCCTTCCTGCTGGCCTGGGGCTTCCTCAAGGGCAAGCACTGGGCGTGGGTCCTGGGCATCGTCTTCATGGTCCTGAACATCCTGGGCTCGGTCATCTCGGCCGTAGGGAGCGGCTCGCTGTCGGGGATAGCGACCTTGGGGTTCTCCATCCTCATCCCGGTCATCATACTGATCTACCTGTTGCTGCCGAGCACCAAGGCCTGGTTCACCCAATGACCGCAAACTCATTCCCAATTTCTTTTATCCACGTGTCAAGATTGATTAGTTGATGCCTTTTCCCTAGGCCCATGGCCGTGTCCAAGAAGCTCGCCGTGGGTATCATCGCGGTCGCTGTGGTAATTGCCATTGTGCTGACCGTCGTCCTCCCCTACAATTCGCTCGTCTCCAAGGACCAGAACGTGAAGAACAAGTGGAGCTCCATCGAGGTGCAGGTCCAACGGCAGGTGGACCTCATACCCCAGGTGCTGGCGCAGCAGAATGTGTCCATGCAGTTCGAGCAGGGCCTGTTGGCCAACATCACCGAGCTACGCACCGAGTGGCTCAACACCCTGGCCAACGGCACGATGAGCGAGCAGGTCAACTTCACCAACGAGTTCTCGGTCCAGGTCGGCTCCTTTCTGTCCGTGGCCGAGTCCAACCCCTACATCCAGTCGGTGGACGTGATCAAGGACGTCATCACCGAGCTGGAGGGGACGCAGAACCGCATCGCCGCGGCGCGCATCTACTACAACGACGCGGTGACCGAGTACAATACCGCGGTCCTGAGCTTCCCGAGCAGCATGGTGGCGGGGGCCTTCGGGTTCCACGAGGCCGCCTACTTCGAGTCGGGGCAGTGAGGGACCTTGCGCTCGTCGACCCGCCTGGTGGCAGGACTGGTGGTGCTGGCCCTGCTGATCGGGGGGACGGTCACAGGAGGATACCTGCTCACGCGGCCCTCCGGCGGTAGCGAGGCCGACTCCATACCCCGTCTCGAGTACTACGCCACTGACATGACCGGGGCGGTCTCCGAGGACGACCTTTACTACATCGGAGAGGTGTGCTCTGAGGTCGATTCCAGCTCCGGCTGCGAGATGGCGGTGCTCGTGGTCAATACCAGCCGTCCCTACGACATCGACTACTTTGCCCTGCGGACCTTCCAATACAACGAGATAGGCAAGGCTGGGCAGGACAACGGCATCCTGGTGGTGGTGACCACGGACGATGCCGCCTGGCGGATCGAGGTCGGCTACGGCCTGGAGGGGATCCTGACCGACGTCCGAGCGAACCACCTGGCCGAGGAGTACCTGGTGCCCAACATGACCGCCGGCACCTACGGCGACGGGCTGTTCGAGCTCACCTACGCCATCGGCGAGATCCTGGTCCAGGAGTACGAGGGCGACCGCTCCGCGGGCCCGGCGTTCCCGGTCGACGGCGTCCCCCTGACCGCCGGAGAATGGGCCGTTGTGGCCGTCGTGTTCACCGTCCTGGTCGTAGTGACCAAGGGCGCCGTGATAAGGCCCTTCCTATGGGCATTGGCCCTGATCGGGGGCAGCCGGAAGGGAGGCTTCGGAGGCGGCCGCTCGGGAGGCGGGGGAGCTTCCGGCGGAGGATGACCTGGCCTCCGGCAAGGGACCGATCTGACCCAGCGTTCAGGAACGGTGCGCGGCGGTCAGTCGCACCCGCTCTTGCGGGGCGCGGTCCTCCCGGCGCATCTGGAGCATATCCACTGGTCCTTCTCCGAAGCGTTCCAGTCGGTGCAGTCGCTGCATACCTGTTCGTGACACCTCGAGCACTCGTATCCCACCTTGAATGACCCCGAGGTCGAGGAACGCTGCTTGGACATCGGTCTACCACAGGCCTGGCACTTCTCGGTCTCTGAAACCATCATCGCACCCGAGCTAAGATTCCAGGAAGTGATATTTCAGATGAGCGGGCCTTCCTACCGGCAGAGCGATGCATCGGCCGAGAATCGTCCAGACGAACCGCCTGACAATGCTCATATAATTACCATTGTTATCATGGCACACACGCCGGAGGGGTACCATGAAGGGCAACAGTGTTCTAACTAGCAAGATAGAGTGCGAGATAGAGCTTCTTCAGAGACACGTCCAGATGCTCAAGGCCATCCGCGAGAACGAGCCGATCGGCATCATCCGCCTCTCCGAGCTCCTGGTATATCCACAGCACAAGGTCAGGTATTCGCTCCGCATCCTGGAGCAGGAGGGCCTCATCAAGCCATCGCCCGAGGGTGCGGTCACCACCGATAAGCTCAAGGTTTTCATGGATCAGCTAAAGGTCATCCTGGATGATATGGAGAAAACGGTCAAGGAGCTGAAGTCCCAGCTGGTCTGAAGCGAAATTGATTAATACCAGTGGGTATTTCACTTGCCTACACGCCGTCGTAGCTCAGCTGGTAGAGCGTGTGACTGTTAATCCCTGAACAGGGGAACGGTCATCACAAGGTCAACGGTTCGAGCCCGTTCGACGGCGCCTCACTCTTCTCCATTTACTACTGGCCACGATGCTCTCGCTCCCTGAGAGCATGCAAAAAAGCCGCCTCGGCCCGGTCACGGACCAAGAAGGGGGAGACCGAGGTCACGCATTCTCGGTCGACGCTCAGTCCACCAGCAGCAGGCCGTTCCATACCGGGTTGTCCCGCGGAGGGAGCTCGAAGGGAAGGCCAGCGTTCTGGGCCGTGAGGAAGACGTCGATGCTCATGGCCTCCATGGAGGGACGGGAACGGAAGGGGTGGCGGCACCGCTCCCCGGACCTCTGCCCCACGCACTCCTTGCACAGGTGGCATGCTCCCCCGGTGAAGGCGGTGGCGAAACGGTAGCCCATGCCCAGGGCGTTCCTCTCCACCTCGCACAGGAGGTCCATGAACTCGACCTCGCTCCTGCTCAGGCGGTCCATGTAGTCCGCTTCCTTGACCACGTCCTCCAGCCTCTTGCCCTTCGACCTCTCCATGATCTCGTGGTCAAGGGGGATGGGATATTGCACGAGGATCGCATGGTCGTACTGCCTCAGGACCTCGGCGAACTGGTCCATGGGCATGACGTTGGGCGGGCACATCAGGTTCCAGCCGTAGCTATCGCAGGTAGGCACCATGCACTTGAGCCTGACACGGGGGTCCACGATCACGCCGCGCGCGCTCATCGGCTTGGCGGCGCTCGCACCCTTGGACAGGGCGAGCTCGCATAGTTTTTCAAGATTAGCAGCTGTCATCATTCTCGCACCGTTCGGCCGCCCGGCCAGAGCCGCCGTACCGGCATGGGAGTTCCAGGCGATAACATTTCTTGCTCCTCCCCCACGTCCATCGCTGCCCCAGGGAGATCTCAGGCCATCTCCCGCCACTCGCACGAGTCCGTGATCCCCACAGACAGTATCCCCGGAGGAAAGGGCTCGAAGAACGTCTGGGAGGCAAGGTACTCGACCTGGAAGCGAACGATGTACGAGCGCATGAGGCCGAGGCACACGCTCAGGGGGACCCTGGCCTCGCGGTACATGTCCAGGTTTTGGAGGAACAGGTCCCTCTCCTCCTTCTTCATCCTTTTTGATACGTACCCGAAGGCGTGCATGAGGACGTTGACCGGGCTGGTGCACCGGGGCGGTCTCGACAGCGCCCGGCGCAGATGTGCTCCGTACTCGTTCAACACGGCCTCCGGCTCCTGGCCTGAGGGGTTCGCCACCAGCCGGCCCAGGTTCCGGAGCTCGGTCTGGTTGTACATCATGAGGAGGAGCTTGTTGCGGGAGTGGAAGCCGATCAGGTCTGGCATCCTCGCGGCGGCGCCCAGCTCGCGGAAGGAGCGCAGGGTGAAGGCCCGGGTCAGGAAGTGCTCCCCCAGCTTGATGTTCCTTAGCCTGGCCTCGTCCTCCACCGGGAGCCCCTCCAGGCGCCGTTGGACCTCCTGGCCGAAGATGCCCGAGCCTCGGTCCACTGGTGCTGCTCCCTGGCGCTCAGGATAGGCGCGGACGTCCCGCACGCCGCACGAGGGCGAGCGGCTCTTGAGGATGAAACCGTCCACCTCGCCCATACGATCGAGGAACTCGCTGGAGAACGATGACATCGATGCGGTGAGGTCCCGCCCTGTCGACGGCTGGACCAGATGCCTCTCCTGGCCTCGGAGGACGATGCGGATCGGGTCCCGGGGCACCCCCAGGCCGATCTCCACCTCTGGACAGATGGGAACGAGGTCGGCATGTTCCTTGAGACGGCGAACGAGGTCAGAAGCGATGATGTCGCCATTGTACCGGCAATGGTCGAACTCGATGCACCGGCTTATCCCCAGCCGAGGCCTTAGAAAGGAGCGAGAGCTCATTCCTTCATGCCACCGGGAAGGTCATCGCCGATGATCTCCACGCCCACCTCGTTGCGGCGCATGAAGCCGGGGGCGAAGGGGCTGTTGTAGCGCATCAGGAAGGGGGCGCCTTTCGTTCTGAAGTTGTGCCTGCTTACCCACGCCAGCAGCTCACCTTCCCTTTCCATCACCTCCCTCAGGTACGCTCTCCCGCTGAACCTGAGGACCGCGACGTCACGAGGGGGCACGGGAACGAGCTCGATCCGTGGGTCCGATGGACGGGGGGCGGTCTCCATGCTGAAGCGTTGCGGGAGGACGAAAGAGAAAGTGGCCTCGTCGCTGATGACCGGGGCGGTCATGTCGATCTTCGCCCCCGATCTCCTTGATACCACGGGAGCGGTCATGGGGACCTTCTCACCTGATCGATTGTTGCCCGAGATGTAGTCGAAGAGGATCGAGAACGCCGCATCGTCGAACTGGGTCCTTACAGTGGCCAGTATGATGGACGGGTACCTCCTGATCTCCACCTTGTCAAAGCTCTTCAGTACCTCGTATTCGATGGACTCGGTCATCCATCCTCGATTGGAGCATGAGCTATTAATCGCCGTCCCTAACCCCTTCGACGAGCGTTTCGCTCAGATGTGACAGAAGGCCGCCCCGCGCTTCTGCAAGTACTTCTGGTGATATTCCTCAGCCCGCCAGAAGGTCGCTGCTGGCACAATCTGGGTGACGATCGGCCGTCTGAACCGGCCGGAGGTATCCTGTGCCGC
>Ga0183100_1000838_pt1 | contig 19097 bp, 19 predicted proteins | sample Biomet2_FD_127789 | JGI IMG/M metagenome (GOLD analysis project Ga0183100, IMG submission 127789) | Microbial communities from bioreactor (seeded with anoxic lake sediment) at LBNL, California, USA - Biofuel metagenome 2 | ecosystem: Engineered > Bioreactor > Anaerobic > Unclassified ...
GCCGCTTTCGCGACGGGCCTCAGGCTTTCTCCCAAAAAACGTCCTCGCCACAACAGACCCACCGAGGGGGTCTGGGGGGAATCATTCCCCCCAGCGGGTCCAGGGCAGCGCCCTGGCTCTAAAACCAGGAACCGTTCCCCCGCCTCTTCCATTCCACCGTCGATCAGGCCCCCATGTCGATTAAGGAATTCCAGTCCGATGCGAACTTGGCAATGCCCGAATCGGTCAAGGGATGGCCAATGGCATAGCTCTGCCAGGGGGCATCCAGGGTCAGCGGTTCATAGGGAATGGGGGCAAACGACCCGGATTCGTAAACGTACTCCGCCCCCGGCACCGGGCATCCAAGCGCCGCCCAGGCCAGCAAAATTTTCGCCGGCGCGGTGATGATGTCGCTGCCCATGGCCAGGGCGCATAAAAAGTGCCCCATAGACCGCACGCTCGCCGTCAGCACTTCCACATGGGTATCGCTGGCGGCGTACATTTTGAGAATATTTTTAATCAGGTCCATGCCGTTTTCGCCCCGGTCGTCGAGACGGCCGACAAAAGGCGACAAAAAGACGCTGCCCCGCCGGGCGCCCTTGGTGGCGGCATAGACGGCGGCGGCCTGGGCCTGACTGAAGACCAGGGTCATATTCACCCGGCGGCCTTCGCCGGTTAAGATGCTGGCCGCTTCAAGACCGGCGGCCGTGGTCGGCAGCTTGATATGGGCGTTGGAAATCCAGGTGTCGAAGGCGCGGGATTGCTCCAACATGGCCGCAACCGACGTCGTGGCGTCGGCATAGACTTCTATAGAGATGGAGCCTTCGGGCAGGAGCTCGGAAAGCTCCTGGCACAATGTCTTGTAAAAATCATAAATCGCCACGCTGCTGAATTTGTTGCCAGCCACTTTGTGCGTTTCCGCTTCGGGATTTTTGGCCAAAAGGCTCGGATTGGTGGTCTGCCCGTCGAGGAAGCCCAACGTTTTTATGACCTGCCGGGTTTCCTCGGGGTCCGCACCGTCCAAAAAAATACGCGTCTTGAGATTTTCAGGTCGCATGGTCGCCTCACAGCAGGGGTTTGATCGTTTGTCTTGCGTCCTCGCGAAAAAACATTCGAAACCAGACCGCACCCCGGCAACGCCAATCTCGGTGACGCCCACGGTCTGCGCGGTCAACGGATCCCGACGCCGGCAAAGGCGTGAAAGGACCGGGTCCCCGTTCGCGCGCCCGCACGCAGCCAAGATGCGTTCCAAAGCGGTCGGGGGAGTATCGTCCCAAACTAAACACCGTTTGCCGGAAAAAAGCAAACACCGGCCACGCCGGGATGTTTTTTTGAAGGCATACGGGAAATCCGTCTGACAACAACACCTTTTTTGCCCGCGCGGATTGTCGCTGTGCGATTTTTTCTGCTACGATGGGCCAAACACCGCCAAGGAAGCAGCCACCATGCAAACAAAACAACTTTTCAGCAAAGAAGCTGTGGCCGAGTTCAAGCAGGCCGCCGCCGGCCAAGCCGCCCGGCTGGTCACCGCCGGAATGGCCGTAGGCCTGGGGCACGGTTCAACGGCTGTGGCCGTGGTCCCCTTCCTGGCCGAACGGGTGCGGCGCGGGGAGCTGTCCGGCACGGTCTTCGTGCCGGCGGCCCACTATATGGCCGAAGCGCTGCGCCGCCACAACCTGCCGGTCGGCAGTCTGGACGACTGGCCGGCGCTCGATCTGGACATCGACGGCGCCGATGAAATCGATCCCAACCTCGATTGCATCAAGGGCGGCGGCGGGGCGTTGCTGTATGAAAAGATTCTGGCCCAGGCGGCCGAACGGCTGGTCATCGTGGCCGATATCGGGAAACAAAGCCCGCGTCTGGGGACCATCCACGCCCTGCCGGTCGAGCTTGTGCCGTATGCCCTGGCTTCGGAACTCCGCTTTTTAACGGAACTCGGCGGCCGGCCGAGCCTGCGTCTGCGTCCCGACGGCGACCCGATGCGCACCCAGCGCGGCAATATCCTGTGTGATTGCGCCTTCGGCCCCATCGCCGATCCGGCCAGTCTGGCCGCCGCCCTCGACGCCCGGGGCGGCGTGGCCGCCCACGGATTGTTCATCGGGCTGACCGATCTGGTGGTGGTGGCCGGTCCGGACGGCGTCCGGGAGATCGGCCGGCCGGGAGCCTGACGAGAATATCACCCGGGGAAGGGCTTACCGACTTCCTCCTGCATCGGACGCCTGCCCGGCGTCGCCCGCCTCCAGGTTGTCCGGCAGCCCGGCCACAAAAGTCCGGATGGCGTCACGCACGCGCCGGTAGGCATCCAGGGCTTCTTCCTCGGTCCTGGCCGCCGCAGCCAGGGACGGCGGATCGGCAAAGCCGACATGCACTTTTTTGATGGCTCCGGGAAAAAACGGACAGGCCTCGTTGGCGTCGCCGCATAAGGTGACGACGTAGTGAAAGGGCACGTCCGGCAGTTGCGCCACGAGCTTCGACCGCTGCCCCGAAATATCCACCCCCACCTCGGCCATGACGGTCACGGCCCGGGGATCAAGCCCGTGTTTCTCCACTCCGGCGGAAAAAGCCGTCAGGCTGTCACTTTTCAGGGTCCGGGCAAACCCTTCGGCCATCTGGCTGCGACAGGCATTGCCCGTACAAAGAAACAGGATATTTTTTTTCGCGTTCATACGGGCTCCCCGTTTTCGCGCGCCGCGCCGGGACGCCCGGCCTCCCAGGCCAGAAGCTCTTTGGCCAACGCAGCCATCCGTTCCTTGATCTGGTCGCGGATGGCCCGGACGCTGGCCAGTTTTTCCGCGTCGGAGCCAACAACGGCAGCCGGATCGGGAAAGGGCAGGTGCAGCCGATGCGTCACCCCCGGAAACACCGGGCACTGACTTTCCAACGATTCCTCACACACGGTAATCACCGCATCAAAAAGCCGCCCATCCCGAAAGAGATCAAACACCTTCCGGGGCGTTTTCCCGGAAAGATCAAATCCCTCTTCGGCCATGACCGTGACCACCAGCGGATTTATCCGCGTGGGGTCGAGTCCCGCGCTTTCAACGACCGCCTCTTTCCCGAAAAATTGCTGCAGATAGGCTTCGGCCATCTGGCTTCTGGCGCTGTTGTGCACACAGATAAAAAGGATCCGCATGGTCAACCTCCTGGGTGTGGCCTGTCCCTCCTACCACAAATCCATGGCGTTTCGATGACGGTGCGGGGGATCGACACACGCGTGAGCCAGTGGGCAATTTTTATGACACACAGGGGCGCACCAGGGACAACTCGCCCCACTTCTGACCCATGTGACCTTTTTACCCAAATGCCTTCCCCGTGTGGGACAACTTGTCCATGCCCCGCCAACCCAGAAAAATGGCCGCTTTTTACCCATCGCCCAGCGTCCGGAACGGAGGAGCGCCCCCGAAACAGGCCCCGAAACAGGGACGAAAGAGCCCGTCAGAACAGCAGATGAATACACATCATACTTAAATAACACGGAATTTTATTTGGCCCGGGAATTGCTCTTTAGGAGGCAGCGAGTACGTGAGCAAAAGAAATTAGGTTTGGGGTCCGTTCGCAAAACCAGAACCTTAACACAAGCGAGGTTGGCACCATGGCTGTTGTCGAACAAGTTTACGGTTTCTTCATCCCCAGCGTGACTCTCATCGGAATCGGCGCCGCCAAGGCTATTCCTGAAAAGATCAAGGCCCTCGGCGGTTCCAAACCGCTCATCGTCACCGATAAGGGCGTGGTCAAAGTCGGCATCTGCAAACAGATCACCGACCTGCTTGATGCCGCCGGCATGAAGTACCATGTTTATGACGAAACCATCCCGAACCCGACCGACGCCAACGTCCACAAAGGCGTGGAAGTCTACAAGGCCAACGGCTGCGACAGCCTCATCACCCTCGGCGGCGGCTCCTCGCATGACTGCGGCAAGGGCATCGGCCTGGTCGTCTCCAACGGCGGCAAGATCCATGACTACGAAGGCGTCGACAAGTCGTCCAAGTCCTTCATGCCGTACCTCGCCGTCAACACCACGGCCGGCACCGCCTCGGAGATGACCCGTTTCTGCATCATCACCGACCTGTCCCGTCACGTGAAGATGGCCATCGTGGACTGGCGCGTGACCCCGCACATCGCCATTGATGACCCGATCCTGATGGTCGGCATGCCCCCGGCGCTGACCGCCGCCACCGGCATGGACGCCCTGACCCACGCCGTTGAAGCCTACGTGTCCACCATCGCCAACCCGATGACCGACGCCTGCGCCGTTGAAGCCATCAAATTGGTCTTCAAGTACCTGCGCAAAGCCTGCGCCAATGGCAAGGATCTGGAAGCCCGTGAAGGCATGTGCTTCGCCCAGTACCTGGGCGGCATGGCCTTCAACAACGCCAGCCTTGGTCACGTCCACGCCATGGCCCACCAGTTGGGCGGCTTCTACGACCTGCCCCACGGCGAATGCAACGCCATCCTGCTGCCGCACGTCGAGAAGTACAACCTGATCGCCAAGGTCGAAAAGTTTGTCGAAATGGCCAAGATCATGGGCGAAAACGTCGAGGGCATGTCCCCCCGCGATGCCGCCGAACTGGCCCTCAAGGCCATTCGCCAGCTGTCCGCCGACGTCGGTATCCCGACCGGCCTGGTCGAGCTCGGCAAGAAGTACGGCAAGGAAGTCAAGGCCGCGGACATCCCGACCATGACCGGCAATGCCCAGAAGGACGCCTGCGGTCTGACCAACCCGCGCTGCCCGACCGACAAGGACGTGGCCGACATCTACACGGCCGCTCTGTAACTCATTGTGCAAAAAAGGGGGGGCATCGGCCCCCCCTTTCAACTGACGAAGAGCGGGGCGACGCCCCGAACCCCGTCGGGGGAGCCGTAGTGCCCCCGGCTTCTTACGGCAAGAGCCCGTTTTGATACGCGTATTTTTTTTGGCGAGGCAGTCGTCGCGAAGTGCCTCCATTGCGAAACTGGGGCGAAAGCACCCCTTGCGGATCTTTTTTGCGGCGGAGCGCCGCCGGGATCTTTGACATCGCGAAGGGTTGTTGTCCCCATTTTTTTACAAAAGCGTCAAAGGGGCCCACTGTCAGACGATACTTTGCCGATTGTCCGCAACGGACGTATTTTCCTGCCGATAGAGGCCATAACGGACCAAAAATTCGGCCTTTTGAATCTTTTTCCAGCGGACCTTGTTCCTGTTTGGCACAAAGTCATTTTTGTCAACGATTAGAGTATACGAAGCTAAGACCTTATTTTTATTAGATTGTTCCCTCCAGGTTCGGCGCCACGGTCCAGGGTGGCAAAGCACTCACCGCCGTGCTATCCACCCTGGACTGCGGTCGTCGTGCCCGGCTGGGGGGTCTGGCGTCAGGACGAGCCGCTTGCGATAGAGTCGTTTCCTTTCACGTCAACCGGATAGGACTGTATGAACATCATCAATTTCACCCGTGATTATGATGCGGATTTCGTTTCCAGGGTGGAAGAGGAGTCCGGCCAAAAGGTCAGCCTGTGCTACCAATGCGGCAACTGCACAGCCGGATGCCCGTACACCTTCGCCTACGACATTCCCGTCAGCCAGATCATGCGTCTCGTCCAGGCCGGCCAGAAGAAAACCGTGCTTTCTTGCAAGTCCATCTGGCTGTGCGCCACCTGCGAGTCCTGCACGACACGGTGCCCCAACAACATCGACGTGGCCTGCATTATGGACGTTTTGCGCCATATGGCCCGTCGCGAAGGTCTTGCCGCCGTTCCCCACGTCAAGACATTCTGGGATGCCTTTCTGGATTCGGTCCGCGCCCACGGCCGCGTTTTCGAACTTGGCCTGACCGTCAACTATGTGCTCAAAAGCGGACGCTTTTGGACAGACCTGGACCTCGGCCCCAAAATCCTGCCCAAGGGCAAGCTCTCCATGACGCCCCATGACATCCAGGGCAAAGAGCACGTTGCCCGGATCTTCGAGCGATTTGAGAGGGAGTCCAACTCATGAGCGAAGCGATTGCCTACTACCCGGGCTGTTCGGGCCAGGGGACTTCCAAGGAATACGACGCCTCGACCAGGGCCGTGTGCGAAGCCGTGGGCCTTTCCCTGGTCGACATTCCCGATTGGAGCTGCTGCGGTTCGACCCCGGCCCACACCAAGGACCATACCCTCTCCGCCGCATTGTCCGCCCGCAATCTCCAGCTCGTGGCCGGCATGGGCATGAAACTGGCCGTCACCCCCTGCCCGAGCTGTCTGACCAATCTGCGCAACGCCACCCACCGCATGGAACAGGCGGCGTTTAAGAGCAAAGTCGACAAGCTGCTCGACGAACCCTACACCGGCGGCGTCGATACCCAGTCGGTACTCCAGGCCCTGGTGGAAATCGTCGGCATCGACAATCTGGCCGCAGCCGTGCGCACGCCGCTTAAAGGCCTCAAGGTCGCCTGCTACTACGGCTGCATCATGAACCGCCCCCCCGAGGTCATGGCCTTCGACGACTGCGAAAACCCCATGGCCATGGACAATATCCTGACCGCCATGGGCGCCACGGTCGTCCCCTTCCCGCTGAAGGTCGAGTGTTGCGGCGCCGCCTATGGCATGCCCCGCCCCGACATGGTGGGACGGCTCTCCGGAAAGCTGCTCGAAGCCGCCACCCTGCTTGGCGCGGATATGATCGCCGTGGCCTGCCCCTTGTGCCAGATGAACCTCGACCTGCGTCAAGGTCAGGTCAACCGCACCCTGGGGACCAACTACCGGATTCCGGCACCCTACTTCACCCAGCTTATGGGTGTGGCGCTCAACATACCGGATGCGCAAATCGGCTTCGACAAACTGTGCGTCGACCCGAGGCCCATCCTTTCCAAGGCGCTGACGGGCGCGGACTAACAGGCGAGGGAGCATAGGCAATGCGAATCGGCGTTTTCATCTGCCACTGCGGCAGCAACATCGAAGGCACGGTGGACACCGCCTCCGTGGCCAAGTCAGCCTTGGAATTTCCCGAGGTCGTGCTGGCTACGGACACGATGTATGCCTGCTCGGAACCCGGCCAGGACGGTATCATCCAGGCCATTAAAGAAAAAAAACTGACCGGCGTCGTGGTGGCCTCCTGCACCCCGCGCATGCACGAGCCCACCTTCCGTCGGGCCGTGGAGCGCGCCGGCCTTAACCGCTATATGTTCGAGATGGCCAATATCCGCGAGCATGTCTCCTGGATTGGCAAGGACCGCGAGGCCAACACCAACAAGGCCGTCGACCTCGTCCGCATCGCCGTGGAAAAACTGCGGCGGGACGCCCCCCTGGCCTCGAGCAAGTTCTCCATCAACAAGCGCGTCATGATCCTCGGTGGCGGCGTGGCCGGTATCCAGGCCGCGCTCGATTGCGCCGACGGCGGCCTCAGCGTCGTGCTTGTCGAGCGGGAATCGACCATCGGCGGCAAGATGGCCAAGCTCGATAAAACCTTCCCCACCGTCGACTGCTCAAGCTGCATTCTCGGCCCCAAGATGGTCGACGTGGCCCAGCACGACAACATCACCCTGCACGCCTACTCCGAAGTGGAGTCCATAAGCGGCTACGTGGGCAACTTCCAGGTGCAGGTCCGTAAAAAAGCCACCTACGTGGATTGGTCGTTGTGCACCGGATGCGGCGCTTGCACGGAAAAATGTCCGAGCAAGAAAAATCCCGACAAGTTCAACGAAAAAATCGGGCCGACCACATCCATCAACATTCCCTTTCCCCAGGCGATCCCGAAAAAAGCGGTCATCGACCCCACCACCTGCCGCCAGTTCGTCAAAGGCAAGTGCGGCGTGTGCGCCAAGGTCTGCCCGACCGGGGCCATCCGCTATGACATGGCCGACGAGATCGTCACCGAGGACGTGGGGGCCATCATCGCCGCCACCGGCTACGACCTCTTCGATACCACCCGGATTCCCGAATACGGCGCAGGCCGTTACCCCGACGTCATCACCTCCCTGCAATACGAGCGGCTGCTGTCCGCCTCCGGTCCGACCGGCGGTCACATCCAGCGCCCCTCCGACGGCAAGGAACCCAAAAACGTCGTCTTCATCCAGTGCGTGGGCTCGCGGGACAAGTCGCTCGACCGGCCCTACTGCTCCGGATTTTGCTGCATGTACACGGCCAAGCAGACCATCCTGACCAAGGATCACATCCCCGACTCCCAGTCCTATGTCTTTTATATGGACATCCGGGCGCCGGGAAAGATGTATGACGAGTTCACCCGTCGGGCCATGGAGGAATACGGGGCGCGCTACATTCGCGGCCGCGTGGCCATGGTCTACCCCAAGGGCGACAAATTGATCGTGCGCGGCGCCGATACGCTGGCCGGCACCCAGGTCGAGATCGAAGCCGATCTGGTGGTCCTGGCCGCCGGGGCGGAATCCGCCAAGGGCGCGTCCAAGCTGGCCGAAAAGCTGCGCATTTCCTATGACAAATACGGCTTTTTCATGGAAAGCCATCCCAAGCTCAAGCCCGTGGAGACCAATACCGCCGGCGTCTATCTGGCCGGATCCTGTCAGGGTCCCAAGGACATTCCCCAGTCCGTCGGCCAGGGCAGCGCCGCGGCCGCCAAGGTGTTGGCCCTGTTCTCCAAGGATCAGCTCGAAAGCGACCCGCAGATCTCCCACGTGGACATCAAGCGTTGCGTCGGCTGTGGCAAGTGCATCATGACCTGCCCCTTCCAGGCCATCAAGGAAGTCGAATTCCGCGGCCAGAAAAAGGCCGAGGTGATCGAAACCATCTGCCAGGGTTGCGGCGTGTGCACATCGACCTGTCCCCAGGGCGCCATCCAGCTCTCGCACTTCACGGACAACCAAATCCTCGCGGAGGTCAACGCCTTATGCCAGTCCTGACGGGCAAGGAACTGCGGATCGTCGGATTTCTTTGCAACTGGTGCTCCTATGGCGGCGCGGACACGGCGGGCGTTGGACGGTTCAATCAGCCGACCGACCTGCGGATTATCCGCGTGCCCTGCTCCGGGCGCATTGATCCTTTGTTTATCGTCAAAACGCTGCTCAACGGCGCGGACGGCGTGCTCGTTTCCGGTTGCCATCCACGGGACTGCCACTATGCCGAGGGCAACTTCTATGCCCGTCGCCGTCTGGAAGTCCTCAAGCGCTTTCTGCCCATCCTCGGCATTGATCCGGGCCGGTTCGACTACACCTGGGTGTCGGCCTCGGAAGGCCAGCGCTGGCAGAAAGTGGTGACGGTGTTCACCGAACAGATTCACGCCCTCGGACCGGCGCCGCGTCACGCTACCGTGGCTCCCGAGCTTTTAGCCAAGGTCGCCGGCGTCTTAAGCCAAGGAGGCAACCGTGTCGCGGCTTGAGGAACTGAAAACCCGCATCAAAGAGGCCCTGCCCGGCCTGGAATGCGTTATCGGCTGGCAGAAGGGCTATGACCTGCTCCACCATACCCCGCTGTTTATGCGCAGCGAGGCCGATGTGGACAAGCTGGAATGGAGCCCGCTTAACGTCCACAACCCCGCCGTCTACCTGCCGCCTTTTCGCGGCAAAAAGGTCGGCGTCGTGGTCAAGGGCTGCGATTCCCGTTCCGTGGTCGAGCTGCTCCAGGAAAAACTGGTCAACCGCGACGAAATCGTCATCTTCGGCCTGCCCTGCGACGGCGTGGTCGATCTGTCCAAGGTCAAAGCCAAACTGGCGACCGCCGGCGTAACGGCCGGTCAGGTCGAGGCCGTCTCCCACAATGACAAGACCATTGTGGTGACCGCCGGCGGCAAGGCCGTGTCCATGCAGATGACGGACGTGGCCGCCGACAAGTGCCTGCGCTGCCAGTTCCCCAACGCCGTCCTGGCCGACGCCTACGTGGGCGATCCCATTGCCCCGTCGGCACCCTCGCCGGCCGCCGACGCCGACCTGACCGCCCTGGACGCCATGAGCGTTCCCGAACGCATGGCCTTTTGGCGCTACCACATGGACCGCTGTATCCGCTGTTACGCCTGCCGCAACGCCTGCCCCATGTGCGTGTGCCGCGACCACTGCATCGCCCAGAGCCGCGAGCCGCATTGGTTGTCCCAGGATGACACGGTGACGGAAAAGCTCATGTTCCAGGTGGTGCACGCCATGCATCTGGCCGGACGCTGCACCGAATGCGGCGAATGCCAGCGGGCCTGCCCCATGGACATTCCGGTGCTGGCCCTCAAAAAGCACTTAAACCGCACCATCCACGACCTGTTCAACTATCAGGCCGGCGTCGATCCTGCCGCGATCCCGCCGCTGTTGCAGTTCAAGGTCGAGGAAGACAACATCAAAGAGCGAGGCTGGTAATGGCCGCTGTCAAATACATCGCAAGCGAAAAACTCCCCGAGTGGCTCAAGGCCCTGGCGTCGGAACGCCGGGTGCTGGTTCCCGTCGAGGAAGGCGGCGGCGTGGTGTTTCGGCCCTTTGACCCGGCCCGCCAGCCGGTCTTCGGCTCGGACGCCACCGCCCCGCCCAAGGCGGCCGTCTTCCCGGCCTGCCAGGAGCTGTTTCGCTATGAAAACGGCAAGGATCCCGAGGATGCGGGCAAACCGACCCTGAACATCATTCCCACCATCGAAGCCACGCCGACCGTCGTGTTCGGGGCCAAGCCCTGCGGCGCGCGCGGTTTTCTGATCTTCGACCGGGTGTATCAGGGCAAGAAATTCCCCGATCCCTATTACACGGCCGCCCGCGACGCCACGGTGTTTATCACCATGGCCTGCGCCACGGTTGAAAACACCTGCTTTTGCAACTGGGTGGGTTCCGGTCCGGCCGATACGGCCGGTTCCGACGTGCTGCTGACCCCGATTGCCGGTGGCTATCTGGTCGAGGCCGTCAGCGACAAGGGCGCGCCCTTCCTCGACAGCCCCCTGCTGACCGATGGCGCGGCCAAAACCGCCGAAGCCGAGGCCGTCCGGACCAAGGCCCGGGAATCCCTGGCTCCGGCCCCGGATATCGCCGACGCCCCGGCCGCCCTGCTCGCCGCCTTCGACGACATGGACTTCTGGCGCGACCAGTCGGACAAGTGCATCAGTTGCGGCGCCTGCACCTATCTGTGCCCGACCTGCTACTGCTTCACCATCACCGACGAGACGGCCGGCAACGCCGGCCGCCGGATGCGGTCCTGGGACGCCTGCATGCACTTCCAGTTCACCCTGGAGGCGTCGGGCCACAATCCCCGGCCGACCAAAGCCCATCGCCTGCGCAACCGGGTGGGCCACAAGTTCAGCTACTATCCGACCCTGCACGAGGGGTTGATCGCTTGTTGCGGCTGCGGTCGATGCGTGAAAAGCTGTCCGGTTTCCGTGGATATCCGGGAAATCGTGCAAAACGCCGTCGCCAGAGCCAAGGCGTAGAGGTGTCCAGATGACCGATCCATTCAATCCGTATTTGCCGGAAGTGGCCACCATCCTGGAGACGGTCCAGGAAACGCATAACATCAAGACGTTCCGGGTGCGTTTCGACGACGAAGCCAAGATGGCCGCGTTCAAATTCGAACCCGGTCAGGTGGGGCAGCTTTCCGCCCCGGGCATCGGCGAATCCACCTTCGTCATCAACTCGCCCCCAAGCCGCATGGACTATCTCCAGTTCTCGGTCATGCGGGCCGGCGAAGTGACGAGCCAGCTGCATAACTTAAACGCCGGCGACAAGATCGGCGTGCGCGCGCCGCTTGGCAACGCCTTCCCCTACGCCTCCATGAAGGGCAAGGACGTCGTCTTCGTCGGCGGCGGCATCGGCATGGCCCCGCTGCGCACCCTGTTCCTCTATATGCTCGACAACCGGGCCGACTACGGCAAAATCCGCCTGCTCTACGGCGCACGCTCGCCTCTGGACATGGCCTTTTCCGCCGAACTGCCCGAATGGCTGTCCCGCAAGGACATCGAAACCACGCTGACCATCGACCGCGAGGCCGACGGCTGGGAACACAAGGTGGGCCTTATCCCCAACGTGCTCCTGGAAATGGCCCCCAAGGCCGACAACTGCGTGGCCATCACCTGCGGGCCTCCGATCATGATCAAATTCACCCTGGAAGCCCTGAAAAAACTCGGATTCCAGGACGATCAGATCTATACCACCCTGGAAAAACGCATGAAGTGCGGCATCGGCATCTGCGGCCGCTGCAACATCGGCACAAGCTACGTCTGCGTGGACGGGCCGGTGTATACCTACGCCCAGCTCAAGGCCCTGCCCAACGAGCTGTAGGCGCACGGAGAAGGAGACCGATATGGCACGCTTTTTCAGCGCCAGCGACATTGTCGGCACGGCCATCGAAATCGAACGCCGGGGCCGCAACGTCTATGCCAAGGCGGCTTTCGCCGCGACGAACCCGGACGTCAAACGCTTCCTGGAGTTCTTCGCCGGCGAAGAGGCCCGCCACCTGACCATCTTCGAAGCCATGGCCGGACGCGTCGGACAGGCGCAGATTCCGGCCGGCAGCAACGAAGAGGAATACATGGATTATGTCCAGGCCCTGCTCGACTCCCACGCGCTGTTTTGCGGCGGAGCCCCCGAACAGGATCTGGCCAACGCCGCCGACGCCATCGCCGCCATTGAGCTGGCGTCGCGCTTTGAGAAAGACACGATCCTGTACTTCCGCGAAATGATGGATCTGCTCCCGGCCGCCGAGGCCGGCGTCGTCAAACAATGCCTTGACGAGGAACGGGGCCACCTCCGGCAATTGCGCAAGATGTTGGCCACCCTTCGCAGCCAGGGCTGAGGCTGTATCCCACAGGGCGGGTCGTCAACCGGCGACCCGCCGTATTCCCGCCGGCCGGCGGCCGTATGCCCGGCCGACGGCAAACGGGTAGAAGCCAGGGGGAACGCGTATGTACCATGAGGATTTCGGCTTTGATGCCGTAACACTTGCCGGTCCCTTGGACAACGATGCGCCGATGGAACCGGCCGACACGCTGGAACAGGAATTTGCCGCGCATTTGCTGGGGCTGGTCCTGGCCTCGGATCTCTTCGCCGCCCGCAATCCCGGCCCCCGGGCCTGGCTTGAAAAAGTCGCCCTGGCCACCTGCTGGCCCGATACCCGTATTTTTTATTCCGGCGAACGCCTGGACCAGGATGACCTGGATACTTTTTTGGGTTGCGCCCTGCTGGCCCTGCGCAGCCCGGGACGCGGCCGGGGTTCGGTGCGTCTGCACCCGCGCGAACTGGCCCGGCTGATCCATCCCACCGGCCGGCGCTTTGACGCCAAACGCCAGGAACGGTCGCTTTGGCGCTTGACGGCCGCCCGCCTCGATATTGAAGATGCCGGCGGCGACTACGTCATGCAGGCCCGATTGTTCAATGCGCTGTTGTGCGACCACGCCAGCGGCGTGTGCGCCGTGGACGTCAGTCCCCGCATCCTGGAAGGCTTTGCCGGAGCCGCCCGGGTGGAACGCCTGCTGGCCTCCCGCGCCTCCCTCGCCGACGGACTGCACCGCTGGCTGGCCGGCTTCCTGGCCCATGGTCCGACGGACCTGCGCCTGGATATCGGCGCCTTGCGCCGCCTGTGCGGGCTGACCCGGCAACCCCTGGCCGCCTTCCGGGAACGGGCCGTCGCTGCGCTGCGGGAGTTTCTCGACTGTGGCGTCATCGCCGCCATCGAGTCCGGCGGTCCGGATCGTCTGATTGTCAGGCGACCCGCGGCCCGTGGCGAGGAAGCCGCATGTCTTTTGTTGTCATAACGGCCTGAATTCATGGACGGCGCCATGTCCAAGACACCGGGAGACGACCCATCCGGGCCAGTATCGCCCCGAATCGCACGACCGCAGGACGGTCTGGCCCGGCTTTTCCCGCGGGCGCTGCGCACCTTGCCCTTTCGCCGTCTGGCCCTCGATGTGGTCCGCGACGGGCGGGAGACGTTTATGACGCCGTCCCGTCTGCGCCCGACCGGCCCCGACGCAGCCGGAACCGGCGACGTCAGACCGCAGGCCACCACCCTGGAAGATCTGATCGGCATCGAACACAGCAAGCTGGGTTTTTACCAGGAACTGCGGCAAAAGGTGCAGGAACTCCAGGAAGCCCACCAGGAATCGGAACTGCGTCGCCAGGAAATCGCCGCCATCCTGGACGGCATCACCGACATCATGATGGTGCTGTCGAAAGATCTGCGCATCATCTCCGTCAACCATGTCTTCCACGAGCTGTTTGATATCTCCCGGCCCGAGGGCCAGCACTGCTACCGCCTGTTCCGGGGCAGCTCCCGGCCCTGCGCCGAATGCCCGGCCCATCGGTCGTTTCGGTCCAACGCCATCTGCCGCTGCATGGGAACGTTCAAGATCCGGGGTGTCACCCGTCAGTTCGAAATGGTGGCCTCGCCGATCTACAATCCCGACAGCCCCGAGTCGCGCATCCTCATTTTCAAGCGCGATGTGACCATGGAAAAGGAATATCAGGCCAAATATTATCAGGCCGAAAAGATGGCCACCATCGGCATGTTGGCCGCCGGCGTGGCCCACGAGATCAACAACCCGCTCACGGCCGTCTACGGGTTGGCCGAAGGCATCCGCCGCCGGCTGCCGGCCATTCGCTCGGCCGTGGACGAGACCCTTTTCGCCGACGTTGCCGAATATACCGAAACCATCCTCATGGAATGCCGGCGGTGCCGCGACATCGTGCGCACCATGCTGTCGTTTTCCCGGCCCCACACCCTGGCCTTCTCCCCGGTCAGCTTAAACGACGTGGTCACCGACACGGTCAACATCCTGAGCCGGCGGCTGAAGGAACGGGCGGCAAACGGCCTGCGCCTGACCGTCAATCTGTTCGAGGGCCTGCCGACCGTGCCCGGCGACGAAGCCCAGCTCAAACAGGTGTTGCTCAATATTCTGGCCAACGCCATGGACGCCATCCCCGGCGAAGGCGAAATCACCATCACCACCCATCCGGAAAACGATAATACCGTCAACCTCAGCGTGGAGGATTCCGGCGGCGGCATTCCTCCGGAAAACCTGGACAAATTGTTCAATCCTTTTTTCACCACAAAACCCGTGGGCAAGGGCCTCGGCATCGGGCTGTCGACCTGCTACAGTATCGTGCGCGAACACCACGGGGTTATCGAGGTGGCCAGCGAAGTCGGCCTTGGCACCCATTTCACCGTAAAACTCCCCTTGGACAGCGGGCAATCCAGTGAATAGTCCATACTGTGTCCTCGTGGTCGACGACGAACCCTCTATTGGCAAGCTGTTGCTCAAAGAGCTGACGACGCCGGCCCGGACCATCCACGTGGCCGCCTCAGGCCGCGAAGCCCGCGAGCTTTTGGCCAAAAACGAATACGAAGTCGCCGTCCTCGACATCCGCCTGCCTGACGTCAACGGCATCGACCTCATGGTGGAACTGCGTCAGCGGCAGGAAGACCTCGAAACCATCCTCATCACCGGACACGGCGCCATCGATTCGGCCGTCGAGGCCATGAAGCTCGGGGCCTTCGACTACGTCACCAAGCCGTTTAATCTGGCCGAACTGGAGCTTCTGATCGAGCGGGCCTACCAACGGACATTTTTGCGCCGTGAAAACAGGCGGCTGCGCCATTTTCAGGGCCAGACCCCGCCCGTCAAGCTCGTCGGCAATTCCCCGCCGATCAAACAAATCCACTACCTGATCGAAAAGGTGGCCCCGACCGAAGTGCCGGTGCTGATTACCGGCGAATCCGGCGCCGGCAAGGAAGTGGCCGCCCATTTGATCCAGTCGCTGTCCAAGCGGGCGGACAAACCGTTTTTCATCAAAAACTGCGCAACCCTGCAAAAAGAGCTGGCCCGCAGCGAACTGTTTGGCCACTTGCGGGGCTCCTTTACCGGCGCGGTCGAAAACAGCGAGGGCTTTATCGCCTTTGCCAACAAGGGCACGCTGTTTCTCGACGAAATCGGGGAGCTGCCCATCGAGGTCCAGGCGGCGCTGCTGCGCGTACTGGAAAACAAGACCTACCGCCGGGTCGGGGAAAAAGAAGAGCGCCGGGCCGATATCCGGCTGCTGTTCGCCACCAACCGCGATCTGGTCAAGGAAGTGGCCGAGGGCCGCTTCCATGAGGCGCTGTTTCACCGCATCAACGTCTTTAATATCGAAATGCCGGCCCTGCGGGATCGGCGGGAAGACATTCCGCTCCTCGTGGAATTTTTCCTGTCGCGCCTGACCGGCGGGCAGGCCCCCTACCGCATCTCGGATCGGGCCATGAAATGCCTGACCAGCTACGACTGGCCGGGCAACGTCCGCGAATTGCGCAACGTCATGGAGCGTTCGATCATTCTCTCGGAAAACAACCTCATCACGGAACATGCCCTGCCGCACGAATTCTTGGAGCCGGCCAAGGCCGAAGAGGAAATCCAGACCCTCGAAGCCAAGGAAAAAGAGCATATCGCCAAGGTGCTCAATTTCTACGACAACAATCGCTCGCTGGCCGCCGAGGCGCTCGGGATCTGCCGCAAGACGCTGTATCGCAAGATCCGGCAGTACAATTTGTTTTAGGTCGGGACTTTTGTGTCCCGACCTCTAGCCGGCAGACGCAAAATGGCCTAGTTTCCATGACTCGTATCAAAACAGCGTGTTCCGGCCGACCAGGTTTTCGGGACGGCCCGGCCACAAGCCCCAAGGAGACCGTATGCGACCCCTTTCGTGCTGTCTGGCTTCCTGTCTTTTACTGCTGCTTCTGACCGCCATGCCGGCCCTGGCCAAAAAACAACAACCTGAAAACATTGATTTTGGCGCACTGACCTGCAAGGAATTCATCCAGGAAATGAGTCAAACCGATGCGGAATCGGCCGGTGTTGTCCTCATGTGGCTCGATGGCTACTTAAGCGGCGTCTCCGGCGACACGAAGCTCAACTGGAAATCCCTGGAATCCTTTTCCGGAGCCCTGATGGAATCCTGCGCCAAGACCCCGGGCAAAAAAGTGCTGGATGTGGCCAAGGCAGCCGGCATCAATTAATCCGTTGCGCGCATGCGCCCCAGGCGGCCGGGACCCCGTCCTTCCCCCGGCCGCCTGAAACGACAAGCCCTTCCCGCCCCGCAGCCAAGACCTCAAGCGACGCATCCCCTCTGGCGTTACAAGCCCTTTCGCGCCATAATAAACGGATTCGCCGGCAACGCGACACGCGCCCTGCGGGAAGTCCTCCCGGGCCTTTTGCATTCCTGCCTCGCCCCCACGGTGCGAGGCGGAAAGGACGGCACGGGCGGCTCCGCTCTTTCTTCATATCGCGCTTTTACGGGAGCGCCCGGCGGCCAGGGACCAGTGCATTGACTTAAGCCTCCCCCGGCGGCAAGGACAGTGTCGCCAAGACCGTTGCGCCAGCGCCCGGCCCGGCATTCCGGAGCCCCAATGTGAACGCCCCCACCTCGCTTTGGCGACGCCTGTTCGCCTCAACCCTGGCCACCACGTCGGCCCTCGTCATCGTCATACTGGCCGTGGCCACGGTCGGATTTTATTTCTTCGAACTGCGCGACGACCCGGACCGCACCCTGTTTGACGCCCTGTGGTGGGCCATGGTCACCCTCTCCACCGTCGGCTATGGCGACATTGTGCCCGTCACCGTGCCCGGGCGCATCATCGGCATGTGCATCATGGGCACGGGCATCGGCATCATGGCCGCTCTGACCGGTAATCTGGCCTCGGCCCTGATCGAACGCCGCAACCGCAAAAGCCAGGGGTTACTGCCTGTGAAAACCTCAGGACATTGTCTCGTTCTCGGCTTCAACGCCCACGCCCCGGGACTGATCAAGGCCCTGGCCGAAACGGCCCCGCCCTCCCGGGGGCCGGCCGTTGTCCTCGTGGCCCCGCTGACCCCGGAAGCCTTTGCCGAGGCCACCGTCGATCTCGGCCTGGAAGACCGGCTGGCCTTTTGCCGGGGCAATCCGGCCCAGGAAAACGTCCTCGGCCGCGCCTCGCCGGGGACGGCCCGCGCCGCCTACATCCTGTCCCAGGACGGCCTTTCCCCGGAAGAAGCCGACCAACAAAGCCTGCTGACCGCCCTGACCATCCGGGGCATGTCGCCCAAGGCCCAGCTCTACGCCGAGGCCTTGATCGAGAGCAATCGCAAGCACCTAAACCGCGCCGGCGTCGATGTGACCCTCATTCGCGGCGAACTGGCCGGCCGGGCTCTCGGGGCCATGGGCGAGCATCCGGCCTTGTGGCACTTCATGGAGCGTCTGCTCGGAGAAGCCGGACACCGGGGCATGGCCGCCCGGCCCATGACCCGGGAAGAACGCGGCCTGCGCTGGTCGGAACTCGTGACCCGGTCCATGGCCAGCGGCGGAGGCGAATTGCCGGTAGCCGTCTTTCGCCTCAAACGCGACATCACCATCAAGGAATTGCTCGATGCCGATTCGGCCCTGGATCAATTCATCCTGGAGCTGTTCGCCGCCTACGGCCAGGAAGGCCGCATCGGTCAAAAAGGCCCGACCGTCGTCGCCAATCCCGGCGACAGCGTGGACCTCGGCGGCTTCGACGGCCTGGTCGTCCTGCGCCTGGGCACGCGCACCGACGAAACAGCCGAGGGCAAAGACGCCGCCGCAAGCGACGCCGACGCCGGGGGCGGCCTATGACCGGCAATTCGTGGACCAAGGCCGAACTGTTCGCCGGTCTGACCGCAGAGGAGCTGGCCGCCATCCACCCCGCCTTCGAAACGGTGGAACTGCCGGCCGGACGCGAGGTCATCGTCGAAGGCGAACCGGGCGACGAGATGTTCATCCTCGTTGCCGGCCGGGTTCGCGTCAGCAAATCCATGATCCTCAAAGGCATTGCCGCCCCGGTCCTTGAATCGGAACGCAACGGCAAGACCCTGGCCGAACTGGACAGCGCCCAAAGTCCCTTTTTCGGGGAAATGGCCCTGCTCGACCACGACATCCGCTCGGCCACGGTCACCTGCCTGACCGACTGCCGGTTCCTGAGTATCACTCGCGACCGGTTCTTCGCCTTCCTGGCCGACCGGCCGGAGATCGGCGTAAAGCTCGTCACGGTCCTGGCCAAGCGACTGGCCCGGGTGGTGCGTAAAAATAACGTGGAAGTGGTCAAGCTGACCACCGCCCTGGCCCTCGTCCTCAGCCGCCGCAGCCCTACCCGCCCATAAACCGAGGGGGTCTGGGGGGAATCATTCCCCCCAGCGGGGCCCGGGGGGAGCCCCCGGGACTTCGCCCTTTGACCTCGCACGCCCCTCTTACCTCGCCGGGGCCCCCCACCCCCACCCCCCC
>Ga0183100_1000840_pt1 | contig 19038 bp, 13 predicted proteins | sample Biomet2_FD_127789 | JGI IMG/M metagenome (GOLD analysis project Ga0183100, IMG submission 127789) | Microbial communities from bioreactor (seeded with anoxic lake sediment) at LBNL, California, USA - Biofuel metagenome 2 | ecosystem: Engineered > Bioreactor > Anaerobic > Unclassified ...
CGACCGCCCCGCCCCCCCTTCCCTTCCGCACGGCCGACACCTCGGCCCAGGCGCTGGCAACGAACGCCGCGACCAGGGGTGCCAGCACCACCAGAACATAGGGGAGCGAGCTGTCTCCCCGGTGAGTGATCGCTATCAGCACCGTGTACGCTGCCGAGGCCGCGGAGATGAACAGGGCTGTGGTGAGAAAGGGATGCCCCCGGAACCGGTCCTTCTGCTTGACCGATAGCCACGCCGGAGCGTGCTGGGATACCTCCACCAGAAGATCGAAGATGGAGGCCGCGTCGTCGCCTGGTCCCGGCGGCGTGCTCAGCCGGGCCAGCCACCGGTCCTGCTCGGCCAGGCGGGTGGCGAAGTGCCTCCGGCATAGCAGGAAGGCCGGGGCGCATGCGGCCGCGATTATGACGAGGATCAGCGCCAGCGCCCACGGCCCGGGCAGGAGCGTCCCGCTCTGCACGGTCGCTAACGCTATGGCCCCGAACGCCAGGAGGCCGGCGATGGCGATGACCACCATCCAGTCCTCGTACCGGGATTTGATGGCGCTCCGGGCCTCGTACGCCAGCCTGTAGCCTTCTGCCAGCCCCTCCCCGGTGAGACGGTCGATCTCTCCGCGGGTCCCCTCCCCCACCATGCTCCCACGGAGGGCCTTGGACGCTTATATCGATGACTCCGCGGCGATGCTTTCCCCAGCCGGCGCATGGTCACCGTTCTACTGTACGAACATTGTCGTATAGACCCTACGACAGATATAAATATGCAGCCAGGTGGTCCCGGTGCTGATGAGAGAACAGCTGCGCGAGAAGATCGCCGGAGAGATCACCCTCTCCGCGGACGCCGGCAAGACCATCAGGAAGTGGAGGGAGGAGTTCAGCATCTCCCAGCAGGAGCTGGCCCGGCATCTGGAGATCTCCCCGTCGGTCATCAGCGACTACGAGTCGGGACGCCGGCGCTCGCCGGGCATCGCCATCGTCCGCCGCATGGTGGACGGGCTGATCGAGCTGGACGAGGCCTCCGGTTCCAACGTGCTCAAACGGTACGACCTGGGGGAGAAGCATGACTGCATCATAAGCATCAACGAGTTCCGCACCAGCATCTCCGCGGCCGACCTCATGGACCTCATCGAGGCCGAGCCCCTCAACCCCGGCATCTCCCTGGACCGCCACATCCACGGGTACACGGTCATCGACTCCATCAAGGCCATCACCTCGCTGTCCTCGTTCGACTATCTCAAGATCTACGGATGGTCGTCGGAGCGCGCGCTCATCTTCTCTGGGGTCAAGTTCGGTCGCTCGCCCATGATCGCCATCCGCGCCCATCCCCTGAAGCCGAGCATCGTGGGATACCACCGCCCGGAGCACGTGGACCAGCTGGCCATCAAGCTGGCCACGCTGGAGAACATACCGCTCATCAAGATCGACCTGCCGATCGCCACCATGGTCGACCGGCTGAAGAAGCTCACCTAGGAGGAACAGAATGGAAGTAGGCATTGTAAGCTACGGGGCATACCTGCCCCGGTACAGGATCGCGCCGCAGGAGATTGGCCGGGTGTGGGGAACCGACGGGGATGCGATGAGCCGCAACCTCCTGATATTCTCCAAGTCCGTACCCTCGCCAGACGAGGACGTCATCACCATCTCCATCGAAGCGGCCAGGAACATGATGCGCCGCTGCGACGTCAGCCCCCAGGACATCGGGGCCATCTACGTCGGCTCGGAATCGCACCCCTATGCCGTCAAGCCCACCGGCACGGTGGTGGCGGAGGCCATCGAGGCCTCCCCCAACCTCACCGTGGCCGACTACGAGTTCGCCTGCAAGGCGGGGACCGCGGCCATCCAGACCTGCATGGGGCTGGTCGGCTCGGGCATGATCAGGTACGGTGTGGCCATCGGCGCGGACACCTCCCAGGGCGCCCCCGGGGACGCGTTGGAGTACTCCGCCTCCGCCGGAGGGGCGGCGTACCTCATCGGCGCGGAGAAGGTCATCGCCCGCATCAACCGCACCTGCTCCTTCACTACTGACACTCCGGACTTTTGGAGGCGCGAGGGGCAGTGCTACCCTATGCACGGCGGTAGGTTCACCGGCGAGCCGGCGTACTTCAAGCACGTCCTGACCGCGGCCAAGAACCTGATGGCGACCATGGGGACCAAGCCGTCGGACTACAATCATGCGGTGTTCCACCAGCCCAACGGCAAGTTCCCGGTGCGGGCCGCCAAGCAGCTGGGCTTCAGCGAGAAGCAGATCGAGGTCGGGCTGCTCACCCCGTTCATCGGCAACACCTACTCCGGAGCGGTGCCGCTGGGCCTCGCGTCGATACTGGACGTGGCCAAGCCCGGCGACCGCATCTTCGCCGTGGCCTACGGCTCGGGGGCCGGCTCGGACGCCTTCGACATCACCGTGACCGACGAGATCCTCAATCTGAAGCAGGGTGTCGTCCCCACGGTCAAGGACCTGGTGGAGAAGAAGAAGTTCCTCGACTACGCGACCTACGCCAAGTATCGGGGCAAGATCAAGATGAGGGAGGCAGCAGAATGAGAGACGTGGCGATCATCGGTATCGGGGACACCAAGTTCGGCGAGCTGTGGGACTACTCGTTCCGCGAGCTCGGCATCCAGGCCGGGCTGGCCGCGGTGGCCGATGCCAATCTGACAGGTGAGGAGATCGATGCCCTGTACGTCGGCAACATGTCCGCGGGGAGGTTCATCGAGCAGGAGCACATCGGGGCGCTCATCGCCGACTACTCGGGCATGGCGAGGGACCACATCCCCGCCACCAGGGTGGAGGCCGCGGGAGCGTCCGGCGGGCTGGCGTTCCGCCAGGGGTACATGGCCGTGGCCTCGGGGATGCACGACATCGTCGTGGTCGGAGGAGCGGAGAAGATGACCGACGTCGGGGACGTGCAGTCCAACGAGATCCAGGCGACCGCGGCGGACCAGCAGTGGGAGACGATCTTCGGGGCGACCTTCCCCTCGCTGCACGCCATGATCGCCCGCCGGCACATGTTCGAGTACGGCACGACGAGGGAGCAGCTGGCCGCGGTCGCGGTGAAGAACCACAAGCACGGCTCGCTCAACCCCAAGGCCCAGTTCCAGAAGGAGATCAAGTTGGACACGGTGCTGAAGGCCGGCCCGGTGGCCGAGCCGCTAGGGATGTTCGACTGCGCCCCGGTGTCCGACGGCGCCGCCGCCGTGGTGCTGTGCCCCCTGGACAAGGCCAAGAAATACACCGACACCCCGGTAAAGGTCCTGGGCTCGGGGCAAGCCTCTGACACGCTGGCCCTGGCCCACCGCAAGAGCATCACCCAGTTCGACGCCACGACCCTCGCCGCGAAGAGGGCGCTCAAGCACGCGGGCATCACCACCGCCGATATCCAGCTCGCTGAGGTGCACGACAACTTCACCATCTCCGAGATCCTGGCCATCGAGGACCTGGGGTTCTTCCCCAAGGGCACCGGCGGCAAGGCCACCCAGGACGGGCAGACCTCCCTGGGGGCCCGCCTGACGGTCAACACCTCCGGCGGCCTGAAGGCCCGGGGCGACCCCATGGGCGCCACCGGCATCGCCCAGATCGTGGAGCTGGTGACCCAGCTAAGGGGAGAGGCCGGCAAGCGGCAGGTGGCCGATGCCCGCATCGGGCTGGCCCAGAACGTCGGAGGGACCGGAGCTACGGCCGTCGTCAACATCCTGGGGAGGGTGAACTAGATGGCGGTCGCCAGGTTCTGGAGGGAGAACGAGCCCCGGTACAACCTGACCGGCTCGAAGTGCGGTAACTGCGGCCGCCTGTACTTCCCGCCGCGGACGGTGTGCCCGGTGTGCCACAGGAAGAGCATCGGGAAGATGGAACCCTTCAAGCTGAAGGGCACCGGGGAGGTCATGACCTTCTCCGTGGTCCACGACGCGCCGTCCCAGTTCGAGCTGCAGAAGCCCTACGTCATCGCCATCATCCAGATGGACGAGGGCATCCGCGTCACGGGACAGGTGATCGACTGCGATCCGGCCGAGGTCACCATCGGCATGAAGGTGCAGGCGGTCATCAGGAAGCTCGGGGAGGAGGGACCGGCGGGGGTCATCCACTACGGCTACAAGTTCATGCCCGTGGTCACTCCTTCCGCCGAAGCCCCCGCCCCGTGAAAACCCCTTCCCTTTCCGTTTTTTGAACTTGCGGGGTCTGAGAGCTCAGTCGCTTCCTTCGCGGACCAGCTCCTTGACCATCGGCCTCGCCATGAACAGGGCGCGGTACAGCACCGTCATGCGGTCCCGGGCGGGGACGGAGGCCGGCAGACCGGCCGAGGCCTGAGGCCACAGGACCGCGGCCACTGCCATCCCCTTGTCCCTCAGCTCGGTCACCGTCACCGCCAGGGCGGGGGCCGGCCCCTGGTTCACGATCCCCGTCGCTCTCAAGGCGAGGTCGGGAAGGTAGGGAGCGTTGGACGCCTCGATCGCCGCCACGGCCTCGCGCAGGTGGGCCAAAGACGCGGAGATGCTGCCCGAGGACAGCGCTTGGCGGTAGCTATCCACGCCGCTGGCCTCCGCTCCGATGCTTTGCCCCACCGCGGCCTGCTCGAGGTAGCGGCACGTCAGGGCCCGGTGCTCCCGCGCCTCGGCCGCGGTCGCCCCCACCGCCCTCTCCGCGTCCAAGGCCTGGTCCAACGCCGCCTCCAGCCGGTCCTCGGACAGCGCCTTCTGGGCCGAGGCGAGCAGGGATCGGGCCGTCTCTTTCTCACCATCCCCCTGCTCTGCCCGTTGCCCTGTCGAGGCGATGCGGCCCTCCACCGCCTTGCGGACCTTGGAGCGCATCTCGCCCGTTGCCTCCCGCAGGCTCCTTTCCTCCGACAGGTCGGTCATCCTGCGGTCCAGGAGGTCCCTGACCCCTGGGGGCAGATCATCGAGGGACGCTCCCGAGCGCGTGAGCATCGCGGCGGCGTTGACGAGCTCCGCTACGCCTCCCCTCCGAGCCCTGGAGCTCTGGCGGGCGTGCAGCCTGGCGGCCCGAAGGAGGAGAGCGTCCATGTTCTCGTAGCCGCCGCTCGCCAGCGCCTTCTCCGCCGAGCCCAGGAGGTCGGCCACCTCGGGCACTATGGCCTGGCGTCCCTCGCCCTCCAGCGCGCCCGCCCTTGCCGCCTCCAGCCGGGCGGAGGCCATCTCGTACCGCCTCAGCGCCGAGTTCCCGGCGGCGCGGCACTCCTCGGTCAGGGCGAGGGCCTCGTCGAACGCCCCGCTGTCGAAGGCCTTCTGGGCCTTGGTCATGAGGACCTCGGCCTCGGCCTTGTAGGGCGCGGGGGGCAGACGCACCATCCCCTCTGCCAGCTTGGACAGGGAGGCGATGCAGGCCTCCCTCACCTCGGCCAGCTGGGAGAGGCTCTCGCGGTAGATCTCCAGTCCCATGCGGGCGCTGGCGTACCGGTGGCCGCGGACGCTCTCTACCACGGAGTCCTTGGCGGCCTGGGGCCCTCCCTCGAAGTCCTTGCCCCTCAGCTCCTGGACCTTCATCTCGCGCTCGATGCCGGCGAGGTCCGAGCTAATGCTCTCCTCGGCCTTGACCCGGGCGCCGTGCAGCGCGTTGCGGGCGATCTCGGCCACGAGGTTGCACCGCCCGCTGACGCCGTGCTTCCGCGCCTGGTCCAACATCTCCCGGGCATCGCTGACGTCGATGCCCAGGGCCTCGATGGACCGCATTCCTGCGTCCGCGGCGGTCAGCTCCCTGCCCGCGGAGGAGCGGGCGTTGAGGTACTGGGTCGCCTCGCCGCGAGCGAAGCGGACGGCCTGCAGGGCATCGGAGTAGCGCTGGTCCGCGAGCAGGCTCTCGGCCTTGTCCACGACGTCCATCACCGAGCCTTCGCCGAACCTCGCCCCGCTCTCCCTGAGCATGGTCCGCACCTGGTCGACCTCCGCCCGGATGCTCTCGGTGGCAATCTCCACCATCTTCCGGCGCTCTTCCTTGGCCGCGGTCAGCGCGGCCGCCGCGTCCCCTGTCTTCAGGCTCCCGGCGGCCCCGGCCAGGATCTCCTCCACCGGAGCGACGTCCACGCCCAGCTGCCTCATCACCGGCAGCATCGCCCGGGCCTCCTGCAGCACGCGGGGGGCCAGGACCACGGCGCCGACGGTCTCCGCTTCCTTGTAGCAGCTGCGCGCGGAGGTGCGCGCCCCGTCGTAGAGCCCCGCCTCGAACAGGCGCTTCGTCTCCTGCAGCTGCTGGGCGACCTTGCTGTCCAGGGGCAGGTGCAGCTCGCCGGACAGGCGGGACAGGAGGACGATCAGGTCGTAGACCTCGCTCTGCAGGGCGGCGGTCTTCTCCAGCTCCCTCCTCGCCCCCTCGTAGGCGGTATAGCCCCGTTCGAGGTCATCGTCCTTCAGGGCGAGGGACGCCTCCTCGGTCAGGCGGTCCACGTGGACGGTGGAAACGCCCTTCTTGCGGGCCGCGGCGGAGGAGCGTACGACCTGGGCCAGGGCACGAGCGACCTCGTCGCGGGCCAGGGATCTGGCGAACAAGATGACCCCGTCGACCTGGCGGAAGGAAGGCTCCCCGGCCCCCCGGTCCGCCTCCACCGCGGCCATCCTCTCCCTCAGGGTCTCGGACTCGATGCCCACCTTCCCGCAGATGTCCAGCAGCGCCCGGGCCTGGACCTTCCGGGCCGCCATGGCCGCGAACCGGGCCTTCTCCACCTCGTCCAGCACGCCCTGGGCCAGGGCGCGGGAGCCGTACCAGTCCTTCTTCTCCAGCAGCCCCTGGGCCTGCCGCCTCATGTCGAGAGCATTGCTAAGGTCGGTCCCGTCAGGGACCGAATCGAGGGCCGCGGCGGCCTTGCGGAACTCGGCCCACGTGCCCGCCAGCAGTATCGCCTCCAGCTCCAGGTTCAGGGTCGCCAGCCGCGCCGATATGCCGTCCAGGAGGCCGTTCCTGAGATCGTCCCCTAGGTCGTCCAGCTCATCGGCCTTGTCCTCCATGTCCGCCCCGATGGAGATGCCCGCGGCGACCATCAGGTGGCCGTTGAACAGCTGCCGAGCGCAACGCTCCTGGACGATCTGGGTGAGCATCGTCCGGGCCTTGGCCAGGGTGTCGTAGCTGTCCCCCAGCCTCCCGGCCAGGGTATCCTCGCGGGCCTTAGCCACGAGCCTGCTGGCCTCGGACGACACGATGCGCATGCGGCGGGCCTGCAGGAAGGCCTTGCGGGTCGCCTCCAGCTCCTCCCCCACCCTGCGGAAGGGGGCCAGGGCATCGTCCAGCTCGGCGGAGGCGTCGTCCACGATCTCCATGGCCTCCCTGGCCCGGCCATAGACCGTCGCCGCCCTGGCCTCTTCCAGGCGGGAGGCCACGCGGTCGAGGCTGACGTTCACCCTTTTGGCCAGCATCATGCCCGGCCTCAGGGCCTCGATGCGCTGGAGGACCACCTCCAGCTCGCTGTCCCGCAGGGCCTTCTCCGAGCGGCGGAGCAGCTCCAACGCATCCTCGCTGTCGCCCCCGGCGTTGGCCTCGGTGACCTTGCGGATGGCGGCGGCGAACCGGGCGGCGTTGACCCCCTGGGCGGTGAGCCATGCGTTCCTCTCCTGTTGAGCGGCCACCAGGGCGTCCACCGCCTGCACCAGGATGGGGCGGATGGCCGTCTGCGCCTTGTCCAGGATGCCCAGCGCCTCCTCGATGCGGCCGTTGGCCATGGCCTCCTTGCTCCGTCCCACCAGGGCGGTGATGGACGACATGTCCACCCCCTGGGACCCGCTCTCCACCAGCTCCATGATCGAGCCGGCCCGCGCCTCGGCCAGCTTGGAGAAGGAGTCCTGGAGACCTTTGAAGCAGGTGACCACCTTGGACAGCGAGCCCGCGCGGTCCCCCTCCTCGTTGAGCTTGATGGCCTTGGCCAGGGCCTGCCGGCGGGCGGAGATCGCGATCTTCTCCCTCTCCCCCAGCTCGATAAGGCGGCGCAACTGGGCGAACATCTCTGACATGCGGCGGTCGGCGTACTGCTCGGCCGCGGTCTTGGAGTCGAGGGCCACGGCCATCGCCTCCTCCCGCTGCCCTTCCTTCAGCAGCTGCCTGGAGCGGTCCAGCAGCGCGCTTATGGACTGGTGGTCCTGCCCCTGGTCGTCGATCATGGCCACCACTCCGAGAGCGGCTCCCAGGACCTCCTCGACGATCTCCTCCTGGAGCTTCCTGGCCCCGGAGACGGCAGCATCGGCCGCGGCCGCCGCCGAGACGTACTCCCGCTTGGCGAACGCCGTCCGTCCCTCCGCCAGGCTCTGCGCGGGGGACGTGGGATCGGCCCCGACCTTCCTCGCCAGCGCTACCTCCTTCTCCGCCTCGGCCAGTTTGTCCTCCGCCAGCTTGCGGTTCTTGGCGGCCTCCTTGGCCTTCTGTTCAAGCTGCTTGGTGAGCTGGAGCTGCTTCAGGTATTCGCTGGTCAATCCTCGTCCCCGTTGGTCCTAGGCACGCAGGCGTGCCGGCCGTTCCATCTACCGGTCGATAATTAAGCGTTTGGTCCTGAGAATCGAGCTGGGTCACTTAGGGAGGCCAGCGAAGGCCACGCGCTCCAACACCAGCTCCTGGTACTTGCTGGGCGGCACGGCCTCGAGCTCGGCCTCGGTGATGCCGAAGCGCTCCGCCTTCTCCCGGGAGGGGGCGAGGACCTCGTCGTCCCGGGTGAGGCCGAGCGCCCTCAGGGCCGCCGGCACGTCGTCCACGTCGAAGAACACCAGCGCCACCCGCTCGTCCCCCGGATGCAGGCTGACCTTCTCCAGGGCCTTGGAGATCTGCCGCTCGCCCGAGGCGAACAGGACCGTCTCCACCGCCAGGGTCGAGGCCACGTTATCCCCCCGGCCGAAGGCCCGCAGCGCGTGCATGGCTGCCGAGCACAGGTGGTCCCGGCCGCAGATCATGTCCGCGTCCAGCGCCGCGCCCTCTCCACCCCCGATCGAGCGGAGCGCGTCTATCACTATCTCGGGATCGTCCACCCTGCCCCTGGCGCCCACGACGTCGACCTTGGCCATCCTGGCGGGCATTCCCGCCTGGGCATAAGATGTTTGCGCCCTCCGGGGCCAGGCAACGGGGTCCGTACCGCCCAGGAGAGCGCGGTCAGAAATGTTCTAATACGGTGGTCCCGATGGCACGATGAGCGGTGTCCAGAGGGCATCGCCATGGACGGAATGGTTATGGACAATGTGATGGTGAGGTCCCCGGCGACCCTATCGAACCTCGGCTCCGGCTTCGACGTGTTCGGCCTGGCGCTGAGGGAGCCGTACGACGTGGTGGAAGCCAAGCGGATCCCCGATCGTGGGGTCGTCATCGAGGGCATCGAGGGCCCGGGGGCTTCCAGCATAACCACCGATGCGGCCAAGAACTCCGCGGGGATCGCGGCGAGGGCCGTGCTGGAGAGCGCGGGGGTGGAGCATGGCATCGCCCTCCGGATCAGGAAGGGCATCCGCCCGTGCTCCGGTATCGGTTCTTCCGGAGCGTCCGCGGCCGGGGGGGCCTGTGCCGCGAACCTCATCCTGGACAAGCCCCTGCGCTCCGAGGAGCTGGTCCTCTGCGCCGCCCAGGCCGAGCAGACCACCTCGGGCAGCTTTCATGCCGACAACGTCGGCCCGGCGGTGCTCGGTGGCTTCACCATCATCCGCTCCTACGACCCCTTCGAGATCCACCGCATGGACCCCCCGGCCAACCTGGGGGTCGTCATCACCATGCCCGACTTCCTTGTAAACACCAGGGAAGCAAGGAAGGTGCTCCCGGCGAAGGTGCCGCTGAAGAGCATGATCTTCGAGGTCGGCAACGCCGCCTCCCTCGCCCTCGGGATGTGCCGGGGGGACGTCGATCTGATAGGGCGGAGCATGGCCGACCAGGTGGTCGAGCCGGCCCGCGCTCCCCTGAACCCTCACCTGAAGGAGGCAGAGACCGCGGCCCTGAAGGCCGGGGCGTCCGGGGCCTTCCTCGGGGGCTCGGGGCCGTGCGTCATCGCCATCTATGACCGCAAGAAGGCCGACGGGGAAGGGATCGCCGAGGCGGTGCGCGACGTCTACTCCGGCAACGGGATCAAGAGCGACACCTGGGTGACCACCTGGGGCGAGGGATGCAGGAGGCTCTGAGATGTACAAGGTAAAATGCTTCGAGTGCGGCAGCGAGGTCGACGACCCGTTCGTGGACTCCTGCCCCAAGTGCGGCGGGCTGCTGATGATCGAGATGGACCTGGACGAGGCGTCAGGGATGAGGCCTTACGACCTCCGTCGGAGGCCTCTGGGCGTCTGGCGCTATGCCCCGTTCCTGCCGGTCGACGCGTCGAGGGCGGTGTCCCTCCTCGAGGGCGGCACCCCGCTGTACGACTGCAAGGCCCTGCGCCAGAAGATCGGCATCAAGGGTCTTTACGTCAAGTACGAGGGCGCCAACCCCACCGGCTCGTTCAAGGACCGGGGCATGACCGTGGGCGTCACACGGGCCATGGAGCTGGGGTGCCAGACGGTGGGATGCGCTTCCACCGGCAACACCTCCGCGTCGCTCTCCGCTTACGCGGCCAAGGCCGGGCGGACCTGCATCGTCCTGTTGCCCTCGGGAAAGGTCGCCGCCGGGAAGCTGGCCCAGGCCATGTTCTACGGGGCCAAGGTGGTCATGGTGGACGGCAACTTCGACGACGCCCTGAGGGTCACCAGGGAGCTGGCCCGGGAGGGGGTGCTGTACCTCCTCAACTCCATCAATCCTTTCCGCCCCGAGGGGCAGAAGACCGTGGCCTTCGAGATCGTGGACCAGCTGGACTTCGACGTGCCGGACCGCATCATCCTCCCGGTGGGTAACGCCGGCAACATCAGCGCGGTGCACAAAGCGTTCACCGAATGGAAATCGCTGGGATGGATCGACCGCATCCCCAAGCTCACGGGCATACAGGCCGCCGGCGCGGCGCCCATCGTGAGGGCGTTCCGCAAGGGCACCCGGGACTTCTCCCCCGAGGACAACCCCGAGACCCTGGCGACGGCGATCCGCATCGGGAACCCGGTCAGCGGGAAGAAGGCCTTGAAGGCGATCTACGACACCGGAGGCTACGCCACGGACGTCACCGACGAGGAGATTCTCGCGGCGCAGAAGATGCTGGGGCGCATGGAGGGGGTCGGCGTGGAGCCGGCGTCCGCGGCCTCCATCGCCGGCCTCATCAAGCTGGTGGACCAGGGCGTGGTGGCCAAGGACGAGCGGGTGGCGTGCATCTGCACCGGCAACGTGCTCAAGGACCCCGACACGGTCATGCGGTCGTGCGCCGCGATCCTGAAGGCCAAGCCCACGGTCGAGGACGTCAAGCGGGTCATCGCCTAGGCCTCGAAACCCCTTCTTTTCTTCCTTTATCGTTATATAGAATCATTAATAGCCCCCGGCACGGTATCATTTATACCGACGCGAGAAGGGGAGCGCATGGACCGTGTTCTTTACTGGAGCGGGTCGATCGGGTTGGGCCACGTGACCAGGGACATCGCCATCGCCAAGCAGCTGCGGGAGCTGAACCCGGGGCTCCGGATCGACTGGCTGGCGGGGGACCCGGCGAGGGAGGTGCTGCGCGACGAGGGCGAGAACCTGCTCCCTGAGACCGACAGCATCGAGAACGGCAACGAGCTCGCGGCCTCCACCGCGGACGGTCCCTGGTTCAACCTCGGCCGGTGGTCGATGGGGGTACGCAAGGCCTGGGAGAGGAACGGGGACGTTTACCGCGAGGCCCTGTCCGGAGTAAGATACGACGTCGTGGTGGGCGACGAGTGCTTCGAGGCCCCCATGGCCATGGCCAGGTACCCGGAGCTGGCGTTCGTGAACTTCGTGCTGATGTACGACTACCTCGGCGTCCGTGCCCTGAGCTGGAACCCCCTGGAGCGGCTGATCGCCCGGAGCTACAACCGCTTCTGGTCCCGGTCGATGCAGAACTCTCATAACGCCACCAAGGCCATATTCATCGGGGAAAGGGAGGACGTCCCGGACGAGCGCTTCGGTCTTCTCCTACCCAACAAGCGGGAGGCGGCGGAGCGTGGCTGCCTGTTCGTCGGCTATGCCATTGGCTTCGACCCCGTTGACCTCGCCTCGCCTGCGGCGATGAAGCAGAGGCTGGGGTACGAGGACCACCCCCTCGTGGTCTGCTCCATCGGGGGAACGGCCGTCGGGCACGAGCTCCTCCGCCTGTGCCTGGAGGCCTACCCCCTGGTCACCAGGGAGATACTGGACGCCAGGATGGTCCTCGTGGGCGGACCGGCCTTCGACCCCGGGGGGCTGGAGCTGCCGGAGGGAGTGACCGCCAGGAGGTACGTGCCCCGGCTGTGGGAGCACTTCGCCGCCAGCGACCTCTCGGTGGTGGTGGGGGGCGGGACATCGACCATGGAGCTGACCGCGCTGCAGAGGCCGTTCCTGCACTTCCCCCTGGAGGGCCACCACGAGCAGCAGGGGGCGGTGGCCGAGCGGTGCGCCAGGTACGGCGCGGGCACCAGGATGTCCTTCGCCGGGATGACCCCTCAGCTCCTGGCCCGGGCCATCATCGACAACATCGGGCGGAAGGTCAGCTACCCGTCGATACCGGTGGACGGGGCGAGGAGGGCGGCGGAGTACATCACGAGCCTGACGACGCTCCCCAGGGCGTGAGACGATGGGTGCCCCTGAGCTGTCACGGGAGAAGAGGTCGGACCTGACCTTCCAGCTGCTGACCGGGTTCTCCTCCACCGCCCTGGGAGGTCTGGTTGACATCGCCGGATCGCAACGGGCCATCGAGCTGAACAAGCCATACTGGCACCATTCGGGGAAGGCGGCCGCGCTGATTGCCATGCAGAGCTCCCCATCCCTGGTGACTAAGGACCTCCGGGGATGGATCCTCATGAACCGGCTCGTCGATGCGATGTTGAGGAGGAGCCGAGGGTCATGGCCGTCGAGGTACAGCCTGGCTAAGCAGGGAGTGTTCGTTCACTGCCCGTTCGAGAACGGTCCCCCGGAGTTCTGCTACCTTTTCGATTATGTCGCCGCCAACGGTGCACTGGAATCCTTTGACCTAGACTTCGAGCTCCTATTGGAGGCCACCATGGCTGAGGGGGCTCCGGTCTGCGTGTTCTCAAAGATCAAGAGGTTCCCGGGAAACGATGAGGTGGACAACATCGAGCTAGAGACTCCCTCTCCTCTCGATATCCCCAAGGAGGTCCTGGACTCGCTCACCATGCAATATCTAGGGGAGCACTGGGTCATGATCGCCAGGGCCATCGGCGACTACGAGGGCCGGGAGGAGGTCCTCGATCGGGTGAAGAAGAGGCTCAGGGAGCTGGGGCAGGCCAGGGCCGGCGAGCTGATGAAGGTGCTGGGACTGACCGAGAGGAGCCTTGCCACTATCTCAGCGGTCCTCGGCCTCCTCAACTCCCTGCTCTTTCAAGAGGGAGAGGTCACCGGTACGGCCAGCGGAGAGGAGAAGAGGATAAGCCTATGCCCCTTCCAGGACGCACCCGGAGATATGTGTGCCCAGTTCGAGGCCTTCACCAACGGCATCATCGATGAGATCGATCCTCAGTACGAGCTCGTGCACCCCGAGGCGATGTGCAGAGGGAGCGATCACTGCGTCCGGTCGATAAGGGAACGGTCGTCCACCGGGCAGGAACCATGATCATGTAGCTTTTAAACGAAGCATGACTAAAAGTCCAGGAGGCTCTTCTGCCTGCTGTCCCTTGCTTCTTCCTTCTTCAGCTCCTTCCTGACCTCGATCGCCGCCCCCTCCGCCGGCCGGTCGCTCTTCCGTGCCAACTTCCCGGCGCCGACCTGCTCCTTGAGGCCCTTGGCCAAGGAATCGCCGATCTTGGGGATGCGGGCCAGCCGGGTGAGGTCGACCTCGCGCAGCTCCTCGGCGCTCCTCACCCCGTGGTTGAACAGCGAGCGTGCCCGCGCCCGGCCGACCCCCCGCAGGCGTACAAGGTCCAGGAGGTCCGGCCTCACCCCGTAGCGGATGCGGACCATCAGCTCGGTGAGCACGGGGTAGGCGTCCTTGTTGAAGATGTTGGCCAGTTCCCGCATGGAGTACACCAGCCACTCCCCGACCTCGACCTTGTTGCGCAGGTCCCCGGGGCCCAGGCCGTACTTCTTCAGCAGGTCGTCCTCCTCCAGCTCCTGCACCCAGTCGTCGAGGGAGCACGCGGTCTTCAGTTCGGCGAGATAGAAGTCGTACTGGTCCAGGTCCTCCGGGGGCTTGAGGAGCAGCTCCTCCTCGCGGTTCAGCAGCACCTGCTCCACCCACTGGTAGTCGGACCGCTTGAGGTACATGGTCATCATGTCCGGGGAGGAGCACATCGCGTGCAGCAGCCCGAAGTACGAGCCCCCGGGCTTGAACTCGCGGAGGGCGTCCCGCAGCTTGACCGCGGTGAGGGGATCGATGTACAGGTCCGACACCCGGTGCCCGAAGAAGGTGGCCTGGATGCGATGCTCGTCGCTCCGCACCATCTCCTCCTGCTCCAGGAACCCGAGCACGTTGTCGGTCGCCTCCTCCAGCCCGATCATGGTGGTCTGGTGAGCGAAGAAGGTCGAGTTCATGAAGTCCATGAGCGAGTCCCGGGAGGACGCCGTCCCCGTGGCGATGGTCGCCAGGACGTGAGAGCGGAGCACCGGCTCGCTGCCCAGCTTGGAGTAGATCTCCTCCGGCTCGCTGAGCAGGTAGTTGTCCATGAGGAAGGTCTTCTCTTCCTCCTCCTTGGCCAGGAGTATGGCTTCGCCGTACGGGTCGTAGCGGGGCCTGCCAGCCCGGCCGCACATCTGCTTGATCTCCAGGACGGGGATGGAGACGTTACCGCCGTTCTCGTAGCGATGCACGTCCCGGATGATGACCCGTCGGGCCGGGAGGTTGATGCCCGCGGCTAGCGTTGGCGTCGCCACGATGCACTTGATGGTGCCCTTCTTGAAGCTCGTCTCCACGAACCGGCGCTGCTCGTTGCTCAGCCCGGCATTGTGGAACGCGATCCCCCTCTTGACGCAGGCGCTCAGTCTCTTGCCCACGGTGGTCGGCTCGCCCTGGTCCTCGATGATGCGGTCCACGCCCTCGACCGGGCCTTCGGGCATGACCTCCTTCATGAGGGGGGCCAGCTTCGCGGCCAGGGTCTCGGTGGACCTGCGGGTGTTCACGAACACCAGGCACTGCCCGCCCTCCAGGATGGAGTCCTTCACCAGGCCCCACAGGGGCTCCTTCTCCTGGGGAATGATCCTCTTGGTGTTGTCGGTGAAGTACACAGTGCCGTCGAGGTGCACCCCCTCCTTGAGGGGGGTGGGCCTCCAGGTAGAGGCGATATGCTCCGCGTTCAGCCAGTCGGCGACCTCCTTGGAGTTCTTGATCGTCGCTGACAGGGCGATGATCTGCAGGCCGGGATTGAGCTTCCGGAACTTGGCCAGGGTGACCTCCAGCGTGGGACCCCGCCCGGGGTCGTGGAGCAGGTGGACCTCGTCGGCCACCACCAGCGATATGTGGCTGAGCCAGTGGCCCTGGTGGCGGAGCAGGGAGTCGGCCTTCTCCGAGGTCGCCACGATGATGTCGAAGTTCTCCAGCTTGGGGTCGGGGGAGTCCAGGTCCCCGGAGGACATGTCGACCTTGATGCCCAGCCGCTCGAACTTTTTCAGGTCCTCGTACTTCTCGGTGGCGAGGGCCCTCAGGGGCACGATGTACAGCACCTTTCCCCGGTGCTCCAGGACGTGCTTGAGCGCGGCGAGGTAGGCGATGAGGCTCTTCCCCGAGGCGGTCGGTATCGCTAGCATGAGGTTACGGCCGTCGAGGGCCAGGGGCGCGGCCTTGGCCTGCGGGGGGTACAGATCGGTTATGCCCTCCTCCTCGAGGACCTCGGCCACCCCGTCCGGCAGATCGAGCTCGCTTACCTTCATGCCGCTTGCACCGGCGTTCGCAAAAAGGTGCTGGAATTTAGAGGTTTCCACAGAGCGTACGTCCGCGCCGTCACCCTTACTCTTCCTCGGTCGGCGCGGCTCGGGACCGGGCCAAGCGCTGAAGCGCTCCTCCCTCAAGGTGGCGGTCGTGGGGTTGCGAACGGCCAGTCCCACGAGCGAGTATCATCAATTGAAATAAGGTAGGCTGGCTGAATACCAGATTATTTAAGGTCGGGGAAATCATTAATTAGTGGCACCGTTATGGTTAAGGATACAATCGTGAGTGCAGGTGTAACATGAGTAATGACTCATCTGCCGCGGAGACTGTTCTTGACGTCGATGAATGGATCGAGAGTCAAGGTTTCCAGACGACCGCGGACATAAAGATACCCGACAAGCTAGCAGATCAGGTCATCGGCCAGGATGCTGCCGTAGAGGTCATCAAGAAGGCTGCCGAGCAGAAGCGCCATGTCATGCTCATCGGCGAACCGGGTACTGGCAAGTCCATGCTGGCCAAGTCCATGACCGAGTACCTGCCCAAGGGAGAGCTGCAGGACGTCATAGCCTACCACAACGCTGAAGACCCCAACGAGCCCAAGATCCGGATCGTGCCTGCCGGCAAGGGCAAGGAGATCGTCACAGCTCAAAAGAAGGAGGCTATGGTGAAGAAGCAGCAGAAGGGCACGATGATCACGTTCATCATCTTCATGGTGTTGCTGGTGACCTTCGCCCTGTTCTTCACCGTGGAGACGGATCCCAATATCATCCTCATCGGCATCATCGTGGTGGCCATCCTGTTCTTTGCCACCCGGTATTCGGGGACGAAGCAAGAGAACTACCTGGTCCCCAAGCTGCTGGTGACCCATGAGGACGGGGACCAGCCCCCCTTCATCGACGCCACCGGCGCGCACGCTGGTGCCCTGCTCGGGGACGTCAAGCACGACCCGTTCCAGAGCGGAGGCCTGGAGACCCCGGCCCACGAGAGGCTGGAGGTCGGCGCCATCCACAAGGCGTCCAAGGGCGTGCTGTTCATCGACGAGATCAACATGCTCCGGACCGAGAGCCAGCAGAGCCTGCTGACCGCTCTCCAGGAGGGCAAGTTCTCCATCACCGGGCAGAGTGAAAGGTCGTCCGGGGCGATGGTGAAGTCCGAGCCCGTTCCCTGCGATTTCATCCTGGTGTGCGCCGGCAACCTCGACGCCATCCAGGGCATGCACCCGGCGCTGAGGTCGCGTATCCGCGGCTACGGCTACGAGGTGTTCATGCGCTCCACCATGCCCGACACCAACGTGAACCGCACGAAGCTGGTGCGCTTCGTCGCCCAGGAGGTCTCCAAGGACAAGAAGATTCCCCACTTCGACCGCAAGGCCGTGGGGGAGATCCTCAAGGAGGCCCAGAGGCGCGGCGGGCGTCACGGCCGGCTCACCCTCAGGCTCAGGGAGCTTGGTGGCCTGGTTCGCGTGGCCGGGGACATCGCCCGGGAGAGGCAGCGCCCCCTCGTCACCGCCGAGATGGTGGTGGAGGCCAAGCGCATCGCCCGCAGCCTGGAGCAGCAGATCGCCGACCGCTACCTGGAGGCCCGTAAGGAGTACAAGACCTTCGTGACCGAGGGCGATGAGGTCGGCGTTGTCAACGGCCTCGCTGCTCTCAACACCGAGAGCTCCATGTCCGAGTACTCCGGCATCGTGCTGCCCATCGTGGCCGAGGTGACGCCCGCGCAAACGAAGTCCGGCGGAAGGATCATCGCCACCGGCAAGCTCGGGGAGATCGCCAAGGAGGCGGTCCAGAACGTCTCCGCCCTGATCAAGAAGTACACTGGGGAGGACATCTCCAACCACGACGTCCATGTGCAGTTCATCGGCACCTATGAGGGCGTGGAGGGGGATTCGGCGTCCATCAGCGTCGCCACCGCGGTCATCTCCGCGTTCGAGGACGTCCCGGTCGACCAGACGCTGGCCATGACGGGCTCGCTGTCCGTACGGGGCCAGGTGCTCCCGGTCGGCGGGGTCACCGCCAAGATCGAGGCGGCTTGCGAGGCCGGTCTGAAAAGGGTTCTCATCCCTAAGTCCAACATGAACGACGTGGTGCTCGAGGAGCGCTACATCGGCAAGATTGAGATCGTGCCCGTGGACACCCTCGGCGAGGTGCTGGAGAAGGCGCTCGTGGGCGGGACGAAGAAGGAGAGCCTGCTCCGGAAGCTCTCCTCCCTCGTGGAGAAGGGAGGCAAGCCCTCTCTGTACCCTGCGGGCTCCACCAGGTCGACCGTGGCACCGCAGTAAACCCCTTTCCCTTCCTTTTCTTCTGCGCAATTTTGATTAGCTAGCTTTGTCTCTCCACCCGAGGTCACAATGAGGCAGAAAGAGGTCAGCGCGCTCCTCATCGGGAGGTTCCAGCCGTTCCACAACGGCCACCTGGAGGTCGTCAAGTCCATCGCCAAGGAATGCGACAGGCTCATCATCGGGATCGGAAGCGCGCAGCTCTCCCACACCTTTGAGAACCCCTTCACCGCCGGCGAGAGGCACCTCATGATCTCCCGGGCGTTCCATGACGAGGGCCTGGACAACTTCTTCCTGGTGCCTATCGTGGACATCTACCGGTACTCTGTATGGGTGGCCCACGTCGCCTCCCTGGTGCCGCCGTTCGAATCGGTGTATACGAACAATCCTCTGACCAGGAGGCTGTTCGTCGAGGCCGGCTATAAGGTGAGGAACGCCCCCATGTTCAACCGCGAGATCTACTCGGGTACCGAGGTCCGCCGCCGTATCGTGCAGGGCGGCCGGTGGGAGGACCTCGTGCCCCGGGGGGTCGCCGAGACCATCCACGAGGTCAAGGGGGACGAGCGGCTCCAGGACATCATGAGGGACCACTCCCCCGAGGCCACGATATGAGCCTCGAGGCCAGGGTCGGCGAGGTCCTCCGAAGCAAGAAGTTGACCCTCGCCCTGGCCGAGTCGTGCACCGGGGGGCTGATCGCCTCGATGATCACTGACGTCCCCGGTTCATCGGACTACTTCCTGGCGTCCCTGGTGACCTATGACAACCGCTCCAAGGCCGTGCTGCTCGGGGTGAGCGAACGGACGCTGGCGGAGCACGGGGCGGTGAGCGAGGAGGTGGCCAGGGAGATGGCGTCGGGGGCCCGCAGGGCCACCGGGGCGGACGTCGGCCTGTCGGTCACCGGCATCGCCGGTCCCGGGGGCGCCACCCCCATGAA
>Ga0183100_1000841_pt1 | contig 19003 bp, 11 predicted proteins | sample Biomet2_FD_127789 | JGI IMG/M metagenome (GOLD analysis project Ga0183100, IMG submission 127789) | Microbial communities from bioreactor (seeded with anoxic lake sediment) at LBNL, California, USA - Biofuel metagenome 2 | ecosystem: Engineered > Bioreactor > Anaerobic > Unclassified ...
CTGATGGTATACCAGAAATCGGATCTTCATCCGTTAAGGTATTCCCGAACCCGGCAACCGATGTTGTCAATATAACAGTATCCAACAATATCAGCACTGTTCAGGTGATAAATTATTTAGGTATGGTTGTTTATTCTGAGAATATTACTCAGGAGAAGACCATCACCCTGAATACTTCCCGTTACAGTGCCGGTAATTATCTTGTACGTTTTGTTACCAACAGTGGACAAACGTTGATTAAGAAAATGGTGATAATTAAATAACTGATTTTGTAAGTAAATTAAGTTTGTTTGAAAGGGGCTCTGATGAGCCCCTTTTTTATGTGATTTTTAGACTTAATGGATAAAAAAATGATATTTATTTTAAAATGAGTATAAATGCTTTATATACAGAGTTAATGCTCAAAAACATTAGCACGTCGCAAAACTTAGGCATGGCTTTAGTTAAACAGTGGTCTACTCTGAAGCTATGTGCTGAAGGCGGTGAATGTCCAGTATAAATAATTGGAAAATAGTTTTATATTCACATAAGTTTACTCATATTTTAAAGACTCCACAGGATTCCGTGTTGCCGCCCGCCAGCTTTGCCAGCTCACTGTCAGTAGGGCAATACACATGACTAGAAAACCAGCCAGTGCAAAAATCCACCAGCTTAGTGTGGTTTGGTAAGCAAAGTTTTCTAACCATCTGAATATAAAATAGTAAGCTATCGGCGTGGCTATTACAAATGCTATGACTATCCATTTCACAAAACTTAAATTAAGCATTTGCATTATTTCCAAAACAGTGGCTCCGTTTGCCTTACGTATACCAATTTCTTTTGTGCGGCTGGTTATGATAAAAGTAGCCATGCCAAATAATCCCATGCTGGCTAAAATAATTGCCAGTAATGCAAAATATCCCATTAATTGAAAAGTCTTTTTATCGGATTGATAGAGTTGCTCAAGCTGTATGTCTAAAATACGAAAATCAAATATCTGATCCGGGTAGAAATTTTTGCATATTTCATTGATCTTGATGATTGAACTTGATATATCTGATGGCTTCACTTTAATCATAAGTTGCCAGCACTCATCATATTTAATGACAAAAACTATAGGTTTAATTTTTTCGTACATCGATTCAAAATTAAAATCGTTGACAACACCAATGATTTTTCTATCTGATTTTGGCCAGTTACATTTAATTGTTTGTCCTATTGGATATCCTTGTATTCCCAAACTTTTTACAGCCGCTTCATTTAGAATAACGGCTTCACTAGTATCCGTTTTATATACATTTGAAAATAATCGTCCCTTTATTGCTTTTATGCCCAATGTATTAAAGTAATCAAAATGAACATGGACATAGGGAATTTTTATCGGTTCCTTTTGCCCTTGTGGTAATACAGTTCCCCAATTGTTAAGACTTCCTGAAGGAATACGGCTGGCTGTAGAAACGCTGACAACAAAATTCTGTTCAAGAAGTGTCTGTTTTAATGTCATATACTTCCTTTCATTTTCAAACGTATTAACATCTGATATGAGGATACATTCTTTATCGAATCCCAAATCGCGGTGCTGAAGAAATCTGATCTGGCGAAACATTACAATTGCAATTGTTATCAAAACAATAACGATGGTGAATTGAGTGCCTATAAGGATTTTTTTGAATTGTAATTTTGATGTTCCACCACTTTTAGATGATTTAAACACTTTGGTAGGATTATAAGATGAAAGGATAAAAGCAGGGTAGCATCCAGCCAGAATCCCTACAACAAACAGAATTCCAAGAAGGCCCCAGAAAACATCTCGATTATTCAATGCCTGAATTGACAATTCTTTTCCGGATAACTCATTAAATAACGGTAAACTTAAACCAGCAACAAGAAGTGACAAAATAAACGAAATAACGACTACTACTAATGATTCGAAGGTATATTGCATGGCGAGCTGATTTCGTGATGCCCCACATACTTTCCTCATGCCGATTTCCATTGCGCGTGTGGTAAAATTAGCAGTAACTAGGTTAATATAATTAAAGCAGGAAATGAGCAGAACCAGAAAAGCAATTGCAGAAAAAATCAGGACGTACATAATGCTGTTTTGCGGTTGAATGTCATTTTTAAAATGAGAGGAGTAGAGATGAATATCTTTGATTTTCTGTATTGTAAATTCAGATGGCGTAAAGTTCGGGGCTTTAATAGTCTTCATTACCTGATTACATTTTGCCTCAACTTCAGATTTGGAGAAATGATCGGGGAACAGAAAATAGACCAGAAAGTTTTGCCATCCCCAATTATTCATTGCGCCTTCCTTTTCAGTACCAGCAAGTGTCCCAATCATTTCATAACGAAAATGAGAATTTTGAGGCATATCTTCCATCACACCTGTAATGGTATAATTGGCTTCATTATCCAACGTTAATACTTTGCCTATTGGATATTCATTTCCAAAATATTTATGTGCAATTTTTTCGGAGATTACTATAGTTAATGGTTGTTGTAGAGCGTTTTCCGGATTCCCCTGTTTGAAATGAAAAGAGAATATTTTGAAAAAAGCAGGATCGGTATATGCAATCTGGTTTTCTTTAAATCGTTTGTCTTTATATTCGACGATACAATTTTGCCGAGGTAGAATTCGGGTATAGCTTTTTATCTCAGGAATATTATCGGCTAAAAATTTCGCAGTTTGAGGCGAATGATAAGGGTGTTCCGGATTGCACAACCTGTAAATATTGTCAGCATTTTTGTGATACCGGTCGTAACTCAACTCATACTGAACGTATAATAATAACAAAACACACGCTGCCAGTCCAATAGTCAGGCTCAAGATGCTTATTAACGAATACGTTTTATTTTTAATGAGATGGGCAATTGTAGTTTTTAAATAATTCTTTATCATGATTGTGGTTTTAAAGGATTTATTCACTCATGCTTTATCGCTTCCACCGGGTTCTGTGTTGCTGCCTTCAAGGCTTGCCAGATTATGGCAACAATGGCTATGATTAACACAAACAACGTGCTGATTAAAAAATATCCAGGGTGTAAATGGATATGTAGTGCGAACTCAGCAAGCCATCGGTCCATAACAATATAGCTTCCAACTGAAGCAACGAAAATGGCAATAACAACAATAATCAGTGTGTCCTTGAGCAGAACATAGAGTATCTGTCCGACAGAACTCCCATTCACTTTACGAATCCCTATTTCTTTGGTACGGCGTGATACTTTAAGAATGGTCAGAGCCAGTAAGCTTATCAAGCTGATGATAACCACTTCGGCTCCTCCGATGGATACCATTTCTGTAAGCCGGTTTTCTTTCTTATACATCCTATCAAAAATATCCGCCAACGTGCTATAGTTAAAAATATAATTTTTATCAAAGCGGTGTATGATTGACTTAATTTGTGTCAATTGACTTTTGTTCAATTTGTTACTGCTTCTGATATAAATATTAGGACTTCCCCATTGACAATTTGCAATTACTAAAGGAGCAATGGGTTCACCCGGATTGGTCATATAATAAAAATCCTTCACGATACCAATAACCTCAACACGTTTATCCTTATAAAAAACATATTGTCCGGCTTTTGGCCTTAAACCCAGATATTTTATTGCCGATTCGTTTAAAACAACAGCCTGACTGTCGGCCATGGATTGGCGAAAAAATCGTCCGTCTATCAGCGTAAATTTCATGAGTTCTCCAAAACCTGGTTTTTCGCGGTATTCATTGATGGCTTTGTTGCCATTTTCCCCGTCAGCCAGAGTTCTTATGAACTGTCCGCTGCATCCCCCGCCCATGAAATGTTCCCCGCCAGAAACATCAGAAATGAAGGGTAACTGCAACAATTCAGTTTTAACACTTTCATACTTCCTCGAGATTGGCATACTGCAATTGCTAATCGTGATAACATTATTCCTTTCGAACCCCAATGGCACATTGTGCATATATCCTAATTGTGATATTATAATAACGACACAACTGATAAAAAAAGAAGCAACCGTAAATTGTACAAATACCGATGCCGTCGAAAGCCAGTTGTTGGTGCCCGTACTTGAGATTCTTCCCCTCAATCCTAACGCATATTTCATTCTTGACAGATAGAGGATAGGATAACCGGATGTAACCACAAGAAGCACGATGAAAACAATCACAAAAGAAATAATACCGCCAAATGATAATAAATCTGGAATATCTACTTTTGATTGCAATAAGTTTGATAAGTATATCATTGATTTATAGATAATCAGAAATGCCAGGATGGCAGAAAAAAGAAAAACGATAACTGTTTCTAAAAAAAACAGTTTGGCAATGCTGGCTTTTGTGGCGCCAAACATGGTCCGGGTTGAAATTTCGGTAATGCGTTTTTCACCTTGTATGATAAACAAATTAATATAGCTGACCAATGCTGTGAGCAGGACAAACAGTGCTATCAATCCAACCATCAGCATTTGTTTTGTGCTTCCATGGTTCGGGATATATAAACTTGCAGCGGAATGCAGGTATAAATCGGTCAGAGGCTCAACCCCCGATTGTACCTTTGCGAAAAACGTCCTGGCCCAATCCTGCATAAGAATATCATATGCACTGGCAATCTTAGCGCCTGCCGCTTTTGAATCAATATTTGGCTTAAGTAGGTAGTATGTTTGAAATTCGAGAGACGCAGATAACCATTTCATATTAAGGGTGGACATGGAAACCAGCAGATCGAAACTCAAATGTGAGTTTTTCGGAATTTCATCCATTACCCCGGTAATCATCACTTGTTCACCATCCGTTTCAATTGATTTTCCGATACAATTGGTTGTATGGAATAGTTTTTCGGCTAGAGAAGTTGTGATCACCGCACTTTTTTCCGCAACCAGCGCTGTTTTTTCATCACCAAAATTGAGCGACAGTCCAAATACCTTAAAAATTTCAGGATCAGCGTAGAAAATCCCAACTTTTTCTATTTTGTTCTCTTTGTTTTGAACAGATGTTTGCAAACCTCCATATAATTGAACAGCAGACTCAATTTCTGGAACTTTCCCGGGTAGTTGGGTATATGCCTTGCGTAAGGAGATGCCATAAACTTCGGTTCTTGTATTATCGGTAATTCGGCTGTACAGTCTTACAACCCTGTCCCTGGTTTTAAAATGCCTGTCATAACTCAACTCATAACGTATGTATGTGAGTGTAAAAATCACAGTAGCTAATGCTATTCCAAGCCCTATCACGTTCGTGATAAGCATGAATGGGTTGCGCTTTAATATTTGTAGGACAAATTTTAAATCTTTCATAGTAAGATTTTTATAAATTTTTATTGTTAATGATGCCTTTGTGCATGCTCTGATTCATAACAATTAATTACTAATGGAAAAATGAGAAGAAATATCCGGAACCACTTCATAACTAAAGTAACGGTTGTCTTTGCGATATTTCTTCGTATACGATTTGACCATCAAACAAATTGATCACCCTGTGGGCAAAAGCAGCATCCCGTTGTGAATGGGTAACCATAACGATGGTGGTTCCCTGCTTGTTCAGTTCCGAAAGGATGTTCATTACTTCAATGCCGTTTTTGGAATCAAGGTTTCCTGTAGGCTCATCAGCCAGAATAAGTTGCGGAGATGACACAACGGCACGGGCAATGGCTGCACGCTGTTGCTGGCCTCCTGATAATTGTTGCGGAAAATGTCTTTTACGGTGTCCAATCTTCATGCGTTCAAGAATATCCATTACCCTTTCTTTTCGTTCCGAAGCGGATTTTTTAAGATAAAGTAGTGGAAGCTCCACGTTATCATAGACATTAAGCTCGTCTATCAGGTTGTAACTCTGAAAGATGAATTGAATGTTGCCTCTCCTGTATAGCGTTCGTTTGCTTTCCTTGTACTTTGAAACATCAACATCGTTGAAAATATAGGTGCCTTCACTCGGATTATCAAGCATCCCAAGGATGTTCAGCAGGGTCGATTTTCCGCATCCCGAAGGGCCCATAATGGCAACGAATTCCCCCTTTTTTACCTCCATGTTTACATGGTTCAGCGCGGTAGTTTCAATTTCATCAGACTTAAATTGTTTGGTGAGATTAATTGTTTTTATCATGGTCGTAATTTTAAATTTTACAGATGAGTCGCAATATATATGCCAATCGGATATGGACTCTGAAATACAGAGAAGTATAAAATACCTTTAATTTTTTTGTTCACAAATTGGACAGTTGCTTGTAAATATTCTGTACATTTGGACTTGAAAAACGTGATTATGGAAATAAAAACAAAAGAAGGCCGGTTACTTATTGTTGATGATAACAAAGGTGTTTTGAATGCTTTGCTCCTGTTCTTGAAATTTGAGTTTTCAGAGGTTTTTATCATCTCCAATCCTAATTCCCTGATTCATGAAATTGAAACCCGAAACATTGACGTAGTGCTTCTGGATATGAATTTCAAATCGGGCGAAAGCTCCGGGAATGAGGGAATATACTGGCTCAGGGAAATAAAGCAGCGAAGACCTGATATTGAGGTGGTAATGTTTACTGCATACGGGGATATTGAAACTGCAGTAAAAGCCACCCACGAAGGTGCTGCGGATTTTATTCTCAAACCATGGGAAAATGAAAAATTACTGGCGACGTTGAAGTCAGCGCTGAAGCTCCGGAAATCAAAACTGACGGTTAATGATCTGCGGAAACGGGAGAAAGACCTGAAAACCGAACTGAACAGGGATGATCGGATGATTATTGGCGTTTCCCAAGTGATGCAGAATATACTTAACATGGTTAGAAAGGTTGCATGTACCGATGCCAATATTATGATTACCGGGGAAAACGGAACCGGAAAAGAGTTAATCGCCAAAGAGATACACCGATTGTCGGAACGGCACAATGAATTGCTGGTTACCGTTGACCTCGGGGCGATGTCAGAAACTCTCTTTGAAAGTGAAATGTTCGGTCATATCAAAGGTTCGTTTACCGATGCTTACGACGACCGTACAGGCAAAATCATGCTTGCCAATAAGGGAACATTGTTGCTGGATGAAATAGGGAACCTTCCGTTACAGCTTCAATCAAAGCTGTTGAATGTATTACAAAACAGGGTGGTTATTCCCGTAGGGTCCAATAAAGAATGTCCGGTTGATATACGACTGATAAGCACAACCAATAAAAATCTGCCCCAGATGATCAGGGAACAAACCTTCAGGCAGGATCTTTTATACAGAATCAATACTATACCATTAGAAGTTCCGCCCTTACGGCAACACATTGAAGACATTGATGTTCTGGCTCATTTTTTTGTCGGTAAATATTGTCAGAAATACAAGAAAAACTGCACGAATATTCATCCTAAAGTGATTGACAGACTGAAGAGCTATCCATGGCCAGGAAACATCAGAGAATTGCAACACACCATGGAAAGAGCGGTCATTTTATGTGAAGATGACACCATAACTTCATGTGATCTCAATTTGAACCTGCACCATCCTTTTCACGAAGAGGAAACACTAACGCTGGAAGAAATGGAAAAACGAATGATCGCAATGGAATTGAAAAAAAACAGTCAGAGTCTCAGCCTGGCTGCCCGAAACCTTGGAATTTCGCGTACCACACTCTACACAAAAATAAAAAAGTATGGGATATAAGCGAATTACACTGATTACCATTATTGCCACAATAATTATGGTAATATCTGCATTGGCAGCAGGCTATTTTAGTGCATACAATCTGGACCTATGGTATTTATTTTTTCTTTTGCCGGTGCCATTTGCAGCATTCTCTATCATCAACAATGTAAATCAATCGAACCGCCATATTGCATTTTTTTTTGATGCCATCAGAAACGACGACTCTTCCCTGAAATTCCCAACCACTATTCGCCAGAAATCACTTCGTCATTTATATCAAAGTCTCAATAGCTTGAATGATCGGATCGGTGAAATTAAAATGCAGAATACATACCTCGAAAAATACTATCAGGCCTTTATTCAGCATGCTACTACAGGGCTTATGGCTGTTAACCAAAATAATGAAGTGGAGGTTATGAACGAAAAAGCGTTTGAATATATTGGCATACCTTCTTATACGCCACTTCACCTGATTCCGCTGAGAAATCCCGAGCTTTTCAGCATCCTGTCAGAAGTTCATCCCGGCAAGGCATATACCTATAAACGCTTTACCGGCGAATCGCAGGTTAACCTCCTGATTCGTTCAAAAGAGATTCATTATTGTGGCAAGGTTTCTAAGTTGATATCCCTTCAGGACATCCGGCAGGAACTTGATGAAAAGGAGCTTGAATCATGGCAGAACCTGATCCGGGTGCTTACTCACGAGATAATGAACAGCATTGCTCCGATTGTTTCACTCACCGGTACACTGCGAAAATTCTTCGTTGAAGAAGAAAAGCCTGTTCAATCTGACCGGGTTGACAGGGAGACCATCGAAAATGTGGTTCAGGGATTGGATATTATTGAAGAACGTGGCTCCGGACTGATGAATTTTGTGAGTAACTACCGGAAACTTACCCGGATACCTAAGCCGGAATTTACCTCATTTCAAATCCGCGAGTGGCTTGAGCACATCTGTATTCTTTTGCAAGAACAACTGCAAAACAGGCAGATAAATCTCGAACTTGAAATTGAGCCCAACGTAAAGGATTTGACTGGTGATAAAAAACTATTAACACAGGTCATCCTCAACATCCTGAACAATGCTATAGAAGCGCTGGATGAGATTCCGGAAAACCGTAAAATCAGGGTATCTGTAGAAATCTCAAAACAAAATCGCCCGATAATTCGCATCTCTAACAATGGTCCACCAATTTCTGAAGATACAACTGAGAAGATTTTTATTCCTTTCTTCACAACCAAAGAACATGGTTCGGGAATAGGGTTGACCTTGTCTCGTCAGATATTAAGGCTTCACAGAGGGAATATTTATGTAGAATCGGGTGAGCTGTCCACAAGTTTTATACTTACATTGTAGTCTTGCGTAGTCTCATTTTTTGATAACTCTCTTCCTCTCTGCCTGGTTAAATCCCTTAATATGTATCAAATAGACTGCCCCACCAGTTGAGTTGGCGGGGCAGTCTACTCATATCTCGATTGATAGTCGGGATGAAAGTAATGTTGATTGCCTGTCGTTAGATTTATCTCATTTTCTTAATCTATCGAATCAAACAAGCTACAATACTTGTGCTTATTCTATACAAACTTTACTAATAATGGTTTTATTGTCAATAAACAATTTTATTATATACATTCCCTTTGGTTTGTCCATAAAATCAATACTAATGTTATTTTTGAATGTATTTGTTAGGATAACCTGACCTTCCAAATTGCTTATTTCAACAATTGTCGTTTTATCTGACAATGCATCTAACGATATATTTATTAGCCCATTTGTTGGGTTGGGGAAAATTCTGACATCTTGCTTCTCTATCTGATTAATTGCAGTTAATGGATTTATTTTAATTTTAAATGTTGCTGAAGCAGTTGCTCCGGCCGTATCAGTAGCTGTTACTTTAATAAGTAAAGTTTGAACAATAGTTGGTATGCCATCAAAGGTACGTGTTATGGTGTCAAAAGTCAACCATGCCGGTAAAGGGGTTCCATTGGCAAGTTTTGCATCGTAGGTTAGTGTATTGTTGCCATCATCATCAAAAAAAGTGCTGTCGGAAATTGTATAATTGAATGACTGCCCAACGGTAACTGTCTGATCAGGGATTGAATTTTTTACATACGGTGCAAAATTGGTATATTTCAGGCTGTCGATAAGCTGGTCTACTTTTACCCAATAAGTATAGTAGGACGACATACCTCGAGTGAAAAACAGGTATTTATTATCATTAGTAACAAAGGGGCAACAGTCATAGTTAGGAGTATTTATCTTTGTCCCGAGTGATTTTGGGTTTGTCCAACTGCCGTTGCTCTTATTATAGCTGATAAACAAATCGTTCGGTGATTTTAACCGGAAAACAATAATATATGATTCGTCCCTTGCGATGAAAAAATCATTTTCAATGGCTGGAGTATTTATTGGCAATCCTAAACCTTGTATGATTGTATCTGAATTAGAAATGATTAATTTGCAAATATCGCTATTTGAAGTGTTTGGTACAGTTGAAGCAAAATAATAATTATTCAAATTAGTTTGCTGAAAATAATGTACTTGCTGGTTTGTTGATAGCAACCTGACAGGAACGCTCCAGCCTGTAATAGTTCTTGTTGAGTAATAAGTGCATGCGACACCATCCAGATCTTTTTGCATATACATAATACTATCATTAACCGAAAGTGCTGGACAAACAAACCCCTCAAAAACTACAACAGGACCTTGCCAAGCATTGTTTACATATTTAAAATATTTTATCCTTTTGATCTCAGGTGGCCATTTATCCTGTTCGCCATAATAAATTTCTTTGCCATCGGAAGTAATGGTTATTCTTTCGACAGGTTGTAGCCCGCTGCTTACAGGTAATTCAAATACCATTGGGGTACTACCCGGAGGCGTTTGCCCAAGATACAAACTATCTGGGGGAATTGGTTGCGAAAATACAGTATTACCAAGCAGTAAAAGTACGATTGATGTTAGTGCTAAATTTTTCATGTTATAAAAGATTAAAGTTAATAAAATTTTGCACAAAGCAAGCACGAAGAATTGCCATTATCGACCTTTTACGTGTAAATGGACTATTTTTTTTAAAAAAAAATACAGAAAGGCTTTTTGTTATTCAATATGTTTTGACCGATATTCCTGCGGGGTCAAATTTGTATACAATTTAAACTGATTATTAAAAGCTGACTTTGAATTAAATCCAACGTTATAAAGAATTTCGAGTATTGTAAGTTTACTGTACTTTGAATCTTGCAACATTTGCATACCTTCCTTAATACGAAACTCAAGGATATAGCCTTTAAAATTTTTATGGAAAGTTTCATTAATTACTTGTGAGAGTATCCTGGGATTTACCGAAATTTCATTTGCAAGAGATTCAAGTGATATTTCGGGATTGAGGAAGGGCTTATTTGTTTCCATATAAGAACTTAATCTCTGCAGATATTCCTTTTTATCATCTTCCTTAAGTTTATTGTTTTTGTACTTCGTAATTATATAATAAGCATCAGGTTTTAACAAGAGAATAAACATTATTGCGTTTGCAAATAGAAAAGATGTTAAGGCAAATATACTTGCCGTATATGCACACCACCAAGGTCTCCTTATGATCATAAAAATAGCGAAAGAATTCAAATTTACAATCCAAATGACTATAAATCCTAATAATAGAAATTGAAGCCAGGTATTATGGGAAGAAATTTTAATACGCTTATAAAAACCCCGAAAGCTGATGTTCATTGATTTCATGCTCAATACAGACAGCACGATATATATAAAGCTGTGTGCCAGAATTAATATGGTGTCATATAGGTCTACTATAGATTCCCATATAATAAAATGATTAATATTTCTATAAAAAATTATCAGGAATAAAAGAACACCTATAAATGGCAAAAAATGAAATGAACTGCGATAATTTATGATATCTTTCCGTTTCAAAAATGAATTGACATAGAAGTATATTAACGGTCCGATCAGAAAAGAAGTTTGTCGTACCAAAAAAATAGATTTATGCCAATCTAAAAAATATTGAAAAGCGTAACTGCTTGTTACAAATGAATAGATAATTTGAAAGTTAAAAATCAACAAGAGTATTGCCAATATTTTGTTTTCATTGCTAAACCCTTTTTTAGTAACAAAGAAGAATAACGACAATATTGTTGTCAGAAAAACACTGATAAGTGTTATTATGGTAAAAAAATTCAAAATCATAATTTATTCAAGTTAGTAAAATTTTCTACCGAAGCACTTTTCCTTTATTGCCAATATAATAGCATTTTAGCCATCATTTCCATTTGCAAATATAAATAGAAAGAGAAAAAAATCAGTAAATTATTGAAAAATAGTCCAAAATTGGAAGAGAAAATGATAAATAAAACTGAATTAGATTATACCATTTTACTATGAGGGTCTTCTTTAGTGATGTTTGCAACTGTATACTAACTTAAATTACAGTTTCTATTCTCAATAAAAGGCTAAACATTTAGCGGAACTTTATTTTCCATCCATTATTATTGGTTACTCTTTGCGGAATTAAGTAATAGAAACTGAAAATTGCCGTATAATTGAATTTGAACACCTTAAAAATAGAACCCGAATTTCTGCTGATTTAACGGATTTTAATTCCGGCAAGTCAGAATGATTTTTAGATATATACGCTTTAAAATTTGTTTATGCTATCAGTAGTGTTTATTTGTTTTATTCTTAGAGTCTGCGTTCTACTCTTTGCTGATATACGACATTCTATTTGTCCAATTGTGTACTATGTTATAAAATATTCAGGCTAAAAATAAATGCCTATCTTTTTTAATAGATATCGCTTATGGTTTGTTTAATGGTAATTCAGAGATAATCCAGAGATAAACCGTAGATAACCCGAAAAATATAATCAAAATTGGTTTATATCCGGCTTATTCTCGAATCATATATGAATAAGCTACGAAGCAAAAGTATACGAACTAATATTAATTACGGCAATAACCAGTAACACACTTAGTACTGTAAACAGAATAATTGTTATTTTTGTATAGCTCAACCAACAAAATTAAATTATGGCACGTTTAAATGATGGTATTAAATTTACGGGGAGTATTGGAAATCTCTCAGCGTATACGATGCATGGTAGTAATAAGGTAATACTTCGCAGCAAAGGAGGTGCAAGCAGGGATAAAATTAAAAAATCTCCGGCTTTTGAATATACACGAAGGTTGAATGCTGAATTTGGAGGCAGTTCCTCCTGCGGGAAAGCGATACGTAATGCAATGTTTCCGTTATTGGGGTTAGCCGATTATAATTTTTCGGGTTCTCTGGTTTCCCTGATAAAGAAGATACAGTGTGCAGATAAAGAAAATCCCGTTGGTACCCGTGATATTTATTTGTCAAAAAATCGGGAGTTGCTGGATGGTTTTAGCCTGAATCTGGAAAATGATTTCGACAGTGTAGTTAAACCGCCATTCCAGTATTCTTTTTGCAGGGAAGACGCAAAAGTGAACATTATTATTCCGTCCCTTGTACCTGGAATTCACTTGAAAAATCCATTCAATCAACCATTTTTCAATATTCTTGTTTGTTTGGGAATGGTTTCCGACATGAAGTATTCTGCCAGTAGTAAACAGTATTTACCCGTTCATCTCTATGGCGATTCTACGTATATTCATTACAGTACAGGTTGGCAGGTAGTTTCAGAACCTTTTTCCGGACAAGCTATTGAATTGAAATTTCCGGGCAATCGGATATTGGATGAAAATGATACGTTGATTCTATCGGCAGGTATAGATTTTGGAGATTTAAACGTTGAACGGCAAATAGTTTCAAAAAAATATACAGGATGTGCTAAAATACGTAAAACCTGCTGAGATGATTGTTTTTACGATACATTTTTGAGTATAAACGAACTCAATGACTACGAAGTATTCAGTTTATATATGCTTTCATTCAGTCAAGGCTGTTAGTTAACGGCTATTCTTAACTGCGTTAAGCAATTCCAAAAATCAGAGAACCAAACAGTAAAAAGTTGGGTTTATTTTAATAGCATAACAATCGTAAAGGGGTAGGGGATTTGCCCTTTTACTTTTATAGAAAGTTCATTAGGGTATTCCATGGCAATATCTTTACCCTGACATGTTTGTGATTTTGTCTTTACCATACTATATTATCGCCCTATCCATGGTATAAACTATTTTCCTGTCCTATTTGTACTGTTACCGCAAAAAAATCTTAGCTCTTTCATTCGGCACAAAAAAATTCCACATCTACAGGTACTGAAATTTTTCTACATTTGATTTATCAACTAAATCTTTGTTAACATGCCTGTACGTTTTTATAAAAAGCCTGTAATTGTAGCTGGTAGTGTTGCTTTTCTGGCGGTTTTAATCATAGCTCTATTCTTCCTTTTATATAAAAACCATACACCTCAAAAAGAGCAATACAAAGCCGAAAAAAAACAGTTGTCCGAAATATTTGCAACATTGGACACTTCCTATTGGAAAAATAAAACTAAAAGCTTGTCACTAAGCAATGAAGCTATCCGTATTTCCCGGAAGATAAATGATAGCAATGCTTTGTCTGAGGCCTTATTTCATAAAGCCGGAGCTTTACAGGATAGCAAACGGGATGATAGTAGCCTGATTATTTTTAATAATACATTGACTATTGCTAAAAAATCCCAGAATGACACCCTGATTGCCAAAATAAAGAACAGCATTGGTAATTACTACTATTTTAAAGATAACTATTATTTAGCCATGCGGTATTTTGCAGAGGCCCTAAAAATAGCAGAGAGTTTGGGTAATGAAATAACTACAGGTATGTATTCCAATGGGTTGGGATTAGTTAATTTGTCGTTAGGCGATTATAATAAAGCTATAGCTTATTTTCAACAAACGGTGAATGCCTGTAAGAAATCCGGAAACCTTAGGGATATGTCGGGCACCCTGATGAATATAGGCAATTGTTACATTGAAAAAAAAGATTTTCGAAAGGCGCTATTTTATAATAAAAGTGCCTTGGTAGAGGCTAACCGGATTCATGATAATGAACTAATTGGTAAAATATATATCAGCCTTGGGATGATTAAACTTATTGATAAAGAGAACCTGGAAAATGAACCTGAAGCATTGGATTATTTTTACAAGGCGCTGGAATGTTCTAAACAGGTGAATAATCGTAAAATATCCGGACTTGCTTTCCAGAACATAGGTTCTTATTATATGGATAGTAATCAATTGGACAAAGCTGAAGATTTTTTTAATAAAAGCTTGTCCATCTTTTCCGAAACCGGATCAAAAAGTTATGAAACAAGGGCTAATCTGGCCTTATCCGACATAAAAAAGAAACAGGGGCAGTGGCAAAAAGCATATCTGTATCACATCCGATATGTGGAACTTAAAGATAGTATTCAGAATACCGATATCCAAAAAAAGATTTCAGATTATCAGTATGAAATAGAGATTCAGAAGAAGCAGTATGAAAAGGAACTGCTCCGGAAAAAATACGAAGTTCAGAAAAGAAGCAATATTTTCCTTGCAGGCAGTATTTTCTTCGTTATCATTCTGGCTTTGGTTATAAGAAAAAGTCTGAAAAAGTCTATTAAACTGCAGAAATTAGAAAATGCTCATTTGCAGGAGAAAATTCAGATGGCGGATAAAATAAAAGAACTCGAAGCAAATAAGCATCAGATGGAAATAGAAGCAAAAAATAAGGAATTAGTCAGCTTTTCGCTGCAGCTTACTACCAAAAATGATTTACTTAACGAAATATCGAAGTTGTCAGAAAAGCACTATAATTCTAAAACTATTGATAAAGAGTATTATAATGAATTAACCAAAGTAATTGAGAATAATCTCAATGTAGATAAAGAATGGAGCCGGTTTAAGGATTTGTTTGAGAAAGTGCACCATGGTTTTTTTAACAGATTAAAGCAAAACTGTCCCGGACTTACAGAACATGAACTCCGTTTTTGTGCTTATGTCAAGATTAATCTTCGGCCAAAAGAAATTGCCAGAATACTTAATATTGGTTCCAATTCCGTCAAGACATTCAGAAATCGCCTGAAGAAGAAACTTGCTTTGGACATTGATGCAAGCTTGGATGACTTCCTCAGAAATATTTAATCATTCCCAGTAAATTTTTCTATTTTAAACAGCGTTTAGAATCACGATATGATCTTTTATTGAAACTTTTTCACGTATAACAAGTGAATCTATTCCTTTTTATCCTTTGATATACTTATTTTTATAAATAAAAATGTGCAATCGTATTTTATCTGTTCGATAACCTCTTTTTTCGGGATGTTACCCATTTGATACCCCCTGTTTTTAATGATTAACCATTTTTGCTTATAGTTTTGTTGTTTCAATTTTGTTTTTATTATTAACTTAAAATTTATCATCATGAAAAATGTATTACTATCCACAATTTTGGTTATAACAACTTTAATTGCATCTGCACAAACGTATCAAGAGTATGAAACCACTCACGGAAAAAGTTATTTAATTAAGAGTAAAGACGGGACGTATCAGTCTATTCAGCATAAAAGCCGAAAAGAGAATGTTAAACAAGAGATTAGCTTCCCAAATTCAGCTTTTCATAAAGTAGAATCAATCCAATCAGCAGAAAACGTTTATTTGAAAAATAGAACCGCCCATCATCTCACACTTAACTTTGATAAAGAAATGGAAATAGATGGAAGTTTGTGCATCGTAAGTGATTCTGTTTATTATGGTAAAGAAAATTTAAGTTGGTCTGAAGGAGGATTTAAAGGAGAAATAGACTTGCCCGAGGATAATTATGAAATCATTGCATCCTATGATGATTTTTGGGGTACCAAGAATTATTTGTTTGCTTTTATTCACAATCTGAATATCAATCAGAATACAGACACAACGATTAGCTTTGAAACAATGGCAACGCACAATCTGGTTTTACAATGTAAAGATGAAAACAATAATTTACTTGATCCGGGCGATACCACTTTATTAGAGAAGAGAATATCTATCGATATAGAATTTCCTTCGGGTTATATTTTCCGTTCTTCATTGCTACAATCCGAAATTTCCAGTGGATATAAATTTTCGGATGTTTATGAAGGATATAAAATTGCTTTGAATCAGATGTTTGTTCGTTTCGGGAAATTATATATTACTGACCTTCCTCAACTTTCGGGATTGATGAAAGATACCGTTCTGCAAAATAATCCTTCGGAATATAAGAGAATGAATATGGTAATGCATGCCTCCCCGTCATCATCAGCGGATAATTATCTGACGTTTGATTACGGCAACATATATAATTTATCCGGGGCATACATGTGTTCAATGAATGGCTCCATGAATGAAGACTACCCGTATCATAACAATGATACTTTGCGTGTTTTTATGAATAATCATGAAAATATAAATAATTCGGTGGCAGCTATTGTCCCCAATGTTCATTTTTGGGAGGAAACCCCTTTGAACTTTAACTTTAAAGATATAGTTTCTGATCCATTTTATATTGCTATAAACGACAGCATCGTTTTCTCAAAATATAATGTTTCTGCAGCATCTCCTCAATTTACCGATAATTGTTCCGTTGACCTTGGGAACACAGTACCATACAATTATATTTTTTTAAAAAACAACAGGTATGGAGAAAACACCATCTATGGTTCGTGTGCTTCCTATGGAGAAAAAAATGAAAGACGGAGAATGGATAACCGTTCCAGTGTATATGAAATTAAGAAAGGAGATGAAATCTTAGCCAGTGATACGGTATCTTATTTTATGGATCCGTTTAGCGTAACAGAACAAGGTATTTATACATTTAGTGTAACCAATAATAATTATGTGGTTAATAATCAATCCGGACAAAGCATATTCGAAGCTTCTTTTGACATAGGAAATGCTGATGCCGACCCTCCGGTTATTTCTTCTTTCAAGCTCTTGGATGCTGAGAACTCCATTACCAATTTTTTGAGATTTGACAATCCGGGGAAAGTGTTATTAAGTTCATTTGATTTTAATAGCTTGACCTATGAGTTGAACAAACCTGCTTCCGTCCAGGTTTATTACAAAAAACACACTGAAAATGAATGGATAATGCTTAATCCTATTGAACATTCTTCTTTATTCGATAGTACTCATTATGGTAGTTTTTTTTCCTGTGATCTGTCGTCTGTATTATCTCTGTTTACCACTTCCGGTTACCTGGATCTAAAAATAGTTTCTGCGGATAATGCTGGTAATACGGCTACACAAATCTTACATCCTGCCGCTTATGTTGAAAATAATGTAGGAATACCACAGATTATCAATAATGAAAATGGAGCTTTACAGATTTACCCCAACCCCGTAGCCGATAACAGTGTTATATCTTTTAACCTTACACAAAATACGAGGATAAAACTTTCAGTTTATAACATCAATGGACAATTAACAGATGTTTTGCTAGATAAAACGATGGGAAAAGGAAATCATCAGGTTAGCTGGAATGCTGCAGAAAAACTAACGTCTGGTGTTTATCTGTTGAAATTAGAAACCGGGAATACCGTAGAGACTACTAAAGTGATAGTTCAGTAAAATAACAAAGAAAATAGGTTGTAATTATTTGATTAAAAAGAAGGCCTCCATTGTGAGGCCTTCTTTTATAATGCAGTGAAGATGCCTCCAAGCCAGGGATATTTACAACAACCTTAAACGTCATTTTCCTGGTGGCAAACCTCCTGACAGCCCTCCCGAAAATCCGGATGCCAAACAGTAAAGAGGTTGGTTTTATCTTAATGGGTCAACAAAAGTAAAGGGGCAAAGCCTTTGCCCCTTTATTTTTATAGAAAGGTTATCAGGGCATTCTCTGACTGTATCTTTGCCCTGCCTTATTTGTAGTTTTACCCTTATCCTGCTGTATTATCACCTCATTTGTGCCAGGGTGTAAGCCTGCCTGGTTTGTACGCTTACCCTGCCGTGTTTGTATTCTAACCACAAAGTGTTTGTGCTCACAGGGCAAACCGGTTGTACCTTCACCCTGCCTCGTTTGTATCTTCACCCTGGCACGATTGCCTTGCAGGGCAAAGCCTTTGTACCCTTACCCTGCCCATGTCAGGGTGTGGGTATGGTCTGTTTGCCCTTTTACCCTGCCTGCTCTGTACCCTAAATACAAAATGTTTGTACCCAAAGGATAAAACTTTGTGATGATGCCATTAACTAAAATTTGGGTAAAAAATAAATAGTTGGCGGATTTTTACGTAAATTTGTTGTAACAATAATACCATGTAAAAAAGACAACTTATAAAATGATATTATGGCATTAGAAAAAAAACAACCCGGGGAAAAAGGCTTACCCGCTTTAGCATCAGATAATACAATTTTAAAACTGTTAACGTTGTTTATTGAGAATGCAGACGATTATGCTATCCTTCTTCTTGACTCCAATGGTATGGTACTAAACTGTAACCGTGGAGC
>Ga0183100_1000842_pt1 | contig 18996 bp, 15 predicted proteins | sample Biomet2_FD_127789 | JGI IMG/M metagenome (GOLD analysis project Ga0183100, IMG submission 127789) | Microbial communities from bioreactor (seeded with anoxic lake sediment) at LBNL, California, USA - Biofuel metagenome 2 | ecosystem: Engineered > Bioreactor > Anaerobic > Unclassified ...
GTGCCGATGGGCTGGTTTCTCGCATCCATGGGCATCGCCGGGGCAACGGGCATCATCCGAAAAGACTAGTTCCGGCATTGCCGCCGCGCCCCAACGCAAAAAGCCCGCCACGGAATTTCCGCAGCGGGCTTTGTCGTCAACCGAAGACGAAGAAGTGTTAGGCTTCCATCTTGTTGATGGCGGTCTGCAGGCGCGCGATGCAGCGGCCGGCCTTCTTCCAGTGGATGACCTTCTTGGAGGCGGCCTTGTCCAGCACGGAGCTGGCGTTAGCCAGGGCGGCGGTGGCCTTCTCCGCGCTCTTCTCGGCCAGGGCCTGACGCACGGCCTTCACCACGTTCTTGATACGGGTTTTGACGGCCTTGTTACGGGCCTGGCGCTTCAGGCTCTGACGGTATCTCTTCAAGGCGGAAGTATGATTGGCCAAGGCTCTTTCTCCTGATTCTTTATTGTGTTCAACCCCGACCGTTAGGTCGAGACAGGGTGCTTAACCACAAGGGCCGATGCTTGTCAAGCTGTTTTCGGCCGCCCTAGACTTGCAGCGCGCTGAAATCCGCCAAACGGCCCAGGCGCTCCACCAGGGCATGCAGCAGATTCAAGCGGTTCTGGCGCAGGCCGGGATCCTCGGCCATGACCATGACATTGTCGAAAAAGGCGTCCACAGCCGGACGAAGTTCGCCCAGCATGGCGAACAGCCCGGCGAAGTCGTCCGCCGCCCACAGTTCCTCGAATCGCTCCGCGCTCTCCGCCAGGGCCGAGGCCAGCACGCGCTCCTCTTCGTTCTCCAGCAGGTTCTTGTCAATGGCGTCCGAAAGGGCCGCGCCGGTCTCCCCGCCCTGCTTGCGGATGATGTTGGCCGCGCGCTTGAAGGTGAGCACCGCCTGCTCAAAGTCCGGCTGGCGGCTGAAGGCGGTCAGCGCGTCAAACCGGGACTTGAGGGTGCGGATGTCGTTGAAGCCCGCGCCCAGGGCGGCGTCGGCAACGCGGCTGTCCGCTCCTTCGCCGCTGGCGAAAAGCGCGCGCAGGCGCAGACCGAAGAAGTCGAGCATCTTCGCCAGGGCGTCGGCGGGTTGCAGCTTCCACTTCACGGCCGGGGTGCCGTCAGCGTGCAGATAGCCTTCCTGGGCCCAAGCGAGCACTTCGTCCAGCTTGAGGCTGAGGCCGCGCTCCATGATGATGCGGCTGATGCCCAGCGCCGCACGGCGCAAGGCGTAAGGATCGGCCGCGCCGGTGGGCACCATGCCCAGCCCGAAGCATCCGGCCATGGTGTCGGCCTTGTCGGCCAGGGCGACAATGGCGCCGGAAAGCGTGGCGGGCACGGGCGAATCCGGTCCGGCGGGCAGGTACTGCTCGGCCACTGCCTGGGCGACCAGCTCGCTTTCCCCCTTCTTGCGGGCGTAAATGCCGCCCATGACGCCTTGCAGGCTGTCAAACTCATACACCATCTCGCTCATGAGGTCCGCCTTGGCGAGGCGTCCTGCGCGGGCCATGTCCGTTTCTGGCAGGCCGCACACGGCGGCGAGTTTGGCGCACAGCTTTTCCAACCGGCGCGCCTTGTCGCCCATGCTGCCCAGCGGGCCGAGAAAGACCACGTTGTCCAGCTTTGCAAGCCAGGCGTCCAGCGGAGTCTTGAGATCGGCTTCCCAGAAGAAGCGGGCGTCCTCAAGGCGGGCTTTCAGCACGCGCTCCCAGCCCTTTTTGACCACGGCCATGTCGGTGGGCTCAATGTTCAGCGTAGTGAGGAAGTGCGGCAGCAGGTTGCCGTCCGCTCCTTTGATGCCGAAGCTCTTCTGGTGGTGCTGCATGCTGGTGAGCAGCACCTGCGCGGGAAGCTCCAGATACAGGCGCGCAAACTCGCCCAGAATGGGTCGGGGGTACTCCACCAGATTCGCCACCTCAAGCAGCAGGCCGTCGTCCCAGACAACGGTTCCGCCAAGTCCAGCGGCCAGCCGGTCGCCCTCGGCGCGCACCATCTCCAGGCGTTCGCGCGCGTCGAGCACAACGTTGGCCTTGTCGCGGATGGTGTCGAAATAGTCGCCGGCGGCGTCAACGGTCCAGGGACCGGGCCCAAGAACGCGGTGGCCGTGGGTGACGCGGCCGGAGGTCAATCCGGCGATTTCAATAGGGACCACATCGGCGTCCAAAAGCGCCAATACCCAGCGCAGCGGGCGGCCAAAGAGAAACTCCAGGCTGCCCCACTTCATCCGCTTGGGGAACGAAAGGGACTTGAAGGCCGAAAGGCAAAGCTCGGGCAGGATGTTGAGCGTTTTGCCGCCTCCCACCTTCTTGCGCGCGGCCAAGTACTCGCCCTTGGGCGTCTGCTGCACGAAAAGGTCAGCCTCGGCCACGCCTTGCGTCTTGGCGAACCCGGCGCCAGCCTTGGTGAGCACGCCGTCGGCATAGGCTATTTTGACCGGCGGACCGGAGACGATCTCCTCCTCCAGACGCTGGGTCAGCGCCAGGCCGGACACATGCGCAACAAGGCGGCGCGGCGTGGCATAGGCGCGCACTCCGGCGTGGTCGATGCGCGCCTCGCCGAGAAGTTTGCCGAACAACGCCTCAAGTTCCGCGCCAAGCCCGGGCACAAAGCGCGCGGGCATTTCCTCTGTGCCAATCTCCAAAATGAATTCAGACATATGCGGCTCTCAACTATTTTTCGGTTTGCAGCATGGGGTAGCCCATCCGCTCGCGCTGGGCGGCGTACAGGGCGGCGATGGCCGAGGCCAGGGCGCGCACGCGGCCGATGTAGGCCGTGCGCTCGGTGATGGAGATGGCTCCGCGCGCGTCCAAAAGATTGAAGGTGTGCGAGCACTTGAGGCAGTAGTCGTAGGCGGGCCAGGGCAGTTCGGCCTCGCACAGGCGCTTGCACTCGCCCTCAAATTTATTGAACATGTCCAGCAACATGGCGGCGTCGGAGAGCTCGAAGTTGTACTTCGACTGCTCGACCTCGTTTTGATGGTACACGTTGCCGTAGGTCACGCGGTCGTTCCACTTCAGGTCGTAAACGCTCTCCTTCTCCTGCAAGTACATGGAGATGCGTTCGAGACCGTAGGTGATCTCCACGCTGGTGGGGAACAGGTCGATGCCGCCCACCTGCTGGAAGTAGGTGAACTGCGTCACCTCCATGCCATTGAGCCACACCTCCCAGCCAAGCCCCCAGGCGCCAAGGGTGGGCGACTCCCAGTCGTCCTCCACAAAGCGGATGTCATGGGCGGCGGGGTCGATGCCAAGCGCGCGCAGGGAGTCGAGGTACAGGTCCTGCACGTTGTCCGGGCTGGGCTTCAGGATGACCTGGAACTGGTAGTAGTGCTGCAGACGGTTGGGGTTCTCGCCGTAGCGGCCGTCGGTGGGGCGGCGCGAGGGCTCGACATAGCACACGCTCCACGGCTCCGGCCCGATGACGCGGAAAAAGGTGGACGGGTTGAAGGTGCCCGCGCCGCATTCGATGTCAAAGGGCTGCACCATGACGCAGCCCCGGTCCGTCCAGTAGCGCTGCAGGGTTTGGATCACGTCTTGGAAGTTCATATCTTCTCCAGAAACCTAGATTTTTCTATACGTCCCATTTTCCCACCGCAAGCCAAGGTGCCAGGCCACAAAGCGATCAACCACACGGCCCAGTTCGCGGCGCATGTCCGGCTCAAGTTTCAACCTGGGCCAATCGGCCGGGCGGCTGTTGCCGATCCATTCCAGCACGCGCACGGAGCCCGCGCACAGCGGCTCGGCGGAGGCGTCGTCGCACAGGCCACACACAAGCCCGCCCCGCTCCACGGAAAAAGCCATGCGCTGCGGCGATGCCATGTCGCCGTCTCCCGCACAGCCGTGGTCCCAGGCCGGACGGCCGCAGCGAACGCACAGGGCCAGATCCGGCTTGAGCCCCTGCTCAAAGGTCAGCTTGGCCTTGAACAGCAGCGGCAGCATCTCCGCGCCCACCACGCCGGATTCAAGCGTGGCCAGGGTTTCCAACAGCAGGTCGAACACCGGGCGCGCGCCGCTGGAGTCCAGCTGAACGGCCTCAACGAACTTGAGGCAGTGGGCAACAAGCCCAAGCTTGCGCGTATCCGCCCGCAGCCCTGGATACGCGTTGAGCAACGCCCCTTCCTGCAAAATATTGTAGGGGCCGCGCCTGCTCACCTCAACGCGGAAAGAAGCCAGCACAAGCTGGTCCAGACAGCCGCTGAAACGCCTGCGGCTGCGGCTGCCGCCAAAGGCAAAGGCCGAAATGACGCCCCGTCCCGCGCAGAACAGTTTGAGCCAGACGTCGTTCTCCCGAAACCGGCCCACCCGGAGGACCAGGGCCTTCTCGGTGAACTCCATGCGGTCTCCCCGCGGCTAGCGCGCGCCGATCTCCAGATTTGCGGTGGAACCGCGATCCCCCTGATAAGGATAGGGCGCCCCGTTAAGCTGGAAGCTCACGCCTCCGGCGTTGCCCAGGCGCACCTTGGCCTTGCTTGAAAACTCAAAGCGGCGGCTTTCGCCGTTTTTCACCGTGAATCTCTTGCGCTGCGCGCCCTCGCTGACTTCGACCCAGCAAACCTCGCCCGGCTTGGCGGTGATGACCAACTGCTGCATGCCTGGCGTGCGGACTTCCGCGGTCGAGGCGGCAGGGGCGGCCGGCGTCCCCTTGCGCGAAACCTCCACCGATGCGCCGCTCACGCTCTGGGAAGCATTCTGCCCAGGGGCCGGGACAGCGGAAGCCGCCGCCGGTTTGGCGCTCGGCGTGGTCTGCGGCGCCGGGGCAGGAGCAGACGCCGGGGCAGGAGCAGACGCCGGGGCAGGAGCAGACGCCGGGGCAGGAGCAGGCTCACTGGCTGGCGCAGCGGACTCAGTGCCATTGGCCTCGGGAAGCGTCGCGTTCAGTTCCTCCGCGGCATTGGCGGCAGCCGTGGCATTCACCGCAGGGGCGGTGGCGTTCACAGCCGGAGCAGACGCTGGCGCTTCCATCTCTCCCTGTATGCGGCGGAATTGAACGTAAGCGAGTGCGGCCAATACGGCGGCCACAAGCAGTGCAATCAACGGCCAAATGCGACGGCGCGGTTTACCGCCGGGTATGAAGGCGGCTTGCCCCGGCGTGCGGATTTGGCTTTCAAAGCCGGAAGACGTGGTGGAGCCCAGCGGCTCCGGCACGATTGGCGGTGTTGTGGCGTCGGGGCCTGCGGCGGAGTCGTCGGCTGGCGCGGCAACAGGCTCCTGAACTACAGGTTCCTGAGCAACAAGTTCCGGGGCCACAGGCTCCTGGGAGTAGCGGGGGACGGGAACCGCTTCCGCGGAGGCGGGCTCCGGCTCAGCCATCGCAACGGGCGCGGCGGGCTCCGGCGAAACCGAAGGCTCGGCGGCCGGAGGCGAAGGGACGACCGAGGCCGTCTGCGGCACATAGCCTGAATCGCCGTCGGACTGCTGCTCTACAACGGCCACCAGCGTGTCCGCCTCAAGCCCCACAAGATGGGCGTAATTGCGGACGTAGCCCTTCAAATACACGGGATGCGGCAGCAAGCCGACTTCGCCGTTCTCCAGCGCATTGAGATTGCGCCGACTGATCTTCGTGGCCTCCATGACGTCGCGCAGGGAAAGCCCTCGCTTTTCCCGCTCGCTCTTCAGCAGTCCGCCCAACTCAAGCAGATTCATCATGCGCCCCGCATCGGCCCCGTTAAGGACCTACAAGTTCTTGTATTCAATAACGGCTTTTTCACGCAGCTTCTGCATGTATTCTTGAAACACCTTTTCAAATTTCGAATCACGCAGCGACTGGAAGATCTGCTCGCGCACGGCGTCAAGCGGCAGCTCCTCGCCTTCCTTCAGGCTTACCACCTGCAGAAGGCCGGCAAAGTCCTGAACATGGACCGGGTTGGTGATCTGCCCGGCCTTAAGGCCCGTCAACGCCTTGTTCCACTCGGGAGCCAGGTCCTTCCAGGCGATGAAGCCGATGTCGCCGCCATGTCCGCCGCCGGGACCTTGTGAATACTTGTTGGCGGCGTCGGCAAAGGAGATGGCGCCGGACTCGATCTTTGCCTTAAGGTCCGTCGCGGCCTGTTCCGTGGGCAAAAGAATGATGGACAGCTGGACCATCGCGTCCTTGGAGAACTCGGCCTTGCGCTCCTGATAGCGCTGCTCGACTTCGGAATCGGTGACGACGACCTTGCTGGAGACCAAACCGCCGATGATCTGATGCTTGACCATGTCGCGGCGCATGTTGCGCTCAAAGTCCTTGCGGGTCATGTGCTGCATGGAGAGCTGCTTGTTGAACTCCTCCTCGCTCAATTTCCGCTGGTCCATAAAGACCTTGACCTGATCGCCCACTTCCGTGTCGGTGACTTTGATCTTGTAGCGCTCGGCTTCCTGCTGAATGAGGATGTCGTCGATCATCTGGTCCAGGATCTGTCTATGCAGCTTGGATATCTGCGCAACTTCGTCCGCGCTCAGGGTGCGTCCGCGCGTCTGCTCGTAGATGGGCAACATGCGCTCATCAAGTTCATATTTTGTGATGGCCTTGCCGTTGACCAGGGCAATGACGCCATCGAGAACGACTTCCTCGGCCTGCGCGGGTGCGCACCACAAAATCGCGGCAAAAAACAAGGCAGCCAGGGCAAGAGAACCGGCCCGGTTCGATCCAAATACGCGCATGTCGCTCCTCAAGCTCACTGTTCCAAGTCCGGCACGTCGCCAGCCAAAGGTTGGGGGACCCTACCCCGTCTCGTTGCCGCTTGCAACGTTCTGCTGCGCAGGGTCGCCGCCCTGCGGGGCGGCATCGTCGCCCTGCGGCTCCGGGGGCAAATCCTCATCGCGTTGTTTCTGAAGCAGCCTCTCGCTCACGCGGATGACCGAAGCATCCACAGCCTTGGCCAGCCAGGCCGCAAAAACCTGCTGCAGACGTTCCTCAAGCAGGGCGGCCTCCACCTGCGGATAGGCCTGGGCGACATCAAGCGTCTGCGCGGGCAGACGCTCAAGCAGCAGCAGTCCCTCAAACCCCACGCGCGTGGGCAGCACAACGCCCCGACCAGCGGCATCGCCCCCCCGTAGGGCGTCGGCCCAGGAAGGCGCCAGCAGATCGTGGGCGATGGTGGCCTCGCGCACCTGCGCGGCGGGAAAAGCCTTTGCGAGCGCTGCGGCGTCCCTTATTTGCCGATGCGCCGCCAGCACCCGCTCAACCAGGGCACGATCCTCGGCGAAGACGGCCAGCACACGCACACGCTCCGGCTGGCGGAAGGCGTCCAGGTGCGCTTGGTAGTATGCTTCAACATCCCGATAGTCCAGGTGAATGGATGGACGAAGCACGAGGCGCTGAAACTTCTCCATGCCGCACACATAGCGCAAATGCTTGCGCCACATTTTGAGGTCGATATATTCGTCGGCAAGTGTTTGTTCAAAGGTGTCGGCAGGATAGTCGGCGCGGATATCGGCCTCGGCCTTGGCGAGCTCTTCGTCGCTCACGTCCTGCCCGCGCTTGGCCAGTTCCTGGGACACCAGCTCCTGGGCGATAAGCTGCCCCAGAATCTCGCCGTAGGCCTCCCGCAGGGAGGAAACCGAGGGCAGCGCGCCGGTGAAGGCCTCAAAATGCTCAAGGTCGTACTGGAATTCCAGCATGTCGAGCGTAATGGGCCGATTGTTCACGCGCGCCACCACGCCCACCTCGTCCTGCGAGCGGCGGGTGCAGCCCAGCAGCCCAAGCAGCAGCACCAGGGCGACGAGCGCGAGGCGGCGTTTCGACATCAGGAAACCTCATTCGGCGGGACGGCGCCGCCGTCCAGCAACGATTCCAGTTCCTTTCGCAGGTACTCCAAGCCGACGGCCACGTCCATCCCCGCCGACCCTTCAGGATACCGCAGCTCCAGCTTGGAAGGCGGCAGCAGCTTGGCCCGGCGGCCGCCCTCGGCCATCCAGGCCAAAAGCCGCTCCGGGGAGACGGCGCTGGTCTGCGCGCCCCAGGTGAGCACGGCGCGCGCGGGCGAAAGCTCGGCCTTGAGCACCTGCAACTGCGCCAGCAGGATTTTGGCCTCCAGCACGGACACAAACTGCCGGGCCGGGGCGGGCAGCGGACCGAAACGGTCGCGCAGCTCCGACTCCAGGTCGGCCAGCACGGCGTGGCTGCGCGCGCTGGAAAGCGCCTTGTAGTACCGCAGGCGCTCCTTGGGGTCGGGAACGTAGTCCGACGGCAGGTGCGCTTCGAACACGAAGGACAGCTCCGGGTCGGTTTCCTGTTTGAGCGGGCCGCCGCGCACGCGCCGCACCTCCTCCTCAAGCATTTCGAGGAAGAGATCGAGTCCCACGCGGGCGATCTGTCCGCTCTGCACCTCGCCGAGGATGTTGCCCGCGCCGCGCAGGCGCAGGTCCTCCATGGCCACCTGGAAACCGGCGCCCAGGTAGTCCAGCTCAAGAATGATGCGCAGGCGGCGCTTGCTGATTTCCGGCAGGCGGTCCAGGCTGGGCACGACAAAATAGGCGTAGGCTTGGCGGTCGCTGCGGCCCACGCGGCCGCGCAACTGGTACAGCTGCCCCAGGCCGAACATCTGCGCCTGGTCTACAATGAGCGTGTTGGCGTTGGGGAAGTCCAGGCCGGATTCGACAATGGCCGTGCAGACCAGCACGTCCAGCTCCTTGTGCCAGAAGCCGTGCATGGCGTCTTCCAGGGCGCGTTCGCTCATCTGGCCATGGGCCATGCCCACGCGGGCGCCTGGAGCCAGCTTGCGCACGTATTCCGCCACCTGCTCCAGCCCCTGCACGCGGTTGTACACCCAGAACACCTGTCCGCCGCGTTCCAGCTCTCGGTTGAGCACATTGCCCAGCAGCGTGTCGTCGCGCTCCACCAGCGCGGTTTCAACGGGCTTGCGGTCCTCCGGCGGGGTTTCGATGACGGACAGGCCGCGGATGCCCGAGAGCGACAGTTGCAGCGTGCGCGGGATGGGCGTTGCCGTCAGCGTCAGCACATCGATGTTCTTGCGCAAAAGCTTGAGCTTTTCCTTGTGTTTGACGCCGAAGCGCTGTTCCTCGTCGAGGATGAGCAGCCCCAGATTGGGCAGCTCCACATCGCCGGAGAGCAGGCGGTGGGTGCCGATGAGAATGTCCACCTCGCCACGCCCGGCGGCCTTGATGGTGACCTTTTGGTGCGCCGTGGGCACGAAGCGCGAAAGCATGCCGATGCGCACGGGGAAGCCCTCCATGCGCCGGGTGAACGTTTGGTAATGCTGTTCCGCCAACACCGTCGTGGGGCACAAAAGCGCGACTTGCCGACCGTCATGCACGGCGCGGAAGGCCGCGCGCAGGGCCACCTCGGTCTTGCCGAAGCCCACATCGCCGCAGACGAGGCGGTCCATGGGCTCCGAGCTCGCCATGTCGGTAAAGACATCATCGATGGCCTTGGCCTGGTCCGGGGTCTCCTCAAAACCGAAGGTCGCCTCGAACTCCCGGTACATCTCGCCCGGAGGGCCGTAGGAATAACCCTTGGCCACACGGCGGAAGGCGTACATGGACACCAGGTCCTGGGCGATCTTCTCAATGGCCTTGCGGGCGCGCTCCGTGCTTTTGGCCCACAGGCTGCCGCCCAACTTGTCCAGGCGGGGGTCCATGCCCTCCGGCCCCTTGTAGCGCTGCACGAGGTTCATGCGGTCCACGGGCAGGTAGAGCTTGTCGTCGCCGTCAAAAAACAGCAACAGATAGTCGTTGGCCACGTCGCCTATTTTTAAATGATGCAACCCGCCGAAGCGCGAGAGGCCGTAGTCGCGGTGCACCAGCAAATCTTCAGGCGTCAGGTCGTCGTGTCGGGAAAGGCCTTCGAAGGCCTTCTTCTTGTCCGCGCGGACAGCGGGAGCGGCGGCGGGCTGGAGGATATCCTCCGGCAGGATGGACAGGCCGAGGCTTTCCAGCGCAAGGCCCGCCTTGAGGGGCGAAATGAGGGCGCAAACGCCGCGCCCGCCGGATTGCAGGGCCTGAAAGCCCTGGCTGACGGCAATGCCCTCCTGCTCGGCCAGATTAAGGAACTTCTTGCGTGAGCGGTCGGTGTGAAAGCTGAGCACCACCTGCCCGCCAGAGGAACTCCAGTCCTTGAGGGCGGCGGTCAAGGCCGACCACGGCCGCCGGGCCTGGTCCGGCCGCCAGAAAAGATCGGCGAAGCTCTGGTAGGACTTCTCTGGAAGGTCCACCCCGTTTTTCTCCTGGCCCATCACCAGGTCTTCAAACACCACCTGCCGCTTGCCCAGCCAAGTCTTGCGGGCGCGCTCCTCCGGCCAGCACAGCGATGCAAGCGGCCAGCGCCAGCCGCTTTCAGCCTGTTCCCGCTCCAAAAAAGAGCGCCAGGCCGCGTGCTGGTCCTCAATGCGGCTGCGCAGCTCCTGCGACGAGGCGAGGATATACACAGCGTCCTGCGGCAAAAAGGCGTCCAGCGCGGCCGCCTCGGGATAGAACAGCCCGGGCCACACGCCCGTGTCCGAACGCTCCAGGCGCTCGGAAAGCTCACGCTCCTCGTCCACAGCCATGCCGCCGCTCACGCGGACTTTGCGCCATAGCTCAAGGGCCTGCTCCATGGTCTGCCGGGTCAGCACCGCCGGCCCCACCGGCAACAGCGTCACTTCCTTCAATTCCGCGCGGGAGCGTTGCGTGGCGGGGTCGAACAGGCGGAGCTCGTCCAGCGTGTCGCCAAAGAACTCCAGGCGCAGCGGCAGTGCGTAGCCCGCCGCGAAAATGTCCACAATGTCGCCGCGCACGGCGATTTCCCCCGGGGAGGTGACCACCGGCCTGCGCGCATAGCCCCAGGCCACGGCCTGCTCCAACACCAGCTCCGGCGACATGTCCTCACCCTTGGTCAGGGTCAGGCAGCTCTGCTCCACCGTCTCCACACCCGGCCAGCGGGGCAGCAGGTTATCGACCGTGAGCAGGATGACGCGCGGCTTGCGGCCAAAGCACAGGGCGTGCAGCGCGGCCCAGCGCGGCCCCCAGTCCTCGGCCAACGGTTTTTTGGGCAAATGCTGCGGCAGGGCGATGAACGGCTGTTCGAAGGCGGGGGTTTGCTCATCGGTCTCCCCGGCGAAAAGATGCAACAGCCCCGCGAGTTCCCGAAACTCGCGCGCGCCGGAGGCCACAAGCACCACCTCCTGCCCGGCCACGCGCAGATTGTGGGCCAGCAGGGCCTGCGCCCCGGGACCACTCTTGAACACGCGCAAGGCGCCGCCCTGCCCCTTGAAGAAGTCCGCGAACTCGACAGGAAATTGCACCGGCAGCGCTCCAAAACGCGCCGCCGTGCGATGACGGGGGCGCGTCGATGTTTCGATGAAAAAAGCCGCCGCTTCGCATACGGCGCGAAGGGGCGGCCAGTGGTCTCACAAATCGCTTATTGGGCTAAACGACGCCCAAGGCGGCGTGCTCCTCGCTGCTCAGAAGCTTGTTCAGATCGAGCAGAATGAGCAGCCGGTCCTCAAGCTTGCCGACGCCGCTGATGTACTCGGAATCCAGACCGGACACAACCGGCGGGGGCGGCTCCACCGTGTTGGCGGGAATGCGCAGCACCTCGGACACGGAATCGACGACGAAGCCGACGACCATGCTGTTGATCTCGATGACGATAATGCGCGTGTGCTTGTCGTGGGCGCGCTCCGCGAGTTTGAACCGGCGGCGCAGATCTATGATGGGGATGACCTTGCCACGCAGGTTTATGACCCCCTCGACGAACTCTGGCGCGCGGGGAACGCGTGTGATCTCCATGGTGCGGATGATTTCCTGCACCTTGAGGATGTCGACGCCGAACTCTTCCTCGCCGATGCTGAACGTGACGAGTTGGATCAGCGCGTCGTCCTGCCGTCTCACATTCTCTTCCATATGCGGCTCCCTGGTTGCACCTTGCTGGGTCCAGCGCCAACGCTTGGCACCCTTCTAGCTATGTTTTTTTTGCAGCATTAAGTTTTGTTGTCAATGCATTTCTCAATAGTTCAGCCTCCCCGCGAGTCCCAGCCCACCGCGTTTGACGACCGCCGGGGAAACGGGTAACAGCCAGCAGATACTTCGGCCGAAACGGGCTACAACTTTACACGGCAAGGACGACGAACGCATGGGTCAATTCGCAATTTCAGATGACGCCTTCACCCTTGAGGAGCAGATCAAGTCCCTTGGCGACGATGAACTCCTCGACTTCTGGGAGGAGACCCAGCATATTTCGCGCATCATGAGCGCGGCGGACCCGCTTATGGTGAGCGAGCTCCCCGGCGACGAACGCGTCCACCCCGAGTACGAGAGACTGATCCTGCAGGAGCTGCAAGTGCGCTCCAGCCGCGGCGAACTGCGCTAGACCCGAACTCGGCGCATTCAAAGCAAAGAAAAGGCCGGTCCTTGCGGATCGGCCTTTTTTTGGGGGCGTGGTGGAGCGGGAAACGGGATTTGAACCCGCGACTTCAACCTTGGCAAGGTTGCACTCTACCGCTGAGTTATTCCCGCTCATGAACAAGCTGAAAAGAGCCGTCGGCGAACCGGCGCATCAAGGCCGGGTCTTGGGAATCAAAAAGGGAGCCGGCCGAAACCGGCCCCCGTAACGAGCCTGGAGCGGGAAACGGGATTTGAACCCGCGACTTCAACCTTGGCAAGGTTGCACTCTACCGCTGAGTTATTCCCGCTCGTTGGAGGCGGCATCCGGATTTGAACCGGAGGATGGAGGTTTTGCAGACCTCTGCCTTACCACTTGGCTATGCCGCCTTTTTCTTTTGGAGCGGGAAACGGGATTTGAACCCGCGACTTCAACCTTGGCAAGGTTGCACTCTACCGCTGAGTTATTCCCGCTCAAAAGGGAGCCCCTTTTACCTTTGCCCCCCCTACCTGTCAAGCCAACTTCCGCAACATTTCCAGATTTTTTCGAAACGAGCGAGTCGGCCCATCCGGTGGGGCGCGGCTTGGAACATCCGCGTGAACCTCTACACAAGGTTGCCCCCTCTGACAAGCCTCTCGTCGTGTCATTTTAAAGGGCCTTTACAACACCTCCGGTTTTGGTTTATCAGGCGCATTCGTTTGTACTCGGAGGGGCCAGTCCTGTTTGAACACAGACCGTCCCTCCCATCCAGGAGATTGCCCATGGAAGCCAAGGACATTCAATTCTTCCGGGACATGCTCAACTCCATGCTGGGGGACATCCTCCAGAAGGGGCAGGCCACCATCGACGACATGACCGAGACCGTCGAGGTGTACGCTGATCCCGCCGACCGCGCCACGGCCGAATCCGACCGGGCCTTCACTTTGCGTTTGCGCGACCGTGAGCGCAAGCTCATCAAGAAGATCCAGCAGGCTCTCACCCGTATTGACGAGGGTGAGTTCGGCGTCTGTGTGGAGTGCGGTGAGGAGATAGGCATTTCCCGACTCAAGGCCCGTCCCATGACCACCTTGTGCATCAACTGCAAAAGCAAGCAGGAAGAGGACGAGATGGTCCGGGGCGACTAGCCCACGCGCCATCGCGCCAGCCAAGCGCATCATTCGGAGGTATCCGGCCGGGAGGTTTACGGATGGAAGCCAACTTCTTCCGATTCCTGGCAGGTGAACTGACGACGGCCTTCATTGGCCACCGCATAGAAAAGGTCCATAGCCCGGCGGATGGAGTATTGATCCTGACGCTTTATGGGCAAGGCGCAAAAGTTCATCTGGCATTCAGGCCCGCAAAATCCGCGGGCCTTCTCTTTGTTTCGGACCAGCGGCCCGGCAATCCGCCCGCTGCTTCAGCACGTGTCATGTGGCTGCGCAAGCGGCTTACCGGACGTCGGCTGCTGTCGGCGCGCGTCGATTGGCCGGAGCTGCGGCTGGCCTTTTCCCTTTCCCCGCGCGATTTGCCCGCCGCTGGCAACTGGCTCGTGCTCGACCTGCGCGAAGACCTTGCGCTGGCGGAGGACTTCCCCACGCCGCCGCAGCCCGCTTGGCCAACGCTGGAGCGTGTTCTGGACGACGCCGAGGTGTGGCGCGAATATCCGCAGGCCACGCCCCCGCTTCGCCGTCATCTGGCCGCGCTGGCGCGCACGGATCCCACCAAGGCCGCGAACCTGCTCGAAAGCCTCGCCACAGGCCATGCGCAGGGGTTTTACCTGCCGCTGGGGAATTCCCCGCACGCCGCGTCTCCCCTTCTCTGGCCCCCCCTTGAAGGCGGCCCAGACGCCGCTCCGCGCTTCGACACCGCCATGGAGGCCGCACGGGCCTTTGGCGAGCGCGCGCTCTTCGCCCAGTTGAACACGCTTGAGGCGCGCGAGGATCAGGACAAGGCGGCCAGCGCCCGCAAACGCCTCAAGCGCCAGCTCGACCTTCTCGACAAGGATGAGGCGCGGCACCGCGCACTTGCCGACCTTGCGCGCCCGGCCGAGGCGTTGCAGATTGTGCTCTCATCCCTGCACGCCACGCCGCAGGCCCAAAGCATCGTGCTTGATCACCCGGCGCATGGCCCGCAAGAGGTTCCGCTGGACCCGCGCCTGACCCCGCCCGAGAACATGGCCCGGCTGTTCCGCATGGCCGCAAAAGGCCGTCGAGGGCTGGAGCATGTGGCCCGCCGCCGCGCCGACCTGCTCGCCGGCGTGGGGCCGGAGGTATTCCCGGCAAGGACGGAGGGCATCCGCATGGCGTCCCTGCCTGTTCCCACGCTGCCCAAGCGCTACCAGGGGCTCGCCGTGGCGCTGTTCCGCACGTCGGACGGCTTTCTGGTGCTGCGCGGCAAAAGCAGCCAGGCCAACCACGCCATTCTTTCGCGCGCCGCCTCCCCGCACGACTACTGGCTGCATGTGGCCGGAGGCCCCAGCGCGCATGTCATCCTCCGGCGCGACTACCCGGACCAACCCGTGCCCGAGCAAAGCCTCATCGAGGCAGCCACCCTTTGCGCGCTCAAAAGCTACCGCAAGGACGACGCCAAGGCCGAGGTGCTCCTTGCTCGCGTCAAGGACGTGCGCAAGGTCAAGGGCGCGGCCATCGGCTCCGTTGCCGTGGATGAGGTGGAGCGGACCCTGCTGGTTGGCCTGGACCAGGAAATGGAGGAGCGCTTGCGTGTGGAAGCGTCAGGGGCCACGGGCCCCCCGGGGGCTGCCCCCTCACGCCCGCGCAAGAAGGCATAACGCCTTGCTCATGCACGAAAAAGGGCTGGATGCGCGCAAAACGCATTCAGCCCTTTTACTTATATGACGAAGCGTGCGGTTGGAATTTCAAGGCAATGGGCCGGGAGGCATGGCACTCCCGGCCCGGAAAGCGGCTGAGGGGGCCGCTTTTACGTCCGCTTCCCTTCTACGCGCCCACTGGTTCCTGCGCAACGGAGGAGCCAGATCCGGCCGGGGCGGCGGCCGGAGTCTGAGGATTGCGCAGGCGGCGGGCATAGCGATCCGCGAGGAAGGAGCAGACGAAAATCTGTATGGGGTGGTAGAACATGATAGGCAGCAAGATGACACCCAGCGCCGGATTGGCTCCAAAAATGAGGCCAGCCATGGGCACGCCGGAGGCCAGGGTCTTCTTGGATCCACAGAACACCGCCGCTATCTCGTCCTCCTTGCTGAAGCCCAGTCGGCGCGTGAGGAAAACGCTGAACGCCAGCACGACCACGAGCAGGACCCCGGAACCAAGCATGGTCACCGCCAGGGTGCCGATGCCGTAATTGGTCCACAAGCCGCCCTTGACGGAATTGCAGAATGCCGTGAACACCAGCATGAGGATGACCAGCTTGTCGAAGTTGTTGACGAACAACCTGTGGCGGCTGAACCACCCGCCAACGAACAGGCGCAGGATCTGCCCAAGGATGAAGGGCAAGAGCAGCAGCACGGCGATGTCCCGCATGGCGTCCGTGAGCGATAGCCCCTGTCCTCCGGCCGCCACGTAGCCGATGCTCACGATGAGCGGCGTCAGAAAGATGCCCAGCAGGCTTGAAAACGAGGCGTCGAAGATGGCGCCCGGCACGTTGCCCCGGGCGATGGCTGTCATGGCCACGCTGGAGGAAATGGTGGAAGGCAGCGCGCAGAGGTACAAAAAGCCAAGCCGAAGGTCGGCGGGCAAAAAGCCGCCAACAAGCGGGTTGAACAGAATCCACAGGACCGGAAAAGCCACATACGTCATTGCCTGCACCACAAGGTGCAGCCGCCAGTTGGACACCCCCAGGCGCAGACTTTGCGGTGAAAGCCCAACGCCGTGGAACAAAAACACAAGCCCCATGCCGACGTTGGCGAGCACATCGGCGTGCAGAACGCCTCCATGACTCCCCACATTCGGAAACAGGGTGGCAAGCCCGACGGCAAGGGCCATGCCGAGCAGAAACCAATCCTTCTTCAATCTTCCCATGCAGCGTGCGAGCATTGCGGAATCCCTTCCTGCCGTGCAGCGGTCATATGGTTCGTCGATCCGGGCGGCCGGAGCAGTTCAGCCGGAGCGCCACGCATTTCCTGGTTGCAGTGCTACGCCTGCGCAGGTATTGTCTGCTATCGGCGAAATGACAAAACATGTCTTCAAACGGACAAACGACATGGAACGCACGCTTCCTTCACTCACCACGCTGCCCCGTCCGGTTTTTCCGCGCGTGGAGGAGCTGCCCACGCCCTCGTGGGTGCGCACCCACAGCCACCAGTGGGTGCAGCTCTCCTACGCCACACGCGGCGTGCTGGGCGTGCGCACGCGCCTGGGGAGCTATCTGGCGCCGCCGCAGCGGGCCATCTGGATTCCGCCGGGTGTGGAGCATAGCGTGGTGACCACCGAGCGCACGCAGATGCGCAGCCTGTACATTGCCCCCGCCGCCGTGCCCGCAAGCGGAGAACGCTGCCGGGTCCTGAGCGTTACGCCGCTGGTGCGCGAGCTTATCCGCGCGGCGACGCGCCTGCCCGAACTGTACGAAGAGGCTGGGCCGTCGGGGCGGCTTGTGTCGGTGCTGCTCGATCAGCTTGCCGTGCTGGAGGAAGTGCGCTTTTCCTTGCCGCTGCCTGTGGATGGACGATTGGCAAAGGTTGCCGAGCAATTGGAGGCCCAGCCCGACGACCAGCGCCCCCTGTCCGAATTGGCGCGCAATGCGGGGCTGTCCGCCCGGACATTGACCCGGCTTTTCGAGCGGGACACGGGGCTCTCGTTCCGGGCATGGCGGCGCAGGCTGCGGCTGCTCAAGTCGCTGGGCGGCCTGGAGGCGGGCGACAGCGTGACCAAGGTGGCGCTGGACTCCGGCTACAACTCCACCTCGGCCTTCAGCTCCGCCTTCCGACGCGAATTCGGCGTCACCCCGCGCGAGGCCATGCAGACGGGAGTGCCGGACATCCCCGACGGAATGGACAGAGTGGCCCCCCTGGCTTCCCAGGGCGGCGCCAACAAATAAAAAAGGCGCGCCGTGGCGCGCCGTGCTGGCGGACAATACGGGCGGAAACGCTACACGATCTGGCTCATGCCCTGCTGGTGCAGCATGGCGAGCACCATGTCCTTTTCCTGCTTGAGCCGTCCGCGCACGCTGGCGCGCACAGCGTCGGTGGAGCCGCCAAACTGATTCTGCCTGCGGTTGTAGACCTCGCTCACCAGCGCCTGCTCCAGGCCTTTGACGCCTCCGGCCGCGTCGGCAGTCTGCTGTGCGTGCCCGTGGCCCAAGAACTTGTCTATGGCTTGGTTGAAGATGCGCGCCGCGCCGCTTGCGCCATGCTGCACCGCAGTGCTGAAAAGCGCCTCGCGCAGGGCGGGCTTTGCGGCTTCAATGTCCACGCCGGTGCGCTCCAGTATCTTTTCACGCGCGGGCTGGTAGTGGTCCATCTTGATGAAATCCGTTTGCAGACGCTCAAACTTTTCCGGGCTTTCGGAGGCTATCCGCGCCCACTCTACGGGCATGCGCCCCTGGCTGGACCCGGTGTTGGCCGGACCGGCATTGCGCAGCCGCGCGGCCAAGTCGGGCGCACGCTCGGAAAGATAGCTGAGGAAACGATTCATGGTCCCAGCGCGGGAGGATATTTGGTATTTGCCGTAGCTGGTGCCGCCGGTGCGGTCAAAACCGATGGCCGCGATGCCCTTGTCGCCGGACTCGAACAACGCGGCGATGGACCCGAGGCCGGTGGAGCCGATGGCCGTGGCATTGCGCGTCAGCGCCTTGTCCGGGCTTTGCGGCGTCACGATCTTGTGCGTGCCGGGCAACTGGTCGCCGGTCAGCCGGGCAATGGTGGAGAGCGCGTCCATCATCATGCTGTCGTTGAGCATGGAGCTGTCCATGCCCATGGCGGGCGTGGAGGCAGCGTCGTCCGTGGAGAGACTGAGGTTTATGGCCTGCTGGGCCATGCGCATTTCGGCCTGAAAAGCCACGGTCTTTGGATCAACCTTGCCGCCAGCCCCCGCACGTGGGGCGGCCCCCTGGCCGATGGCGCCGCCGAGCTCGCCAAGAGCGGGCAGCCCCGCGCCGGACTCCGCCTTGCGCAGAACGCTTATGGCATCCGAGATATTCGCATTGCCGGACATCTGCTTCCCCCCAGTGCCGGCTCTGCGGGTGGATTCCCGTCAAAAGAGTGGTTCCGGCACGTTCTCGCACCCGAGAGAAGCATGGATCGTGCCTGACTCAAAATCAGGACGCGATATCGGCTTGTTATGCTACATCCTCTCCCGCCAGAAAGGCGGGCAGGCGCAGATCCGTCAAAAGTTTGGTCACCAGCCGCGCATGGCCGGACGGAAAGGCGAAACGCGCCAACTCCCCGGGCTCAACAAAGCGCGCCTCGTCAGCCTCATTGAGCCGATGCTCCGCCACCGGATCAACCCCGGGTGCGGCCGCGCAAAAGTATCCTCGCAGCGTGATGCGGTAGCGCGTGTAGCTGGTGCGCAGCACGCCTATTCCCGGCCCGGCCGATACGGCGAGGCCGGTCTCCTCCATGTATTCGCGCACCAGCGTCTCTTCCGGCCGCTCGCCCTGCTCCATCACCCCGCCGGGAAACTCCCACAAGCCGGGCCAAACGTCATTCATGCGGCGCTTTTGGATAAAGATGCGCCCCCGCCAGGCCAGCACGCCGCAGGCCATGTCCACGCGAACGATCTCCGGCCCCGGCTTCAGCACCGGGCGCGCTTGGGCGGCGCCGCGCGCCACGC
>Ga0183100_1000843_pt1 | contig 18994 bp, 21 predicted proteins | sample Biomet2_FD_127789 | JGI IMG/M metagenome (GOLD analysis project Ga0183100, IMG submission 127789) | Microbial communities from bioreactor (seeded with anoxic lake sediment) at LBNL, California, USA - Biofuel metagenome 2 | ecosystem: Engineered > Bioreactor > Anaerobic > Unclassified ...
AAGGACCAGCTCTCCGTGTTCATTAACTTCGACGAGCAGTCCTCGGACAAGAAGAAGAGCGCGGATCTCGACATGGACCTCAATCCCAACCTGCTCAAGAGCATTGATGAGCTTGAGCTGTCCGTTCGTGCGACCAACTGCCTCAAGGCCGCCAACATCACCTATGTGGGTGAGCTGGTGCAACGCTCTGAGGCGGCGATGCTCAAGACCAAGAACTTCGGCCGCAAGTCCCTGGATGAGATCCGTCGCGTTCTGGAGAGCATGGACCTGCGCTTTGGCATGACCGACGAGGTCGTTGAAAAGAAATTCCAGGAACTGCTCAAGAGGAAAGAAAGAAATGAGGCATAACAAGTCCGGGCGCAAGCTCAACCGCAACAGCTCTCACCGCAGCGCCATGTTCAAGAACATGGCCCGTGCCGTGTTCACCTTTGAGACCATTCGCACCACCGAGGCCAAGGCCAAGGAACTGCGCGGCGTCGTGGACGGCCTCATCACCCTGGCCCTCAAGAACGACCTTTCTGCCCGCCGCCAGGCCTTCCGCGTTCTCGGCAACCACCAGTTGGTGAAGCACCTGTTCGACGAAGTCGGTCCTCGCTTCGTTGGCGGCAATGGCGGGTACACCCGCATTGTCAGACTCTCTCAGCCCCGTGTTGGCGACTGCGCCCCCATGGTTATCTTCGAGCTGACCAAGTTGGCCGAAAAGGCTGAGGCTGCTCCGGCCCCCAAGGCCGAGGAAAAGGCCGCCGAATAGCCTTAGGCTCAAGCCTCCTTCGTTGATGAAAAAGGACGGTTCGCCGTCCTTTTTTTTTGCTTGCACTATAGGGAATGGTGATGCTAAATGGAAGTGTTGCCGGAGGTGGTAAATGGATTTTCGTAAACTTGAGGCCTTTTGCAAGGTCTATGAGCTCAAAAGTTTTTCAAAGGCCGGTCTGGAACTCCAGCTTTCGCAGCCTACCATTAGCGCGCATGTTGCGAATTTGGAGGAAGAACTTGGAGTGCCTTTGTTTGATCGCCTTGGCCGCACTGTGCTGCCCACCCAGGCGGGCGAGGTGCTCTACAGGGGCGCCAAGCAGGTGTTCCAGCAGGTCGGGCGCATCAATTCCGAGATTGGACTCTTGCGCGACATGGTCGTGGGCGATCTGCTCCTTGGCGGCAGCACCATTCCCGCCAACTATATTTTGCCGACGCTGCTGAAGACGTTCTTGGGGCTCTACCCCTCCCTGCGCGTGCATATGACCATCGGCGACACGGATTCCATCATCCGCCAAGTGGGACAGGGCAGGCTTGAGCTTGGTATTGTGGGCTCCCAGCCGGAGCAACAGGGCATAGCCGCCTACCCGTTGCACCGCGACGAACTGGTGCTGGTCGCCGCCCCGTGCGTTCGTGAAGGGCGCCCGGAGCCCAAGAACCTGCGCGACCTGCGCGCCTGGCCCTGGATTCTGCGCGAACGCGGCTCTGGCACGCGGCGGTATATGGAGACGCTGCTGAAGGCGTCCGGCATCACCATCGGCGACTTGGCCGTGAGTCTGTGGGTGGAGAGCACGGAAGCCGCCATTCAGTGCGTGCGCGCCGGGCTGGGACTCAGTGTTGTTTCCCGCTTGGCCGCGCAGCCCTATCTTGAGCGCGGCGAACTGGTTTGTCTGGATATCCTTTCCCAGAAGCTTGAGCGCTCATTCTACCTCATCCAGCGCCAGGGGCGCGAGCTTTTGCCCGCCGCCAGTCTTTTCATCGAGCACGTGCGCAACGCCACCCAGGCGTAACCGTGTTGCGTATCGCTCTCTGCCGCGCCTACAGGGGCAGAAACGCCAGCTCCGGCGGGGCCGGGATAACCCCGGCCTCGGCCAGGCGCTCGTAAAAGAGCCGCAACCCTTCCAGCTCCTCCAGCCCCAGATCGTACACCAGCCCGGAGAAATACGAGCGCATTTCCTCCTCGGTGAGGATGCTGTCGCGCGCGGCCACCTCGGAGATGACATCCAGGTGCGTCTGTCCCCATTTCTTGGCCTCGATGAGCAGCCTTGCTCCGGCTTTCACTTCCTCCCGCCGGGCGCAGGCGGCTTCGCGGCTGGCAATCCATAGTCCGAAAATGAACGGCTTGCCCGTCCACTCGCGCCAGGCCTCGCCAAGGTCCATGCGGTGCGGGTAGTCCGCGTGCCGCCGCAGGTTCAGCGCCTCGTCGCCGATGCACAGGATTGCGGGCGGACGTTCACCTTTGGCGAGCAGGGCTGTTGCGTCGCCTGTCACGTATTTGGGCGCCACCCCCACGTGCTGCTTGAGAATCAGGTCGACCAACGCGGCCGAGGTGTGCGATTGCGCGCTCACCAGCACGGTCTGGCCGTCCAGATCTTCCGGCCGGGTTCGGCATATCAAGAGCACGCTCTGCACCGGCCCCCGGCTGCCGATGGCGAGATCCGGCAGGATGAGATACTTCTCCGGGTGCCGTCCGTACTCGATGCACGAGCATCCCGAGATGTCGAGTTTTCCCTGGTCCATGAGGATGTTCAGCTCAGCCGGCGGGCCGGAGACAAGCTCGAAGTCGCCGTGCAGAATGCCCTGCTCCAGCGGGTAGTGCAGGGGCAGCACGTTCAGGTAGCCTATGCGGCCAAGCCGAAGAGGGGGGCGCTTCGAATGCATTGCGTCACTCCGCGTTTTCGCCCTGAGGCACCAGGGTGTAGTTCATGCGGCGCTGCCGGGGCGTAAAGCCCGCTGCGCGCACCAGGGTGTCGATTTCCTCGCGCGTGAGCCGGAATGTGACCCCGGCCGCGCGCACGACGTTTTCCTCGATCATGGTGGAGCCGAAGTCGTTGCCGCCGAAGTACAGCGCCAGCTGTGCGATCTTGGGACCCATGGTGACCCAGGACACTTGCAGGTTGTCCACATTGTCCAGCACCAGGCGGGAGAGGGCCAGCAGCCGCAGGTACTCCACGCTGGTCAGCTTGCGCGCGCTTATGGCCGTGTTCTCCGGCTGGAAGGTCCAGGGGATGAAGGCGGTGAAGCCATGCGTCCTGTCCTGGCTTTCCCGCACGGCGAAGAGATGCTCCAGGCGTTGGTCCTCGGTCTCCTCGTGGCCGAACATCATGGTGGCGGTGGTGCGCAGGCCCTGGGCGTGGGCCTCCTCCATCACGGCCAGCCATTGCCCGGCAGGGCACTTGTTGGGCGAAACCTTGCTCCGCACCGCATCTACCAATATCTCCGCGCCGCCGCCGGGAATGGAGTCCAGCCCGGCCGCGCGCAACCGCTCAATGACCTGCGCTGTGGAAAGCCCGCTGATCTTGGCGAAGTGCACGATTTCCGGCGGGGAAAATGCGTGGATGTGGATGGGATGGTTGGCTTTGATGTAGCGCAGCATATCCTCGTACCACTCAAGCGGCAGGTCGGGGTGATGGCCGCCCTGCATGAGGATCTGCGTGCCGCCGAGCGCGATGGTCTCCTCGATCTTTTTGCCGATTTCCTCAAAGGGCAGCACGAAGCATTCCTCGTGTCCCGGGGCGCGGTAGTACGCGCAAAAGCGGCAGGCGCACACGCAGACGTTGCTGTAGTTGATGTTCCGGTCCACCACATAGGTGACGACGGGCTCCGGGTGCTTGCGCAGGCGCACGCGGTGGGCGGCGTGGGCCAGGGCGTGCAGATCGGCGTGGCGGAAAATCGCGCGCGCGGTGTCGAAGTCTAGCCGGGCCCCGGCGGCCGCGGCGTCCAGCAGGCCGCGCATGGTGGCGGGGGAGGGCGCGTCGGTCCAGGGCTTATCCGCCTGGCTTGCGGGATCGACGGGGGTGTAGTTGGCGTCGCGCTCAACCGGCGTAAGCCCCATGCCGCGGATCATGGCCTCCAGCTCGCTTTTGGCCAAGCCCTGTCGGCTGGTGGCGCCGGCCATGTGGCCGATCTTCTCCTCCACCACTGTGCCGTCCAGATCGTCGGCCCCGAAGAAGAGCGCGGCCTGCGCCTGCTTGACCGTGAGCATGACCCAATAGGACTTGATGTGGGGGATGTTGTCGAGCATGAGCCTGCTGATGGCGATGGTCTTGAGTTCATCCACGCCGGTGAGCGGATGCTCCACCTTGATGGCGCTGTTCTCGGTCTGGAAGGAAAGGGGCACAAAGCAGGAGAAGCCCTCCGCCCCCAGGGCCAGGGACTGGTCCTGCCTTTTGCGCAGCAGGTCCAGGTGGTTCAGCCGGTCGTCGATGCCCTCCAAGTGGCCGAAGAGCATGGTGCAGTTGGTGATGAGCCCCAGCTCATGCGCCTCGCCGTGGATGCGCAGCCATTCCTCGGCCGTGGATTTTTTGGGGCAGATGCGCCGCCGCACCTTGGGTTCGAATATTTCCGCGCCGCCGCCGGGCATCATCGCCAAGCCCGCATGCTTCAAGGTTTGCAGAACCTCGCGCGTGGAGATGCCCTCCAGCTCCGCGAAGTGGGCGATTTCCACCGCGGTGAAGCACTTGAGCGTGGCCTGCGGCAGCATGGCCTTGACGCGTGAAAGCAGGTCCACAAAGAACGAGAGGCGCAGATCGGGGTGGCAGCCGCCCACGATGTGCACCTCGCGCGGGGGCAGCGGGGCCGTGCGCAGCCGGTCGAGAGCCTGCTCGATGCTCAGTTCGAAGCCTCCGTCCTGGCCTTTTTCGCGGTGGTAGGCGCAAAACGCGCAGCCGTTGACGCAGACGTTGGTGTAGTTGATGTGGCGGTTCACCACATAAAAGGTCTTGTCGCCGTGCAGGGCCATGCGCCGATAGTGCGCCAGCGCGCCCACGGCGGTCACGTCCGGGCAGGCGTAAAGCAGCCGTCCGTCCTCAATGCTGAGACGCTCCCCCGCCTCTACCTTGCGGGCGATTTCAAGCAGGCCGAGATCGGCAAAGCGTTTGGCGTCAAGAGGCATTGGGGCGCTGGTGGGCATTGGCGTCTGCATCTGCGTCGTCTCCTTTCTTTGGCTGGGCGGCAAGGCCCCGGCATAACAGATCTGCCAGGGCGGCGAGTGCGCCTTGGCGGGTAGCTTCATTGGGGTCGGCGAGGCCGAAGCCCGCATCGAGCAAGGGGGAATCCTGGGCCGTAAGGGCGCGGTCCAACACGGATTCGATGAGGAAAGCGGCGGCTGTCGGGGCCAACTCCCGCCGCACCTCGCCGCGCGCCTGCCCGCCCTCCACCAGCTCGCGGAAATAGGTCAGGGCTTCTTCGCGCACCTTCAGCAGCAGCGTTTCGCGCAGGGGGAAGTCGTCCTGTGTGGTCATGCGCCGGTAGACCCGCCAAACGAGCGGATGCGAGCGGGCGAAGGACGCCCCGGCAATGAACACCCGGCGCAGCCTCTCGGGGAAGCTCTCGGTATCGGCTTCGTCGCGTATGGCCTTGAGCGGGGCCTTGATTTCATCCAGAGCGAGGCCGAAGAGGTGCCGGAACAGCCCTTCCTTGCTGCCGAAGTATTGAAACAACGAACCCTTGGCGATGCCCAGCCTGCCCACGATGCGGTTGACGCTGGCCTGGTGGTAGCCGTGTTCCGCGAACTCGCGCAGGCTTTCGTCCAGCACGCGGCCGCGTTTGCGCGGGTCAAGGTTGTCGAAGGTGGAGCGGGAGCTATCCATGCGCTTGCCTCCCCGGCCGTTGCCGGGTACTCTGCCCGGAGAAAATGACCGGGTGGTCATTCCCTATGCCGGGGCATCGCCCGTGTCAACCGCCCGGCCGAAGCGCACGCAGTAAAACACAGGAGATCCGCCCATGCGCCTTTCCCTCGCCTTTTCCCCCTGCCCGAACGACACTTATATTTTCCACGCCCTGGCCACGGGTCTGGTGCGCGTGCCGGGTGTGGATTTCGCCATCTCCCTGGCCGATGTGGAGCGTCTGAACGAGTCGGCGGCGACGGGAGAACCGGACATCTGCAAGGTCTCCGTGGCGGCGGCGGGAGCGGTGCTGAACGATTACCGCCTGCTGCGCGCGGGCGGCGCGCTCGGCAGGGGCGTCGGCCCCATTCTGGTGACGCGCGACGCGGCGCGTCTGGAGGATCTGGACGGCAAGCCCGTGGCCATCCCCGGACGGCGCACCACCGCGGCGCTCATCTTCGGATTGCTCTGCCATGAACGCGGCGTGGCCCCGGTGATCAAGGAATTGGTGTACGACGAGATAATGCCCGCCGTGACCAGCGGGGAGTGCGCCGCGGGCGTGGTCATCCACGAGGGGCGCTTCACCTTTGCCGAGCACGGCTTGGCGCGATTGCTGGACCTTGGCGCCTGGTGGGAAACGGAGCGCGACCTGCCCATTCCTCTGGGCTGCATCGTCATGCGCCGCAGCCTGGGGGACGAGCTTGCGCGGGCCGTCACCAACGGCATCCGCGAGAGCCTCGCTTACGCGCGCCAGCACCCGGAAGCCAGCACGGCCTATATCCGCGAGCATGCGCAGGAGATGGACCCCGGCGTCATCGCCAAACACATCGCCACCTTCGTCACCCAGGCGAGCCACGACATAGGCCCCGGCGGCGAGGCCGCCACCCTGGCCCTGCTGGCCGAGGCGCGCCGGGCGGCAGGGCTGGGCGGACTGCCGGGCGACGTGTTCGCGTAAAGGAAAAGCCCGGCGGGGGATGCCGAGCGTCTCTTCCGCAACCTCAAACGTCTTTGCGCGGGCAGGCGGGCATTTCATTCGTCCATCCCGTGGACGCGGGGCGTCGGTCTGCGCCGGAAACTTCATTGCTCGGCATGGAGATGGTCTTGCGCGGCGGCATGCGGCTGACGTGCGCTGGCGTTGGTTTCGTCGGCGTCGTAGCGGGCGATGGTCCGCTGAAAGCTCAGAACCAGCAGGCGCAGATCGCCGGTTCTGACCATGGCCTGGCCAAGGGCCTTTGGATGCTGCCGACAGCGGCGCTCGTGGGGCGGCCGCCCAGGTCCTCGCCACGGGACTGTGTTTTGTCCTTTGCGCCGTGTTCAACAAGGGAAACATTGGGCTCCAGCCCTTCGCTGTTTCTGAACGGCGTTGGCTTCTCGACGGGCCTCGCTTCAATCCCGGCCATTATGCCGCTGCTCGTGGTCCCGCTCGCTGCCGTTGTCTTCGTGCCGGTTGTCTCCGTCGCCGGAGCGCTCATGGCGCTGGCCTTGTGGAGCCGGGTACATGCAGGCCGAGACCTGGAACGACAGCAGCAGCATGATGCACAATGGTGCCCGCATGGCGCATCCTTGTTTTTCGTACGTGAGGAATGTTTCCCTGTTCTGGATTCCTTGGCTGCTGGGCAAGCCAGCGGGAGCCGGTATGCAGGGGGGGCAGGATGCGCGGGGCGAGTGCCGCGAACGCAATTGGGGCCCGCAAGGGAGAGGCCGGTCACAGCGGGGCTGCGCTGAAGCAAGCGCCAGCCATTCCATTTTCTGTGGCGCTGGCTCTGTCCTCCCTGCTGGTTTCCGTGCAGGCCGTCGGCGACCGCGCCCAAGCAGCCGCCGATCGAGGCCCAGAGGCCGAGCGAATTCCCTGGTTTGCGCGCTGATGCCAAGGGCCGCGGCAGCGCCTATCGCGCCGCCGGGCCGGCTTTCTGCTGGGACTTGGTCATCTGCGCGCAGCAGGGGAAGCTAAAGCACATGCCATGCGGCGGTGCCTGTCGTTTTCATGACGACCGCTAATCCTTCCAGTTGGGCGTGATCATCTCATGCCAAACCACGTCCAGCACATTTCTGTGCAACTTGGTGGGGTTGTTCGCATAGTAGGCGTCGATCTTGCTGGCCATGTCAGCCCAGCTTGAGTCCTTGAACGCGGCGACCCAACCTCTGACGAAGCGGGACGGCTCCTCGGAGTGCTTCGTGCGCAGATGATACTCAAGGACAACGGCGTTGCCGACGCCGAGCAGGAACGCCCGCTTGTCGGAATCCGTCGAATGCGTCCAGACCACGCCGTCAATGTCCGGGTCGGAATTCTCCATGGCTCCCTGGGCAATGGCGGAAGTGGCGCCAAAGAGCAGCAGTCCCACGAGCGCAAACAGCATGAGGCAGGTGTTTCTTTTCACGTGTTCCTCTGACGTTACATGGTGGCTCGCCAAGGCTCCCTGCGCGCGGCGGGAAGAATCGCCGCACGGAAGCGGATGAAACGGAGGGTCCAAACGGGCGCGGCGTGCGAAGCGTTTTGCCAATGGCCGGGAACTATTTTCCCGCAAGTCTGTTGCGCTCGCCCGCCTTTTGCTGAACCTTGCCGGCTATGCTTTCGGCCCTGCCGTCGGTCTCCATTTCGTAATTGTCGAGGACTTTGCCCATCACTTCCTTCACCTTGCCGGAGACCTGATGCAGCGTGCCTTTGACCGTGTCCTTGGTGCTCAACTTCATGATATTCCCCCAGCATGGTTATTGCTTTTCTGTTCAGCCTGCTACAGCCTGCCTGTAAGCAGCAGAACCACCAGAATGATGACGGCGAGTCCAAAACCGCCGCTTGGGCCGTAGCCCCAGGTGCGGCTATGCGACCACACGGGGATGACGCCGAGCAACGCGAGAACCAGAACGATGAGAATAATGGCGCCAAGAGACATGGCCGGAACCTCCCTTTGTGAACGCAGCCGCCCTCAAGCCTTGTGGGCTGAGGGAGGCCGCTGTTTGTCGTGCCCTACTGGTTGCCCTTGATGCGGAGGTCGTTCTTGACGCTCTTCACGCCTTCGACCTTGGCGGCCAGCTTGGCCGCGCTGTCGGATTCACTCTGGTATCCGACCAAGCCGGAAAGCTGCACAACGCCCTTGAAGGTCTCCACGCTGATCTCGGAGGACTTCAAGGTGGGATCCTTGAGCAACGCGGCCTTCACCTTGGCGGTGACGGCGGCATTGTCGACGAATTCGCCAGTGCCTTCCTTGGTGGCGTTGCTGGCCATCTTGATCTGCACATCATTGCGCACCTCGGTGACACCGTTGACCTTGCGCGCCACCTCGGCGGCGGCATTGATTTCTTCCTGGGAGCCGACAAAGCCGGAGAGCTGCACAACTCCCTTGATGGTTTCCACATTGATTTCGTTGGACTTCAGCGTAGGCGCCTGCATGATCTCGGCCTTCACCTTGGCCGTAACGGCGGCATCGTCGATGAATTCTCCAGAGCTTTGCTTGTCGGGAGTGGAGGAGCAGCCGAAGGCCACGGCCAATACCGCAGTGAGGCACAGCAAGGAAATTCTGTGGTTGAAAGTCATATTCTTGCTCCTAGCAGGGACGGTTACATGGTTTTTTGCGGTGAACGTAACAGGTTGCCCGGGAGCAAGTCCGCCCGGGAGCAGCTAGGGCAGGTGCCTTTGGCCGCACACGGGGCAGATGCTGCGCTCTGACTCCAGCGGGCTGGACTGGAGGAGCCCGCACTTCACGGGGGAAGAGCCCCGGCGCCAAATAACGCGGCGGATAAGCTGCTCCGCAAAACTCCGCCGAAGCAGCCGCAGGTCGAAGACCAACAGCGCCGCGCCCATGGCGGCGGCCGCCATGGAGCCCAGCAACCCCTCGCCATCGCTGTTGACAAAACGCAGCAAATAGCCGCCAAGCACTGCGCCAAGAACGCCGACGGTGATGTCGCCAAGGACCCCAAGCCGCCCCTCCTCGCGTAGGACGCTCGCCAGCAGACCCGTGGTCAGCCCGATCAACACAAACAGAATGAGGATGTTCATTTGAATGCTCCTGTGTGTGGCGGAACGAACCCGGAAGAGCGCATCGCCACTTTTTACCAGGGAATTTCGTGTGTGTTTGCCGTTGGCCGCACCTAAACGCTTCCGCTCCGGCATGCGCGGCCGCCGCGGCCGTCCACACGCGGTGTGCCGACCTCCTAGCCGCGCGCCTCAAGAAAAGCGATGGCTGTGGGAAGATCTGCAAACTGGTGGATGATATAATCCGGCTCCGCCTCTTCCGATCTGTTCCGCCCCTGGTTGGAGGAGAAGAAGATCGTCTTCAGGTCGAGCTGCTTTGCTCCGTAAACGTCGCGGAACATGTCGTTGCCCACGAACAGCGCGTCGCAGGGCTCCAGGCCAAGACCGTTCAAGGCCGCCCGAAAGATCCGAGAGTCCGGCTTGCGGAAACCGCAATCGCTGGAGACGATGATGGGATTGAAGTAGCCCGCGATGCCCAGGGCGCGCATTTCCGGCACCGCCCAAGCGCTTTGGGCATCGGAGAGGGCGGCCAGCTTGTAGCGCCCCGCCAGGTCGTCGAGGATGTTTTTGACTTCCGGGTAGAGCCGCAAGCGGAAGCGGGAGATGCCCCGATACATTTCGGCCAGCACCAGGGGCAAAACGCGCAGCTTCTCCTCCGGCAGGGCCAGGCAGGCATCGGGCCTGCGCTGCAAAAACTCCCGCCACAGCGCAACCGCGTCGAATTCAGGGTAGTCCTCGGCGCTGGAGCGGCGCTGGCTTTCCATGAGTTGGTAGTATTCGTCGCGCAGGTCCCAGCGGTGGATGCGTATGCCCTGGTAGGTCAGAAAATGGCTGATGCCGCGGTAGATATCCTCGCAGCCTTCATCCGTATGGATGTTGATGAGGGTGCCGTTGATGTCGAAGATGATGGCCTTTACGTTCATGGCAATGCCCTCAGTGTTTGCTTGGCTTCCTCGACGAGGCGCCAGCGGTAGTCCGGGTTGATCCAGGAGTTTCTGGCGATGCGCAGCAGGGTGATGCCGAGGTAGAAGGGCACGCGCCGCGTGATGACCGCAAAGGCGAGCTCGCGGTCTGGCAGGTGGCAGCAATATTCCCAGAGAAAATGTCCGATGAAGGGCTCGGCGGCGGCGGGGTCGCCCATGCCCTGGCAGAAGAAGTGCTTCAGCTCGCCGCAGAGCCTGCCCAGGTCGAACACGCGGTCGGCCCACTGCATGCGCTCCAGGTCGATGGCCATGACGCTTTGGCCCCGGCCGAACAAAAAGTTGGAAGGGGTCACGTCGCCATGCACCAGCACGGCGCGGTCCTCCCACATGCAGCCTTGCGAGCGCCAAGCCTCGCGCAGCGCATACAGCTCTGCCGCCAGTTCGCCGCCCAGCCCCCGTGTGACGGTGAGCGAGGTGATGAGCCGCCCCATGTAGTCGCACGGGTCCGAGAAGGTCACCGGCCAATCTTTGGCTGTGCGGTTGTGCAGTGCGGCTAAAAACCAGGCCAGGGCGGTGAGCTTGCGGAAGAGCCTGTCGCGCCGGCCCAGAAATATCGCGTCGTTGACGACCACGCCCAGCACATCGCCATCGAGGTATTCCATCACCAGCAGGCCGTTTAAGCTGGCGTTGAATCCCAAGGGCCGCACGACATAGTGCGGCGCGTGGGCGAAACCGATGGAGCGGAGAAACTCAAGGTTGTTGAATTCGGTGCACCCTGTCTGCAAGGCTTGGCCGGAGGGATTGTGGTGCGCGGGATAAAACTTGCCGATGAGCCGGACGCCGGTGTGCTTTTCCTCGTACAGGTACACATTGCGGGAGCAGGCTGACTGGAAGACCCGGAGTTCCGGGGTGTGCCCCGAGACGCCAAGCTGGGGCAGAATCTCGTGCTGGAGATAACCGTGCAAGGGGTCGGCGTGTGGCAGGCATCCCAGATAGGCGAAGTTCATGAGGATCCCCCCGTGGAGCGTGGAGGAGCGTTTGTTGGCGGCGGCAACTCCCATGCCGGCCGTTCGCCAGAGACTGTCTCGGCTGCTGCACCCCTTGCCGCCGCCGTATGCAGCATCAACGCTGGACCGGGCGGCAGCGTGTCCTTGGGAGGTGCGGAGAACTGCGGCATCATCACAATCCTTTGCAGAGGCGGCGGCGCCTTCTCTGCCTGCGTTTGAAAATCACAGGTCGGCGGTCCACCGCGCCCGTGTCCCCCTCTCCATGACGTGAGCGGAAAAGGTCTGATCCTGACCGGAAGAGGGAGGGGCCATGGTCGAAAGAATGATGGAAATTGTGTGGAAGGTCTGTGCGCTAGCACACAAATGTGGAAGAGGAGGGCCGCGAGCCTGCGCCAAGCGTCGCTTTCCAGTTGTTTCAGCCGCTTGTCCGGCGGATGGAATCAGCAACGGGGGCAGGCGCGAACAACTGCGCGGTCTCTGTGCGGCAGCGCACCGACACATTGCCCGCCGCCCGCCATGGTGAACATACCGAACTCTCGCGATTCCGCGTGGAGCGAAATGGACCCGAAGTCCCGCATGATGTGCATTGCCAAAGAGTTCACCAGCGGCCCCGCCAGCGGCCGGAAGCGTCTCTGCTTTCCGTGCGCGCGAGCCGATAACGCCAGACGCCAGGCCTGACCGTGCGCCGCTCCCCAGCCCAAGGGCAAAGAAGCCCCGGTTTGCGGCATGTCCGCGGTGAGGCCTGCCGTTGTTCCAATGGCGATGGCAAGGCGGGTTCGTTGTCGGCGGATTATGGGGCGAACGCCCGCATAGCGATGCGCCTCCCGGGCTCCCGATGCGGAAGCCGCCGACGCCGTTTGGCCACAGTGTTACCGCGAGGATCGCAAAGGCCGAGCACCATGAATGTCTTGTTGGTGTATCCCGTTTATCCAGATACGTTTTGGAGTTTCAAGCATGTGCTGCCGTTTGTAGCCAAAAAAGCGGTCTTTCCTCCTCTCGGGCTGCTTACTGTTGCCGCCATGCTGCCGGAGGCCTGGGGCAAGCGGCTTGTGGATACGAATGTGGGCCCGCTGCAGGACGCCGACCTTGAGTGGGCCGATATGGTCATGGTCAGCGCCATGCTGGTTCAGGCGGCCAGCGCGCAGGAGATCATCGCTCGGGCAAAGAGCGCGGGAAAACGGGTGGTCGCTGGCGGTCCGGCCTTCAACACGCAGCGCGAGCGGTTCCCGGGAGTTGACCATTTTATTTTAGGGGAGGCCGAAACCATCCTGCCCTTATTTGTGCGCGACCTGCAGCGCGGCGCCGCCCGGGATGTTTACCAAGCCACCGAGCGGCCCGACCTCGCCGCCACCCCGATCCCGCTGTGGCGTTTGCTCAATTTCAAGGATTACGTTTCCTTAAGCGTACAGTACTCCCGTGGCTGCCCCTTTGACTGCGAGTTCTGCGGCATCGTGGCCATGAACGGGCGGCACCCCAGGGTAAAAAGCCCGGAGCAGATGCTGGCGGAGCTGCAAAGCCTCTATGATGCAGGATGGCGTGACAATGTCTTTATCGTGGACGATAATTTCATCGGCAATATGGCCCATGTGAAAGAGTTGCTGCCCCGGCTCGCGGCCTGGCAAAAAGATCGGGGCTACCCCTACAAATTGATGACCGAGGCAAGCATCAATTTGGCAAAGGACCCCGAGCTGATGCAGATGATGAGCGCTGCCAATTTCCACAAGGTTTTTGTCGGCATCGAGACACCCAGTGTGGAAAGTCTGACCGAGTGCGGCAAAAACCAGAATGTGACCACGGACTTCACCAGCGCGGTGCGAACCATACACCAGCATGGCATGCAGGTTATGGGGGGATTCATCGTCGGCTTCGACCACGACACCCCGGCGATATTCGAACAGCAGTACCGTTTCATCCAGACCATCGGCGTGGTCACGGCAATGGTCGGCGTGCTCAACGCCCTGCCGCAGACCAGGCTTTGGCGACGCCTCAAGGCCGAAGGCCGCCTGCTGGGCACCATGAGTGGCGAGAACACGGACTCTAGCCTGAATTTTCGGCCAAGCATGGGACGCGAAGCCCTGCTTGATGGGTACAAGCAGCTCCTCTGGTCGATATATTCCCCCAAAGAGTACTACAAGCGGATCAACACGTTCTTGGCTGCCTACATTCCCACTGCCACCGGCAGAGTCATTCCGGCGGAATTGCTGGCCCTGGCCAGAAGCATGTGGTTCATCGGCGTCGTCTCACACGCCCGTTTCTCCTACTGGAAGCTCATGTTCAAAACCCTCGTGACCAAGCGCAAGTCCTTTTCCGTGGCGGTGGAGCTCGCCATTCTGGGGCTTCATTTTGAGCGTGTGGCCCTGCGCGCCATGGGGGCAAGCGGCGCCGCCCACCCAGAGTATGACAACGGCCAGCATTACTCCACCTGAAGCGGCGGACCGCTGAGGAAGCCGGAAGTTCAAGACGCTTGAAGGCCCTGCCAGGACCTCTTGCGCGGTCAATCTCTTGCCGCTGATGTGCGCGGGCATCCAGTGTTTTGCAACGACGCGCGGCTAGGCTGCGCCCCCACCCAACCGAGCACACGAGGAGCCTATGATGTTTATGGATATTCCGCTGGTTAGCATGATCTTGGTTCTTGCCGTCGCGGCCATGTTGTTGTCTTCGGCGGTCCGCATCTTCCGCGAATATGAACGCGGAGTGGTGTTCACTCTGGGGCGTTTCACAAAGGTGAAAGGCCCGGGGCTTGTCATCCTCGTTCCTGGAATTCAAAAAGTGATCAGGGTCGATCTGCGCACCATGGTGCTGGAAGTGCCGACCCAGGACGTTATTTCGCGGGATAATGTTTCGGTAAGCGTCAGCGCCGTTGTGTACTTCAAAGTTATCGACCCGGAGAAAGCCACCATCCAGGTGATGGATTTTCTGAACGCGACAAGCCAGTTGGCGCAAACGATGCTGCGTTCCGTGCTGGGCAAGCACCAGTTGGACGACATGCTGGCCGAGCGCGAGAAGCTCAATGTGGACATCCAGCACGCGCTGGATGCGCAAACCGACTCCTGGGGCATCAAGGTCTCCAATGTCGAAATCAAGCAGGTGGATCTGACCGAATCGATGATCCGGGCCATCGCCAGGCAGGCCGAGGCGGAGCGCGAGCGCCGGGCCAAGGTTATCCATGCCGAGGGCGAACTGCAGGCGTCCGAACAGCTGTACCAGGCCGCCAAGACCCTGGCCCAGGAACCGCAGGCGATCCTGCTGCGCTACTTGGAGACGCTCACGGTCATCGGCGCGGACAAGAACACCACGGTTGTGTTCCCCCTGCCCATGGATCTTGTGACGCCGTTTCTTGCAAAGACGGTTGGCGGTGGTCGGTGAATATTTAAGAGAACCCCGTGCTAGCATGTGCGGCGCCTATAACAGCGGCAAGGGTAAATGCGGCAAACTGGAACCTTTTGTATGCCTCTGCGGCGTCGGTTGCCCATGGGGCGTTCACTGCCCGGTGTTTAGCGAGGGAACAGGCGTTAAGCTCGCCGCCGCAAAACGAGGCAGCCCCGGCGTGAACCAGGGCTGCCTTGGTGCGCTTCGCTGTTACGGCCAAATGCATCCTGATGGTGATGGCGCGCTCATGCGGACGTGGCTCCGATCCGCTCCTGCTCAGCCCCGTCCGTCCTCTTCCAACTTGCCGATGAGTTGCTTGAGCATTTGGGCCTGCTCTGCCAGGTCGCTCACGGCCTTTGCCGCCTCGTTCATGGCCTGCGAGGTTTCGTTGGAGATGGTGTTCACCTGCTCTATGGAGCGGCTGATTTCCTCGCTGGCGGCGCTTTGCTCCTCGCTTGCGGTGGCGATGCTGCGCACCTGGTCGGTGGTCGAGTCCACCAGCCCCACTATTTCGGCCAGCGCGTCTCCAGATTCCCGGGCCAGCCCGGTGGCGCTTTCAATGAGGCGCACGGACTTGTCCACGTTCTCCACATTGAGGCGGGTGCTGGTTTGGATGACGCCGATGGCCTCGCCGACCTCCTTGGTGGCGTTCATGGTCTTTTCCGCCAGCTTGCGCACTTCGTCGGCCACGACGGCGAAGCCGCGTCCGGCGTCGCCCGCCCGCGCGGCCTCAATGGCGGCGTTGAGCGCCAGCAGGTTGGTCTGGTCGGCGATGTCGGTGATGACGGTCATGATGCGGCCGATGTCCTCGGCCTGCCTGCCCAATTGGGCCATGTCCGCCTTGAGGCGGTTGGTCTGGGTCTGCACATCGCTCATGCCGGAGACGACCTTGCCCACCGTGCCCGCGCCGGACTGCGCCTTTTCCCTGGCGGAGCCTGCGGTCTCGGCGGCTTGGCCTGCGTTTTTTGCCACCTCGATGACCGTGGCGGTCATTTCCTCCATGGCTGTCGCCGTCTCGCTGACGCGCGCCGCCTGATTTTCCGCGCCGCGGCTCGATTCCTCGATTTGCGCCGAAAGCTCCGTGGAGGCGGAGGTGACGATTTCGACAATGCTTTCGAGCTGCTGCGCCGCGTGCAGCATGCCCGCGCGCTTGGCGCGTTCGGCCTCGGCCTTGGCTTCCTCGGCCTCCACTGTGGCCTGCTTGGCCAGGGAGGTCTGCTGCTCGGCCTCGGCGGTTTTTTGGTGCGCGGTGCCGATCATCCCGCGCAGGCTGCCCACCATTTTGCGCAGGCTCTCGGCCAGGCGGCCAAGCTCATCGTCGCGCTGAATCGTGAGGCTGTGGTCCAGGCTGCCGGAGGCTATGGTCTCGGAGAACTGCACGCAGGCGCCAAGGTCGCGCAGCACGAGATTCAAGATGTAGATGATGGCCGCGCACACGGCGAAAAGGCCCAAGCCTCCGAACATGGCGCTGGCGAGCTGCACCTTGCCTGCGGCCTTGGCGATGTCGGCATTGCTGACCGTGATGACGGCGACCCAGCCGGTTCCAGGATCACGGGTGAAGGCCGAGGATCTGCTTTGGCCGTCAACGGTGTACTCGATGACGCCGGATTGCTCGGTGAGCAGCGGCTTGGCCCAGGCGAAATCCGTCATCTTCAGCTTGAGGATTTTGTCCTTCTCCGGGTGGCTGAACACCACGCCCGCGCGGCTGATCATGAAGGCGAAACCGCTTTGGCCCACTTTCACTGGGGCGACGAAATTATCGGAGAACTTGGCCAAGTCGAGCCGGGCGTAAATGACTCCGACGATCGTGTCTCCGTTCTTGACGGGAGCGGCCACGATGCACACGGGGCGGCCTGTGGCACGGCTGAGCAACGGTTCGGAAACGTTGGCCTCACCAGCGATCGCCTTTTTGAAGTATTCGCGGTCCGCATAGTTTTGGGGCTTGAGATTCTGCTCGTCAGTCGCAAGCACATCGCCCTTGGCGTTCAGTATGTTGGCGCCCTGCACGGATTCATCGAATTTGGTGAGGTCGATGAGCGACGCATGGGCGTCCTTCAGCGCCTCTGGGCCGCCATCCGTAAAAACGCGCCGGACCTTCTCGTTCTTGGCGTGGAGCTCCACCGAGGCTTTTACGTCGCCGCTGAAGGACGCCGCGCTGCTTGCCAGATTGCCCGCCAGCACTTTGGAGGAGTTGAGCAACTCCTCCCAAAGTTCCTCTGAGGCCTTGCGTGAAGAAAAATACCCGGCGAGAGCCATGCTGATGACGACGGCGCCGATGGTCGGAATAAGCAGTTTGGAACGTAATCCAAGCCTCATACTGCCTCCAGGTGGATATTGTGAATGCACTGGGCAAAGTTGATCCACACATAGTATCGCCGCATGCTCCCAGTGTGTTGAGGGATAGCATGCGGCCGTGAGGATGGGCAATAGACTTGGATTATTTTAAGAGCGCGATTGGGTTGAGGCGTTGTCAGGCGTAGAGGTGTGCTTGACTGAACATTTAATGATACTGGTCAGCTATGCTATTGTATACAATAATGCTGCCGCGTGGATGACATTCCACTGCGGCAAACAAAAGTCATCTGATCTAGCGTGTTGCGCACGCAAGCTTATAGCTGAAAATCGTGTTTTGAAAAAACGGTGCGGTCAGCTTTTGGGCGAAAGAGCCACGCGCTCCAAGTCCAGCTCGGTCAGCAGGTCGATGAGCGGCCAGCCTGCGGACGTGGGCGTGAGGGTGGCCCAATTTTGGCGCGGCAGTCCCAGGTGCTTCCAGGCGGCCATGATGGTGGAGAGCTCCTTCTCCGTAACGCCGGAGAGCACCATGGCGCGAGGCAGAGGGCTGTCTTCCCCGTGGCCGTGGCCGGGGGGGGAGGTCAGCGCCGCGCCAACGTGCAGGTCCATGTCACCGCCGGTGGCGAAGACCACGGGAATTTCGCCCAGATGGAAGCGTTCAAGCATGCCCAGAAGCATGTCCTGCTCCGCAGCGGCGTAGCCGCAGACGAGGATGGCGCGGGGGCCGTACAGGCGCTTTCTGGCGCTGGCGCCTACTTTTGAGAATCCGGAAGGAGACATGGCCCACCTGTTTGGGTAATGGCGTAGAACCGGTTGGAGGCGTACGTGAGGCCCACGGCGAAGCACATGGCTCCGACGCCCATGGTGGCGGCGAGCATGGGCTCGGCCGTGAGGGCCATGCGGATGAACACTGTGGAGAGCGCGAAGCCTGAATTGCGGAAAATAGCGTGGAACTCCGGCATGTAGCGTTGTGCGATGAGCACAATGAGAATGTCGGTGAAGATGAGCAGGGTGTAGAAGTCGTGGAAAATATCAAAGGTGGGCTCGCCGCGCAGCAGCAGCAGTGCGTCGTACGCGCCCATGAAGGCGAAGGCGAAGAGCACGAACAGTGCCACCAGCTTCTTGGCGGTGATGAATTTGGCCAGAATGGTGGGGGCCCAGTGCCGGGGCGCGCAACGTTGCGCGTACTTGTATGCGCCCAGCAGCACAAAGACGATGAGCGCTCCGGCGCCGTCCATGGCCAAGTTCATCAACAGGTCGGTATGGCCGGTAAGGGAGATGGGCACGGGCAGGTGTGTCAGCTCCTTGAAGGCGTCGCGCAGGAGAATGAGCGCAAGTATTTCGAATTGCTTGCCCACCGAGCGCGACGTGGAGCGCGGCAGCGAGAACACCAGCTCCACCACCTCCAGCACCAGCACAAGGGTGAAGGTCTGGGTCACGGCGTCGAAGCGGTTGAGCGAGATGTTTTGGGCCAGGGTTTCGGGCAGCCAACCCAGGCTGTTCATCTCGATGAGCGCCAGGGCCGCAAGAAAGTACAGCACCAAGCCCTGCCCGACGCTTTTTCGCGCCCACTCCGACTCCGTGAAGGCCTGGATGCGGTCGAAGAGCCGAATGAACGGGAAAGTCAGTTTATTCATCAAATCGAGTAAATCCCTGGAGAGGGCTAGACCTCGAAGAGCATTTCAAGATCGTCGCGGGTGAGCGACTTGAAGGCGGACTGGCCGGGGATGATGGCCTCGGCGACATCCTTCTTCATCTCCTGCAGCTTCAGGATCTTTTCCTCCACCGTGTTCTGGCAGATCATCTTGTAGGCGAACACTTGCCGCTTCTGGCCAATGCGGTGGGTGCGGTCCGTGG
>Ga0183100_1000844_pt1 | contig 18970 bp, 14 predicted proteins | sample Biomet2_FD_127789 | JGI IMG/M metagenome (GOLD analysis project Ga0183100, IMG submission 127789) | Microbial communities from bioreactor (seeded with anoxic lake sediment) at LBNL, California, USA - Biofuel metagenome 2 | ecosystem: Engineered > Bioreactor > Anaerobic > Unclassified ...
GGGGGGGCGGAGGCGGCGATGGTGGTATTGTGGCCGCAGTCCCGCCTCGTGTTGTTTCCAGGGTTCAGCCAATATATCCGCGTTCCGCTAGGGAGCAAGGCATCGAGGGAACAGTTCATATGCGTCTTTTGGTTAACTCCAGAGGGGGTGTCAGCGAGGTTGTTGTAACAGGTTCTTCAGGCAATGAGGAACTAGATGCTGCAGCTGTAGCTGCAGCGGAAAAGTGGCAATTCGTGCCAGCGCAAAATGGTTTTGGTCAAGATATTGACTGTTATGCTAATGTAGCAATTGCTTTTAGTTTATATTAATAGTGAATTACCAATTTAAGGATGTTCGTTTTATAAAAAAGGGTATTATATTTTCAATTTCTATAATTATCTATGTTTTTAATGTTATCTAAATTAGTAAGTTAATTTATAGCCTGCAATGTCTGTTCCGTTGGAATTTCGTTTTAAACCACGATATTCTATAAGAAGAGTCATTGTAGGCTATTGTTTTACTAATTTTTATATGCTATTTTATAAGTGGCATTATATAAAATTCCTTCTGTAATGAGGAATGGTAGAAATGAAGGCGGCAAGATTTTGGGAAAAAATAGCTTGATTTTAATTAAAACAATATTACTGTCTTTACTATTAGTGATACCAAATACAATGGTTTCAGGGCAAAATATCCATGAAGAACCCACAGAAATACAGTTGTCAAAGGGGACTTTAAAGGGGACATTAGCGGTGCCTGACACAAGAAAACCCTGCCCAGTAGTGTTAATGATTGCAGGCTCAGGTCCAACTGACCGCAATGGCAATAACCCCTATGGTATTTCGGCAAATTATTTAAAAATACTGTCCGATGCTTTGGCGAAACATGGTATTGCGTCTTTGCGTTATGATAAACGCGCTATTGGTGAAAGCGTGTTTAGGATAAAAGAAAAAGACCTTTTATTTGATGACTATGTTGATGATGCAAACCTATGGGTTACTAAATTGCGCCAAGATAAACGTTTTTCAGCATTAATTGTCGCAGGACACAGTGAAGGGGCATTAATTGGCATATTGGTTGCAGAAAAACAGGCAATTGATGGGTTGATATCTTTAGCAGGACCGGGGGAACCTCTACAAAAAATACTTTTACGACAAATATCTGAAAGGCAGCCACAAATATATGCCAAAAGCGCCGAAATTGTGGCCAGCTTAGAAAAAGGAAATATAATTGAAGTAACGGATCCATCATTGCAGCCTTTATTTCGCACGAGCGTACAACCTTTTTTGCAATCAGCCTTTCGTTATAATCCAAGTGTAGAAATAAGTAAACTTAAAATTCCCATCCTCTTAATTCAAGGCACCCAAGATTTGCAGATAAATTTAGTAGATGCAGACTCCTTGAAAACTGCCAATAAAAAAGCAAAACTTATTATAATAAAAGACATGAATCATATTCTCAAAGATAGTTCCTCAGACATTAAGGCTAATATTGCTACTTATAGTAATCCAAATAGGCCGTTAGCAAAGGCTTTAGTTCCGACTATTACAAGTTTTTTAAAACAAATAGGTATGTAGAGACAAAATGGTAGAAAGAATTTCTTTAAGGAAGGAGAAGGTATATGAAAATTGTAGTTTTGGATGGTTATGCTGAAAATCCTGGGGATTTGACATGGGAAGGGTTGGAAAAATTAGGCAAACTCGTTGTCTATGATAGAACCGAAGAAGGAAAAATTATAGATAGAATTAAAAATGCAGAAATAGTCATTGTCAACAAAACGAAGATTAGTAAAAAGGTATTAGATAAATGCCCAGTGGTTAGGTATATTGGGGTTTTAGCGACGGGATACAACAATATAGACGTTGAATATGCCAGGAAGAAAAATATTATAGTAGCTAATGTGCCGACCTATGGTACTTTTGCCGTAGGGCAGTTTGCTATTGCCCTATTGCTGGAAATCTGTCATAGAATTGGGCATCACGATAAGGTTGTCCATGAAGGTAAGTGGTCAAAGAATGCTGACTGGTGTTTCTGGGATTATCCGCTAATAGAGTTGTCCGGCAAGACTATGGGTATAATTGGGCTTGGACGCATTGGTAAGATTACTGGGACAATTGGTAAGGCTTTAGGAATGAAGGTGATTGCGTATACGCCACATCCGCAAGCTTTAGCTAACAAGGAGGTAGAGTTTGTTGAGAAATTAGATACTTTTTTTGCTCAAGCAGACGTTGTTGTGCTGCATTGCCCGCTATTGCCGGAAACGCAAGAAATCATTAATAAGATTAATATAGAAAAAATGAAAGATGGCGTGATTATTATTAATAATTCTCGAGGCGGACTTATTAATGAAAAAGATTTAGCAGAAGCACTAAAGAGCGGAAAGGTTTATGCCGCTGGTTTAGATGTGGTGTCAACAGAGCCAATACGAGAAGATAACCCATTACTTACAGCGCCTAATTGTATTATTACTCCACATATTTCTTGGGCAGCGAAGGCTAGCAGGCGGCGTTTATTGGATATAGCTGTTGAGAATGTGGCTGCTTTTATCGCCGGTAATCCTATAAATATAGTTAATAAATAGGCTCAGCTTTTAAAAGCCAATGAAAAGATTAAATTGAAGCGTCAAAGGTAAATAAACTAAGCAAAGCATGAAAAAACGCTTTTTCAGGATATAGGCTGAAAATATGTATGTACACTATTGTCTTTTTTAAAAGCATAGGTGTAGTTTTAAAAAGGACTGGATGGAAAAACAGCAAATTATCCATAAAATAAAGGGGGAAAATGTTTGTATAAACGTATAGTGTTTACATTTTAACAGTTTATTTTGTTGACAAAAACAACTATAAATGGGACAATATCTTCAAGCAATGGTGTGAAAACACCATTGCTTTTATTTTTTCTCTAGGGGGGATGGAGATTTTTGGCAGTAAAAGATAAATGCTGTAGGCTTCTAACTTACAGATACCATTAGTCTTCGGAAAGGAGGGCATAATATGTGTAGTTATGTTTTAAAACGGCTGGTGGTTTCTCTCCCTGTTCTTTTTCTTATTTCTGTGGGAGCGTTTGTACTTGTACATCTCACGCCCGGAGATCCGGCGGATATGTACATTTCTCCGGATATGACATTGGCACAGATTGAACTAACAAGATCAGCTCTAGGTTTGGACAAGCCGTGGTTGATCCAGTATTTTGAATGGATAAAAAATTTTATTAGCGGTAATTTTGGATTTTCTTTTAGCAGCCGCCAGCCGGTAGCAGAAATTATCGCACAGAGATTAAGCCCTACTTTGCTTTTGATGAGCGTAAGTTTATTGGTTGCGTATCTTTCGGCAATACCGTTGGGAATTGTTTCCGCTTTGAACAAAAATTCATGGATTGATCGTTCCATTATTGGCTGGACTTTTTTTAATGTTTCTTTTCCACCATTTTTTTTGGGGCTTGCCTTAATTTATTTATTAGGCATACAGTTAGCCATTTTTCCTACCGGAGGAATGACGGTTTTGGGGCAAGAAGATGATCTTTTAGGAAGACTGATGCATTTGGTGTTGCCTGTAGTGGTTATGGCATCTCAGTTTTCCGCTAACATGATTCGTTATGTTAGGGCGAGCGTCTTAGATGTTTTAGATCAAAACTATATTCGGACCGCTGTCTCTAAAGGGTTATCAGAGCCATACATACTAGGAAGTCATATATTTAGAAATTCATTGATTCCTATGGTAACAGTTATAGTTACAGATTTACCTAAAATTATAGGAGGAGCCGTTATTACGGAACAAATATTTCAGTGGCCAGGTATAGGCTCGCTGACTGTGGCCGCAATTAATTCCCGTGATTATCCGATTTTAATGGCCATAGTAATTTTGTCGGCTGTGGCCGTTTTATTAGCAAATTTGCTAGTAGATGTATTGTACGCGGTCATTGACCCCCGTATTAGATATGGAAAGTGAGGTGCGTTGGAATGAATGCAGATAGATTTGTCTTGCTGGGTAATACCGGCGCATTAGACAATATAATACCAAGAGGTGGGTGTGAAGAACTTGAAAATAAGAGCTTTGAAGCTGCGGAAGAGGCAGCTGAGTCCTGGGGTAAAATAACCTGGCGGCGATTTTGCCAAAACAAAGTGGCGTTGGGGAGTCTGCTGCTATTTTTAGGAATCTTACTTATTGCCGTGCTGGCACCGATTATTGCACCATTTAATCCTAATACCACAGTGGGAGCCTTTGATGCTGCGCCATCTGCCACACATCTTTTGGGAACTGATGATGTAGGCCGTGATGTGCTAAGCCGGTTGATTTATGGCTCAAGAGTGTCTTTAATAGTTGGCGTAGGTTCTGTGCTTATCTATGCTGTTATAGGCATTACGCTGGGGTTGATGTCCGGCTATCTAGGTGGGGCTGTTGATGGCGTGATTATGCGTATAACAGAAGTGTTCATGGCTTACCCCCATTTTATGATCATAATGGTAATTGTAAGTCTAATTGGTCCTAATATGATGACTGTCATGTTAGTCATGGGTATTATGGGTTGGCCGCCCATCTGTCGTTTGGTACGGGGAGAAGTTTTAAAGGTAAAGTCCATGGACTATATAGCTTCAGCCATAGTTACGGGATATTCTCCCTGTACTATTGTTGCAAAGCATATTTTGCCGAATGTTTTGTCGCCTATACTTGTTAATGCTACCTTTGGTATTGCATCAGCCATATTGATGGAAGCTTCTTTAAGCTTTTTAGGCATGGGAGTACAACCACCGACTGCTAGCTGGGGCAATATGTTGACCAGCGCACAGTCTCTTACGATCCTTTCTGATGAACCATGGAAATGGATTCCTCCGGGCCTTGCCGTTTTGACTGCCGTCCTTGCTGTTAATTTCCTTGGTGATGGATTAAATGATGCTGTAGGTGGCCGTTCAAAATGATTGTTACTGAGTGTTAGGGTAAGATTATAATCAAAATAAGAGAGGGGTAGTACAAATGGGATTATTGAATTGGATGCGTAGGAAAAAACTTTTAGTTTTGGGCGCTGCCATGGTTTTAGGAGTTAGCTTGTTAAGTGGCTGTGGGGGAAAAGAAGGTAAAACAAAAGCGGGTTCTGATACTCTCTATATAGGGCTATCAAATCCTCCGGAATTCTTTAATCCACTATTAAATCCTGGAATAGCAGGAAAATTCGCTATTCGTTTTATGTACGATAGTCTTTTGGGGATGCCTGAACCTAATAAATTCATTCCGGCCTTGGCAGATAGTTTTGATAGCAAGGACAATCAAAACTATACGATTAAGCTGAACCCAAAAGCAAAATGGACGGATGGCAAACCGGTGACGGCAGACGATGTAGTATATACGCTTAATTTGATTGCTAATCCTAAGGTTGAAACATCTAAAGGTTCTAATATTAAGATGCTTGAAGGCGTTAATGACCAAGGTAAACTTCCGGAAGGCGTAACTAAAATATCTGGACTTGTTGCCGTAGATGCACATACCGTAACACTAAAAACAAAAACGCCCGTTGATCCAAATTACATAAAGAATCTTTTAGGGTTTGAAGTTTTTATTGCACCGAAACATATATTTGAAAAAATAGATCCGGCTGCTATTGGTAGTTCTGATGCGGCAACAAAGCCGACTGTTACAAGCGGACCTTTCAAATTCGTAACTTACAAGACCAATGACCATATTGAATATGATGCAAATACAGAATACTATCAAGGCGTACCTAAGCTAAAGAAAATATTTGTACGGATCATGAATGGTACGAATTTGGTTACGGAATTAAAAGCGGGAAATATCCAAATGGTAGCAGGTGGTGGCATAGGGATAGTTCCTATAAAAGACATTGATATCTTGAAAAAGGACAGCAACTTAGTAGTAAAGACAGTTCCTTCTTTCCTCGGTCAATATTTGGACGTGAATAATAGTAATCCTGAATTTAATGCTAAATTCCGCCAAGCAATTACGACCGCTATTAATCGCCAACAGATAGTAGACCAGCTTTATAAAGGATCTGCTCAGCTTGTGCCGACAATCTATACTCCTATTAGCCCAGTGTTCGACAAAAATTTAAAGTCTTTGCCATATGATCCGGCTAAAGCCAAAGCTTTATTGGCAGAATCTGGGTTTGATACATCTAAAGAGCTTACGTTAGAAGTTCCTATTGGCAATGTATTGCGTGAACAATCAGCAGCCTTGATTCAGCAAGATTTAACCGCTATTGGACTAAAAGTTAAACAGGAAAAAATTGATTTCCCCACTTTGCTTGCTAGAGCTAGAAAGGGCGATTACCAGATGATTTTGATTGGTTATGGCCTTACGGTAGATCCGGATTACAGTTCTTACTTCGTACCTGGAGGGAGCAATAACTATGCTCATATTGATGACCCAAAACTGACAGAAATGATGTTGGCGGCAGCCTCAATGACAGATCCTAACGAACGTAAAGCGGCATATTTTAAAATCCAAGAATATATGAGTGATCAACAATTCTTAACAACATTGTATGTTGCGGATTGGATTATTGCCCAAAGCAAGCGCCTTCATGGCGGCATTAGACCATTCTGGGATGGGTCTTTTGTAGATATTCATGAATGGAGTCTTGACGGTAAATAAGGCCAATTTAATTATCTGACCGTGGCATTATTCTTGGCAGAGTTTATTCAGGAGGGAATGGTATTATGAAAGAAACGATTTTGAGTGTAAAAAATTTGACAATTTCGTTTCATACCTTGGACGGCAAGATTTCTGCCGTCCAGGGTGTAACTTTCGATCTAAAAAAAGGCGAAACATTAGCTATTGTCGGGGAGTCAGGTTCAGGGAAATCTGTGGCCATGAAGGCTATTAATAGGGTATTGCCTAAAGACAATACCCTATATGAAGATGGCGAAATTATTTATGAAGGTCGTAATTTATTGTCTATATCAGAAGGTGAAATGGAAAAAGTGCGCGGTAAAAAGATTGCTATGATTTTTCAAGATCCTATGACGTCGCTCAATCCAACTATGACGGTGGGGATGCAAATCGCCGAATCTATAATAAAGCACCAGAAAATGGTCAAAAACGAGGCTATTAAGGAAGCAATTAACCTTATGAGACTGGTGGGAATAAGAGAACCGGAAACCAGCAGCCAAAACTATCCACACCAATTTTCCGGAGGTATGCGGCAGCGGGTTATGATTGCGTTATCCTTAGCTTGCAAACCGGACATTCTAATTGCCGACGAACCTACTACGGCACTGGACGTAACAATTCAAGCTCAAATTTTGGATTTAATTGACGAACTGAAACAAAAATTGCATATGTCGGTTATCTTTATTACTCATGATTTAGGTGTAGTTGCTCATGTGGCTGATCGGGTAGCTGTTATGTATGCAGGAAAGATTGTAGAAATTGGTACTGCTGAGGAAGTATTTTATTATCCGCAAAATCCCTATACATGGGGACTTATTTGTTCCATGCCTTCCATTGATACTAAGGACACTACCCTGTACAGTATTCCGGGAGCTCCGCCTAATTTATTGAATATGCCCAAGGGGGATGCTTTTGCGCCAAGGAACTCATATGCTTTAGCTATTGATTTTGAAGAAAAACCGCCTTTATTTAAAGTTAGCGAGTCACATTATGCAGCAACTTGGCTTTTGCATCCAAGTGCGCCTAAGGTCATACCGCCTGCAGAAATTTTACGGCGCTATGATATATTCAAAGCTTTCTATGAAAATAAAGAGGAGGTGAGTGTTTATGATGAATGCACGGCCTGCTCAGCAGGATAGAGAAGTTATATTGCAAGTTCGTGGTTTGAAGAAGGTATTTAATCCAGGCAAGAATAATGAAGTGCATGCCATAGATGACATTTCTTTCGATATTTATAGAGGGGAAACTTTAGGCCTAGTAGGAGAATCCGGGAGCGGGAAGTCAACTACCGGCAGATCTATTATAAAATTAGATTCTATTACGTCAGGCACAGTACTTTACAAAGGAAGAGATATTACTCAATTAAATAGTAAGAAAGAAGTATTAGAATTTCGCAAATCAATGCAAATGATATTTCAAGATCCTTTTGCATCACTAAATCCTAGAATTCCGGTGAAAAATATTATTGGTGATGCCCTGCGTGTACATAATCTATGCCAAACAGATGCTGAAGTAAATAAGAGAGTTAATGAACTCCTTGACGTTGTTGGTATAAATCGTTCTTATGCTAATCGCTATCCGACGGAATTTTCCGGGGGTCAATGTCAACGTATTGGCATTGCCAGAGCTTTATGTGTAAGACCTGACTTTATTGTAGCAGATGAATGCTTATCAGCATTGGATGTATCTATTCAAGCCCAAATAGTAAATTTGCTTATTAAACTGCGTAAAGAAAGAGAAATGACATATTTGTTCATTGCCCATGATTTGGCTATGGTGAAATATATTAGCGACCGCATAGCAGTCATGAAAGATGGAAAAATTTTAGAATTAGCTGCTGCAGAAGAACTTTATGCTTTTCCGTTGCATCCTTATACTATTTCATTGCTATCAGCGTCACCTTTAACAGATCTTTACAAAGAGAAAAAACGGAAAAGAATGGATTACGATTCTTCTTTTCATAAATACCCTGCTGATAAAGTTGTTGGCATGTTTGAAATTTCTAAGGAACACTGGATTTATTGTTCAGAAGATGAGGTAGCAAATTATCAAAAAACCTTGTCAGGAATGAGAATGGCAAATTAAATTGAAAATCATAAATAAAAAATGTTAGTTTAGGAGTGATAAAAGATGTATTTATTCAAGGAAAGTGTTGAAGCAATTATCCCTAAAGTAAAAGAATGGCGTCGTCATCTTCATCAATATCCTGAACTGTCTTTTGAAGAATTTAAGACAACAGAATATATTATTGAACAACTTAAAGATTTTACGGATATTACATATGAAAGGGTTTCTTCTACCGGTATCGTTGTAAGATTAAAGGGCAGTAAACCCGGGCCCACAATCGCTTTGCGTGCTGACATTGACGCTTTACCGATGACAGAGAAAAGCGGGGTTCCTTTTTCCTCCAAAAATGATGGAGTTATGCATGCCTGTGGGCATGATTCTCATGCGGCTATGCTATTGGGAGCACTTTATGCATTGTATGAGCACAGGAAAGAACTAGAAGGTTCTTTCGTATTTATTTTTCAGGCTGCAGAAGAAGTTTTCCCGGGCGGGGCTAAAGAGCTTGTGGAAAAAGGCGTTATGGATGGCGTAGATGCTATAATTGGACAACATGCAGGCCCCAAAATAAAAGCGGGCCATATTGGCACTAGGCCCGGTTATATAATGGCTAACAGTGATGTATTTGAGATTACAGTTGTTGGTCGCGGCGGGCATGGTTCCTCCCCACAAGCTTGCCTAGATCCAATCCCTGTAGGGGCCCAGATTGTTACGGCTTTGCAAGATATCGTTGCAAGACATATTCCTGCTCAGGAAAGTGCTGTTTTGAGTGTGACACAGTTCAACAGTGGTACAGTTTACAATGTAATTCCGGACACAGCGGTGATAAAAGGTACTGTACGTACGTATTCCGGTGAAAACAGGTCATTAATTGAAAAAATGATTAAACAAATAGCAGAAAAATACGCTGAAGCATCGGATATGACCATTGAATACAATTATCGACATGGATACGATAACATGTTTAATTCCAATGAGTATACGAAAGTTCTTATGGAAGTTGCTGATGAATTGTATGGACCTGGTACGGCTGAACTTATGGATCCGGGTATGGGGGGCGAAGATTTCTCCCATTACCTGCAAAAAGTGCCGGGATGTTTTTATTTTTTTGGTGTTAGGAATAACGAGTTAGATTACATTTATCCGACTCATAGTACTAAGTTTCGTATTGATGAAGACTCCTTTTCTATAGGAATTTCTATAATGCTCAATGCGGCTATACGGTTTCAAGAATTAGCGAAAAAGGAAGCGTAAGGAGGAATAAAATGGAACCTATATTTGAGGAAGATATAACGGAATTTTTACCACAAATAGTTGCTTGGCGAAGACATTTTCATCAGTATCCGGAAAGTTCGTTTAATGAATTTGCTACAACTGAATTTTTACTTAAGGAAATTGAAAAACTAGGGAATGTTGAAATTACAAGGCCACTGCCAACTGGTTTGGTTGCCCGCCTTGCAGGTGCCTTGCCAGGGCCTACAATTGCTTTGCGGGCTGATATTGACGCTTTGAAAATGACTGAATTGACAGGAGTGGAATATGCATCTAAAAATGAGGGGGTTATGCACGCTTGCGGGCATGATTCTCACACAGCTATGCTCCTAGGGGTAGTATGTATTTTAAGTAAGAACCAAAAAAAATTAAAAGGAAATTTTGTCTTTATTTTTCAACCGGCGGAGGAATTCCCACCGGGAGGTGCTATTGCACTGGTAGAGGCTAATGTCCTAGAGGGTGTAGATGCTATTTTAGGGCAGCATGTTTCTTCAATTGTACAAGTTGGACAGTTGGGAATTTTGGCTGGGGCATCCTCTGCTAATACTGATTGTTTTGAAATTGTAGTAACGGGTAGAGGCGGGCATGCATCTACTCCCGACCTGTGTATTGACCCCATTCCCGTTGCTATGCAAATAGTAACGGCAATGCAGCAAATTGTGCCAAGAAATATCAGCCCTGTTGATAAAGCAGTACTTTCTGTTACCAGGATTAATGGGGGCACAGCTGACAATATTATTCCTGACACGGTAACAATTGGAGGTACGGTTCGTACATATACTAAAGAAAATAGAGAAAAAATCTATGAAAGAATATGTTCAATTACCACTAAGATAAGCGAAACAGAAAACTGCGAAGGGACTATAAAATATACATGGGGTTATCCCTCAACAGTTAATACTCCCGCTTATGTAGATGCTATAAGCAATTTAGGCGACAAACTGTATGGTGAAGGCACAGTAGTTACTATGGCTCCCAGTATGGGGGGGGAGGATTTTGCTTATTATTTGGAAAAAGTTCCCGGCTGTTTTATGTATCTAGGTGTAAAAAATGCGGAAAAAGGTTGTGTTTATCCCGGGCATAATACAAAATTCACTATTGATGAAGATGCCTTTGCCATGGGAGTTACTATGATGATAAATGGTGCGTTATGTTTTCAAGAGTTAGTGGAGGAACAAAAACAAGAGGCCTAAATTGGGCAGCCAATTAATAGGTTTATACTGATGAAAAAAAGACGGAGAAAATACTCCGTCTTTTTTGTGTAGAATGTTCGGGGATTATAGAACTTCTTCTATTAGCAATCAGTTAGTGCCAAAATTTTGCCTGTTGGAGGGTAAATTTGACTTGTGCAATGGTTGTGGGTATTTTTTTTACTATCTTAAATTTGTTTGCTAGTTTAATTATATTTTATTTGCACAAGAACGGATTATTTATATAGGTGTTTTTTGGCGAATAAAAGGCTAACCCTGATAGGTGTAAGGAGCATGGTTCTGGAAAATACTTGGTTTAGCAACTATATAAAAAATACTTAATAGAATTATTTTATTTTTTTATATAGGGGGGAATTTTTCTCGCGATGTAGAAGTTATAATGGTATATTATACATATGCTCACATTTTGAATAGCCTAATAAAATGAGGTGATGATATGGTGAAACTAGCAACAACCTTGCTTGGCAGAGTATATAAATTTCGTGATATAAAGGAAGTCCTTTCCAAAGCAAATGAAGAGAGGGCAGGAGATTTACTCGCAGGAATTTCCGCAGGCAACGTTAAGGAAAGAATTGCGGCCAAAGTTGTTTTGGCGGAGCTTACTTTGGAAGATTTGCGTTATAACCCGGTTGTTCCATTTGAAAAAGACGCTGTTAGCAGGGTTATAGATTCTATGGTTAATGAAATAAGCTATAAGAATATTAAAAATTATACTGTTGGGGATTTTAGAGAGTTTGTTTTAAGCGCATCGTCAGAGGAAATTGCTAAAATTAGAGATGGATTGACCGGGGAAATGGTTGCGGGGGTTACTAAACTCATGGGAAATCTGGATTTAGTGTATGCAAGTAAAAAGCTTCCGGTAACGGCAACCTGTAACACTACTATTGGAGGAGCGGGAGTTTTGGCCTCTAGGCTACAGCCTAATCATCCTGCTGACGATATTAAAGGAATGTTGGCTTCAATAAAGGAAGGGCTAAGTTACGGTATAGGAGACGCAGTTATTGGAGTAAAGCCCGTAAGTGATAATATTACTAGTGTGTCTAATATTTTAAGGGCAATAAAGGAGTTCATGGATAAATGGCAAATCCCGACACAAAATTGTGTCCTTTCTCATATTACAACCCAGATGAAAGCTGCCAAGGATGGTGTGCCTATAGATTTAATGTTTCAAAGCATAGCAGGAAGCGAAAAAGCAAATAATGCTTTTGGCATCAGTATTGCTCTTTTGGATGAAGCAAAAGAAATAATGGCGATTCATAAATCTTCAAAAGGTGAAAATTTTATGTATTTTGAAACAGAACAAGGCACGGAACTTTCATCTGAAGGGAATAACAATGCAGATCAAGTCACCTTGGCCGCTCGTTGTTATGGACTAGCTAAGCGCTATAATCCTTTCTTGGTTAATACAGTAGTTGGCTTTATGGGCCCTGAATATCTTTATGACGGACGTCAGGTCATAAGAGCCGGGCTTGAGGATCATTTTATGGGTAAACTAACCGGAATACCAATGGGCGCAGATATTTGCTACACAAATCATATGAAAACAGACCAAAACGATATAGATAATCTTTTGATGCTTCTAGGTATGGCTGATTGTGCCTATGTTATGGGTGTTGCTGGGACAGATGATATTAGAATGATGTATCAATCAACAAGTTTTCATGATATTGCGGCAGTGCGCAGTATATTTGGGAAGAAGCCTATTAAGGAATTTGAAAAGCGACTGGAAGAGCTGGGTATAATGGGAGAGGGTAAGTTGACTTCTGCTGCAGGTGATCCATCAATTTTTGGCTTATGAGAGGAGTGATTAAATGAAGGGTGGTAACAATATAAATATTTTCACTATAAATCCGGCTCAGAGAGCCACTCTTGAGAAGCAGAAGAATTTAGAAATTTGCAGACGGCTTAAAAAAACAACAACTGCCCGCATTTGTATTGGACGTGCTGGTGAAAGATTATTAACGGAAACTATGTTGCGTCTTCGTGCAGATCACGCAGTGGCAATGGATGCTGTTTGGGAAGAGGTAAATGACAAAGTAGCTGAGGAGATGGGGTTTCTAAAAGTACAGACTCTTGTAAGCGGTAGAGAAGAATACATAACTAACCCGGATATGGGAAGAGTTTTTTCGGAACAAACATTAGAAAAAATTCGTTGCACTTGCAAACATCATCCTACTGTGCAGATAATAGCTGCCGACGGACTTAGCGCTCCTGCTATTTTAGCTAATCTGCCAGACATTTATCCTGTTATTATTGATGGCCTTATTGCCCAGAATTTAACAATAGGAACTCCTATATTTGTCAAATATTCTCGAGTTGCAGTTATGGATTGGATTACTAAGATTTTGGATGCAGAAGTTACGGTACTTTTGATTGGTGAAAGACCAAGGTTGGGGATAGATGACAGTTTAAGTTGCTATGCGGCTTACAAATCAAGTCCTAATAAACCTGAAAGTCAACGGAATGTCATTTCTAATATACATAAAAATGGGACACCGCCTGTGGAGGCTGGTGCCCAGATTGTTTCCCTTGTTACAATAATGCTACAGAAGAAAAATAGTGGAATAACGCTAAAAATATAAGAACAAGCTCAATGAAAGTTAAGGGTTTTTATGATAACCGGCAATATGTTTTCCATTGGTCGGCCAATGTCAATATAACTATTTTTTTGAACTATAATTTTGTCTATACAAACAATTTTTTTATCAATAGGAAACAGTGAACGAAGTGTCTGTCCCAAAGCTTTGGCAAAATCGTGTTCTAGCACAATAATAATGGGCTGCTTATTGAGCTTAGTTAAATGGTACGCGTCTGCCAAGCATTTTGCAATAATTTTGAGTTCTTTGTAGCTTGGACTTTTAGGACCGGCAAAAGCGATGGCTACAAGAGAATCTTTATAGACAGCCATTTTTGCAGCAATAAAAGCAGAGGCATTTGGCAAAGAAAAGACGTTTCCGGGCAAGTTTATTACTGGAATATTTCTTAAGGGAAGGACTTCTTCATCAATATTTACGGTGTTTCCACTTATGCTCATACTATAAATACCAGCTCCGATAACTGTGGCCTTAATAGTCTCTTTTGGTTTAATTATTGTAAAAGTGGAGGACATAAATAACTCATTAATACACTTTCCCAAAATTATGCCTATATCATAAAATTTCAGAATATTTCTCCAAGATATTTCGGCTACAGGGTTGTAAATGTATTCGGCAACACCACCTGAAAACATGATGGTGCGATATTGTTGGCTAAGAGGGGCGTCTGTTATAAGCAGGGTTTTTCCATAAATGCCACCGTCACCGCCACTGCTGTAATCTAGGAGAATAGAGGCAAGTTGGCGGCATAGTCTATAAAGATCAGCAAGGTTGCAATGACAGCCTAGATACAAGGGAATATTTAGTGCATTGATAATTGGCATTAACCTTGGGGAAATATAAGTGATGCTCCTGTCAATGGAAAATTTGATTAGGCGTCCGCCAATATCAAAGGCAAAAGGTATTTCTGCTTGACCGTCAAAAAAAACGGAAACCTTAGTTGTACTACCCCCAATATCAAAATTAATAACTTTATCAGTTGTTTTTTCGGACATAAGGGCCGTACCTGCTCCTTGGCCTGAGAGAATAGCTTGTAATTCCGGCCCTGCTGCGGCTACGACAAATTTGCCTGCGGACAAAGAAAGAGCATTGGTAATGGCCGAGGCGTTTTCTCTTCTTGCGGTTTCTCCAGTTATAATAATAGCGCCACTATGAATATCAGATGGAGAAAAGCCAGCAAGCTTGTATTCCTTCTTAATAATGTTAGAAAGTGCTAGGGCATCTATTTTTGAAGGAGAATTTAGTGGTGTGTAATAAATTGCACTACTATAAACAACTTCTCTGTTAGTTATACTTGCTTTTTCTAAGTTGTGGACTTGTTCAGTAATTGTTAAACGGCTAAATATGATTTTAGTGGTGGTTGTACCAATGTCAATGCCTACGTTTAAAAAAGTTTGCCCCATTATAATGATCACCTCGTTTGTTAACACATCAAAAATTTGAAGTATTACAGAGTATACTATATGGTTTTATATATTCGGGGTGGTGGTTTTAAGAATATACGGGTTGTAGTTTGCAAAGAGATGCTAACACCGGTGTTTCTGGTTCTTGTTTTATAGAGGCATTTTAGAATAGCTGGGAAAGATAATATTGAGGGAATTATCAAAAAACATGGACAATATACCTTCTTACCATCTAAAAAACAAAAAGAGGCGTGGTGAAAAGTTCCATCGCCTCCTAATCTTTGCAATAATTGACATTATAATAGAATTTATATACGGGTTTGTCAAGCTAATTTAAAAGCGTATGAATCATAATCATGTTAATTATTAAAATTTACCGGGCACATGATGATAGTATTTCAGTTTTTCTTGTTTAGTGCCCCTTCATTTTCCGTATAAAGCTCCAATAAAGTATGCACGTCATCTCCAAATTCCCGTTCGGTTTGTGTGTTTTTCTTTTTTATTTCTTCTAAGGGTTCAAAAAAAAATGCAGCGGCTCCCAATATATTCCACGCTTTACGCATACAAGGTTCAGGACAAGAATTAATAGAAAGGGAAAACGCAAAACGATTTTTTGCGCCCTGCAGGTTCGTGGTTGCCCTTAGCCAAAGTTTGTCGCTGCCTAGGCATTTTATGCGATATATTCCGCCAATTATAACTTTATTTCCATATTGTTCTTTTAAATCCTTTTTTGATAAAGGGTTCATTTAGCAGCCTCCTTTTTGCAGTATATTTTTGTTTTAACTAATCTTAAGAAGATGCTTTAAATTCTACAAGATAAGTGTAGCAAAATGGTAGCTATAGTTCAATGAACTCTCAGTAGAGTGGAGAATTTACAGGAGTTTTTACAATTTTTTAAATTATGCTGGTTGTTAGAAGAAGCAGCAAAACTTCTTTGATATTTCAAAGGCGAAATTACTCGTTACCTGATATCTAGCTGATCTTGTCTGTTTTTTTGAAGTTCAGAGTAGTTGAGGTTTTTTTTGTGGAGTTTAAACACTCCTTCTCATTCTTATATGTTGATGCCAACGCCCAAATATTTTTGCTTGTTTGTAATAACTTGGTACTAAAAAAGGCTGTCTCCTAAAATATCAGGAAACAGCCTTTAACTTTTATTTAGTTTGCCTAGTTCACTTGTTTTTTCATGATTGTAGCTTTAACAAACAAAATGACACAAACAATTGCAAAGACAACTCCTGCAGGATAAGTAATGTTTGAAGATAAACCGAATCCTTCTTCCGCTTGCAAGATATATGTAAATGTTACTACGGACATAAAGGTTGCCGGTATTGCTGGAATTAAATATTTCTTACCTTCAGGAAATTTTCTGTACAGATAAACTGCTCCTGTCCAAAGAACAATCATGGCTAATGTCTGATTGGTCCACGAAAAATATCTCCGGATAATGGAGAACTGAATTTGTACTAACTTTTGACATAAAAAAAACAAAAAAAAGTGTCACAATAGAATAATTGGTAAAAAAATTTATTCTCCGTATTAGAGTAAACTAATATTATAGAATATTAGGAGCGTGTCAATCTCACTATGAACTTATATTCTTACCTATTTACATCTCTAGGTCTTTATTTTTTTTCTTATATTTCTTACTACTTATTATCTCCGGGGATTGGCAATAAGGAAAAATTTCTACAAATGCGACGTTTCCTGCCATGTGCTTTTGTAGCAGCATTGCCTGCGGCCTTAGACAATTCTTCTGTTTTCTCAAAGACATTTTTACTCCCACTGGAGACAGGCCTTTTTTGGTGTTTAGCTTTTCCTATATTGTATTACGTAAGTAAACACAAAACCGCAAAATTTTTCACCTGGCATTTCGATTTTGCGTTTGGTTTATATGTTATGGCTTGGCTTAGTAGTTTGGAAATTTTATTTTCAGGTCACGGACTTATGACATATTTTTTGGCAATAATGGTGTCATTGGTTGAATCTTTTTTGATGTTCATTGTTTTATTTGAGTTTTTCTACTATATTACTTATAAAACGGTAATTTCTGAAAATGGGCTTATGGCAATGTTTGAAACACATTTTCTAGAGGTTAAGGAATATTTCACTAGTTTGCCTAAATTCTTGATTTTGTCGGCTATGTTCGTAACAGTAGGTATGTTTCTATATATTTTTCACTTCAATTTCACGGTATTTATGCTTCCCTTGAGGGGCAACCTTACTAGTAGCGAATTTTCACTAATGTTAGTGTTATTGTGTTATCTTACTTTTTACTTGTGGCGTCCTGTGCCAGATGAAGGACTCTTTGCCCGTACCGGGTTTATAGAACTCTATATAAACGTTAAGGATTATATAAATTCTGCCGGTTTATATAAAGAAAATCATTTTATGCACTTAAAGGATTTATCCGTCTCTTCTGAAATCAACAAGCTTTCTAATCCACATACTATGATACTCGTTATTGGTGAATCTGCTTCAAGCACACTAATGAGCGCATTTGCACCTTGCGAAACAAACACTACTCCTTGGCTCAAAGAGCATGCCGGTGACGAAGATTTTTGCTTGTTCTCTCACGCTTATGCCTGTTGGGGGCAAACCGTTCCATCATTGGAACGTGCTTTAACTGAATTTAACCAATATAATGATAAAGTGTTTAATAAATCATTTTCCGTTATTGATATTGCAAAAAAAAATGGGTACACCACATGGTGGTACAGCAATCAAGGCTATATGGATTCTTCCTCCACCCCGGTAACTTTAATTGCTAAGTCAGCTGATATTTCCCATTGGACGCTCCAAGATGCGAATGTAAAACAATATGATAGTGCTTTATTAGAATATTTAAAAAAAGTTCCACCTGACCAAAATAATTTCATTGTTCTTCACCTAAAGGGCAGCCACTATAATTATAAAAGTCGTTATCCTGAAAGTTTTGCAAAATTTGGCAATCCTGCTGAATATAATTTGCTAGATAATTATAATAACTCTATTTACTATACAGATTGCATATTGCAACAAATTCATCAATATGCTTCTGAAAACATGAACTTGCAAAGCATGGTTTATTTTTCCGATCATGGAGATGTGCCTGATAGCCGGCGGCAGCCTGATTTTTCCGGGTTTGGGGGTTTGCGTATTCCTCTTTTTGTCTATTTATCTAAGGAGTATAGTAAAACTTTTCCTGAAACTGCCAAAGCTTTACATGACAATAAAGAAAAATATTTTACTAACGATTTAATTTACGAATTAATATGTGGCATACTGCAGGTTAAATCCCAAAATTATGAATTAAAAAATAGTATTGCTGCCCAAGAGTACAAGTGGACTAGGGAAACTTTGCGGACTAATCTAGGAAAAACGCCCTTGACGGAGGATAGTAAAACAAAAGTGTAGGAAAACATGATGTAAGATATAATTGACATATTAGGAATAAAGCCTGTAAGGATTTTTGTGTAAACTAAGTATAATATCCCTCTTAAATTAATGTTTAGTAAGGAAATTAAACTGTAGCTACTTGGGATAAAACAGCTGAAATAGCATGGCATGCAAGACGTCAGCGTTTCTAACTCGTTTTTATCCACCAATAAATGAAGTTTCTCTGTCAAATTTTGGGAAAACTAATAAAAAATAAAAATACCGATAGCCATTATCAGGCCATCGGTATTTTTATGTATGAGAAAACAGCACTCAGTTTCGTAATAGCTTAAACATTTTTAATGTTGCCAATAACCCCCTTTTAGAGCTTTAAGGTTATTGGCGGTCGCCTCATTAGCAATACTGCCAATTCTCTTTACATAGCTAATTGTGCGTGATATTTAATCCTCATG
>Ga0183100_1000845_pt1 | contig 18963 bp, 11 predicted proteins | sample Biomet2_FD_127789 | JGI IMG/M metagenome (GOLD analysis project Ga0183100, IMG submission 127789) | Microbial communities from bioreactor (seeded with anoxic lake sediment) at LBNL, California, USA - Biofuel metagenome 2 | ecosystem: Engineered > Bioreactor > Anaerobic > Unclassified ...
GAAAGATGTGCGATTGGCGAACTAATTCAGTACATCTTAAGATGTGGCAGGTAAGAGCACCTTATAGGTGCTGCACATACCGCCGGCTGAGCCGGCGGTTATGATTTTAAGGTTATCTTTTATGCAGCTATTAACTTATTCAACTTTTTCATTTCTCGATAAATAAAGATAAAAACACATGTAGCCGATATTAAATCTGCAATAACTCCGGCATATAAAATCCCATAGAGGCCAAACCATATAGGCAGCGTCACTATTAATGGTATCAGCAAGATAAATTGCCGCATAAGAGATAATATTGAAGCTTTAAGCGGCTGTCCTGTTGCTTGGAAATAACTTGTAGAAATAATCTGAAATCCTGCTGTAAACACACCACCCAGAAATAAACGCATGCAATCTGTAGCAAAATTTAAAAAACCAGGAGAACTGCCACTGCCAAAAATCTGTAAAATCGTATGTGGCAGGAACATACAAAAAGACCACCCAATGCAGGTAATTACCGTAGCCCACTTCGCTGCTATTTTGTACACCGCTTTAACCCTGTCATACTGCTCAGCCCCTCTATTGAACCCAACAATAGGCTGAGCCCCAATACCAATGCCAATACATATTGAAATAAATACCATATTTACCTTCATTACAATACCCATGGCGCCAATGGCAGCATCACCGCCAATCGCTTCTATATTCCCATAGTATAGTAGTGAATTATTCAAAACTATTTGTAATATAGTAGAGCTAAGTTGCACTAAACCACTTGAAGCCCCTATAGCTAAAACTCTATTTAAAAGCTCCCCATGCGGATGAAAAAAATCGTATTTATTCAAGCGCATATTGCCACATTTTATAAAATACCAAAGCAAAACACAAACTGAAAAAGCCTGGGCACAAGCAGTTGCCATGGCTGCTCCTAAAATTCCCCAACCAAGCCCAAAAATAAAAATAGGTGCTAACACTATATTTATTGCTACGCCTCCTACTAAGGCTCGCATAGACAACCGAGGATTACCGTCTGTTCTAGCCATATTGGCTAATGCTATGACATATGTGGTCAACGGTATAATAGCAATCATCACTCCACCAAATTGCTTACTATATAGCATGGTAGCGTTGGTAGCTCCAAATAGTGTTAATATTGGCTCCAAAAATGTCAAGCCCAGGACAACCAGGCAAATGCTGACAAGCAAAAGGACCGCGGCAACGGTATTAAGTATTCGCTCGGCATCCTTCTTCTTCCCTTCTCCCAATTTAATGGCGGCAAAAGCACTTCCCCCTACCCCAAGTAAAGTACCCACTGCCATAACTATGGTCACTATAGGAAAAGCAATAGTCGTAGCAGCAATGCCCAAATATCCTACAGCATGTCCAATGAAAATTTGGTCAATAATATTATACAAAGAGCTTGCCAACATGGAAATGATCGCAGGCCCTGCAAACATCTTAAGCAGCTTCCCAATAGGTGCATATCCCAATATATTTTTTTCTGCATCTTCAATTTCATTTATTTCCATTCATTTTCACTTCTCATTCTTAAAAACAAACTATTTATAGGGGTTCAGTAATTATACCACGCTGTGACTGTATGGTCAAAAAAGTATTAAACAAAAAAAAAGCCCTTACTATGAAGGGCCAAATGAGGGGCTAATTAATTCTTACTCGTTCATTGTAGCATTATTGTATACATTATGCAAGCTCTTTTATGTAAAAAATATTACTTTTTTTTATTTTTTCCCTTTTAGCTAAAATCTTCGCCAATATAAATAGTTCCCTCAACACCTGCATTAGGGTTACTAACTATTCGTAAAGCATAGCGGAAAGGCAGCCCAGCCAGCTTGCTAATAATAGGGCCGGCAGAAGATGACGACACCACTTGAGTGTTGGCAATTATTTCTCCCGATCCTGTTCCTACTACGGCTAGCCCTGCATTACGAGCAAAAGAAACAACTTTTTCTGTATACTCAGGTTTGCCACTACAGTTAATTATTTGTACCCGTACCTCTTTGTCCGCAGTTGCCACCGGGGAAGCTTGTTTAGGTACAGCTTGAACACCTTGTTCTTGTCCTCCTTCATTAGCAGAATTATCCACTTTAGTACCCAAAATTTTTTTATCTACGTCCTGTGCTACTTTGATGGCATTCTGAAGCTCCTTACTTGCGGGCTTTTTAATAATCTTTACTGTTTTATCTCCACTCTCAGTTTTCTCTACTTCTGCAGGAACTTGTAACAACTTGGTATATTCATCTTCATACCGCTCGGCAGCCAAGCGATACTTGGAGTTCATAGTAGCACCTTGCATAGTAACCATTTGAGCACGTAGATCCGTCATATCAGGAATCCAATAGCTTATATCTTCAATATAGGCTGGTTCACCTGGCACAGTAGCCATAGCTAACCCACCGTTGGCTTTCATCTCCGTATGCATAGCTTTAGCCAAGGTGGCCATATCGCTTAGCGACATATCCGTCTTAATCATGGACATAATTTCTTTTACCAATCCCGGTACTTTCAATAGTATTTGGGCACTAGTAACCTTATCATAGGCAGCAGCAATAAACTTCTGCTGCCTCTTAATACGGCCGATATCCCCCTCTTCGTCACGATAACGTACATATTCAATGGCTTTTTTACCATCCAGATGCTGTCTGCCTTTCTGCAAATCTATAACCAGCCCATTGTCATCATAGGGGTCAGAATAATACATATCCTTTTCTACATCAATATCTATGCCGCCAATAGCATCTATAATATTGACAAAACCCTTAAAATCAATAACCACATAGTTATTGATTTGTATACCTAAGAATTCTTCTACGGTCTGCTCTGTCATTTTGTGTCCACCATAAGCATAAGCGTGATTAATCTTATCCCAGCCATTTTGAGGAATCTTGACCATTGTGTCACGTGGTATAGATAGTAGAGATGCCTGATTCTTTTTGGCATCAAACATAACTACAAAAAGGGTATCCGAGCGGCCTACATCGCCGTCACGTTTATCTACACCCATTACTACTATATTTTTTTTCAAATTCAAACGGTCAGAACGCGATAAATTATCTATAGAATTGCTGCCTAATTGATCCGCCAAGATATATTTATAGGTCATATAACTAAGTAATACTATGATAATGGTTGCAATAATGGCTAAACGCCTGTTTTTTAAATGCATTATGTATATCCTCTTCCCTTATGTAATAGATAGTAAAAGTATAACAATAGCTGTTCTTACAGTCAAACTTTAAATTTCAAACAAAAGGGGAGGCATCTTCAACACAAAAATTATGTGCTGGAGATACCTCCCCTTTTTGCTGCTTACTAAATGGTATATTTCAATACATCATCTACTTGCAAACTATCCCCCGCAATATTTATTCCACTATCAATAACTTTTAAGAATAAAATGCTGGCTCTATCTTGCACAGTGCGATAGCCACCTATGTTATTACTATCGCGAACGACTGTCTGATATGGTGTTTCACCTGGTATAGGAAGTTCGCTAATTTTATAACTTCCACCGGTAAAAATCCAATTGTAATTCAGACTTCCAAGTTGACAAGTACTATCATCTCTTGTAAAACTACCATCTAGTAATTCATACCCAACTATATTGTTATTACTGTCAAATTTAACCGAAGTAACTTTACCAATTTGTGTTCTATTGCCGTTTTTATCCGTAGTCCAAAGAATTAAAGCATCAGTTCCATTTTTGGCAAAGCCTTCTAGGGTTGACAAATTGCTAGCAGAACTACTGTCCCATGCTTTCAGCTTTCCATCGTTAGCAGTACTAGCTTCCGCGGATTCGCTGACGCCTTTAGTAGGCGTATAAGTAAAGTCGTTAGCACTAGAATCAACACCATAATCGCGCCCGCCATCAGCAGTAAAGTTTAGATTAGCTGGCGTAATAGTTAACTTTCCAACATTGGTAGTTAAATCATAGTTACTAAATTGACTTATGATATCGGCAAAACTAGCCGTTAAATCATATGTTCCCACTGAGCTAGTCTGTCCTGCACCGGTAATGCTTGGGGTCAAACCACCTAAAACGTTTGTATCATTTGAGCCTTTTAATCCACTATATACACCGGTATAAGAAGGATTCTCTCCATAAATCTTTGTTAAGTCATTTACTGTATAAGTAAGAGGAGCCTTATTAATGGTCAGTATATTTTGCTTGTAAACTACATCATAGTTGGTCAGCGCAAACCCTGTACCAATAATATTATAATTATCTACGTTACTATATTGGGCAGCATCTGTAGTAATGTTAAATCCGCTTACTTGAGAAGAAGCTTTATCGGTTATGGTAGACTGACCATTGTCATTTAGTTTAATGGAGGAAATTTTGCCATCTGTGCCTAGGTTAATTTCATCCCCATTTTTAAACCCTGATACAGTAGTATCAAAACTACCTGTAAGATCAGGATTTGTATCACCGTAGGTTTTAGTTTGGGAATCCACCGCAAAAGTAAGTTGCGCTTTATTAACAGTCATATCTCCCGCCACGTAATTAACCTTGTAGTTAGTAAGATCTAAGCCACTGGCATTTAACACGTCAGTATACGTACCTGCGTTAGTTTTGGCAGTAATCCCAGAACCATCATAGGACAGGCTTCCCGCTGCCGACACATTGGTAACGGTTGTACCGTTATCGTTGAGGTTTACAGCGGTAACAGCTCCTGTGGTGCTGTCTACGGTAATAGAATCACCATTCTTAAAACCGTTGGCAGTGGTATCAAAATACCCCGTCAGCGTCTTGTTGGCGTCACCATAGGTCTTAGAGCTGTCGTTTACCACGAAGGTTAAATCCGCTTTGTTAACAGTCATATCCCCCGCCACGTAATTAACCTTGTAGTTAGTCAAATCTAAGCCTTTGGCGCTCAATACGTCACTGTAAGTACCGGCATTAGTTTTGGCAGTAATCCCAGAACCATCATAGGACAGGCTTCCCGCTGCCGACACATTGGTAACGGTTGTACCGTTATCGTTGAGGTTTACAGCGGTAACAGCTCCTGTGGTGCTGTCTACGGTGATAGAATCACCATTCTTAAAACCGTTGGCAGTGGTATCAAAATACCCCGTCAGCGTCTTGTTGGCGTCACCATAGGTCTTAGAGCTGTCGTTTACCACGAAGGTCAAATCCGCCTTGTTAACAGTCATATCGCCTTTATTAACCGTTGAAATAGAATAATTGCTCAAATAATCATCAAGAGTAGTCTTGCTACCGTCAGTAACCGCAATAGCATCCTTATAAGTACCGGCATTTGTGGTTATCTCATTCTTATCGGTCGTATAGCTTAAGGTACTACTGCCCGTTTTGGCTAACCGGCCATTATCATTTAAGGTGTAGCTATAGGACCCGTCAGCATTAATAGTAATTACATCCCCATTAACAAAACCCGTCAATGTAGAACCGGAGCCCACAGTATCAGAAGTTGCACCATATGTCCTACTAGTATCAGCTACATTAAAAGTAAGTGCTTTAGGATTTACAGTAAAGGAGCTGCCGTCTGCAACAAAATGCAGATTATAATTTTTAGTAGATAGTTGGCAATTTCCATTAGCATCAAAGAAGCTTCCATCTGCTAAAGCATACGCGGTAACATTGCCGTTGCTATCGCGCACTACATTTGTAACCGTTCCTATCTCCGTCTTTACGCCGTTAGTTGTAGTATAAAGAGTAATCGGATTAGCACTTGTGAACCCCTTAAGGGTTGTAATATCACTAGCTGCGCTGGCATCCCAAGATTTTAGTTTATGCTCAGTATTATTTACAGAATCTGCCGCAGTAGTATAGCCAGCAGTTGCCGATGTTAGCGTAACATCACTAATAGTTGGCGCAGAACCATAAATAGAACTCCCTGTAGCCGCAAAATCCAAGTCAGCTTTTGTAATAGCAAGATTATTAGTCTTGTAAGTAATACTATAGTTTTCATTTAAAGTCGTAGCATTAATCGCTGTCTTTGTCGCATTTGTAACAGCAATACTGTAAGCCCCCACGTCAGATTGCTGTGTTGCTGTAGTAGAGTACCCCATGGTAATAGCCAGATTGCTATAAGTACCATTGTCATTAACATTAATTAGACTTTCATTGTTTTTCCAGCCAGTCCCCGTATCACCGGTTAAACTAGGATTATTTTGCCCATAAATTTTGCTTTGGGCGTCAACCGTAAAAGTTAGGGCCGCTTTGTTAATGGTAAATTTAAAACTGTCAGCATTATTGGCCAAAAGGTAATTGTTGTTTCCGCTCTTAATATTAATCCCTTGCGTGGAAGCATCTGAGGCTGTTAATGTTTGGTCTGAATAAGACCCTGCATTAGTAGTTTTAGTCAATCCATATTTCGTTCCTGCCATCCATTGGGCAATAGCCGTACTTGAGGTTACATCCAAAACATTGGCTTGAGTGTCCCCGGCTTTAAGACTTGAGGCTACAGCCGTTACTGAGCCTGTTGCCGTATTATTATCATTGCCATAAGTACGCTGCCCAGCTACAATGTAGTGAATAGTTGCCGGCGTAATAGTAAAATTACCCGTACTGCCCTTTGTTGTATCAAAGACAATTGTATAGTTTGTCGATGCCCCGCTGCCCAAATCGCCGCCATTGGCTAAGCTGTAAGCCGTTGGCGCTGCCGCAGTGCCTTTTACATCCGTGCCTACCACGATAGCCGTACCTGTCGCCGTACCATTATGAGTAACCGTAGTAGCACTGTTTAAATTATTAACTGCATTGTGGCTCCACCCAGCTAAAGTTGTTAAATCCGTAGCAGACGCGCTATCCCAAGTTTTCAAAGTTCCATCGTTAGTGTTATTATCAGCACCCACTCCGGCAGTGTATTGGTAAGCCGCCGTACTATTGGCGTTACCATACACACGTGAACCATCTACGTTGATGTATAAATTCGCTTTTGCTACATTCAAAGTACCTGTATAGGAAATTGCATAGTTATTATTATTTGCTGTCATGGTTGTAGAATCAAACTTACTGCTATCAAAGGTATAAGTTCCCGCATTTAATTGGGCACTGTCTGTAACTGTACCTTTTTTGTAAACTATGCTTGCCTGGCCCATCCCATCATAGGTAATAGTACCTGTAAGAACATTAGCCGCAGTTTCATCTCCTACTAACCCATCATAAGTAATCTTATATCCGCTGTCATAGGTGGTCCCTGCCGTAGTCCCTGAAGTTGCTCCGGTTACTACATCTTGCCCGTAAATTTTATTACCGCTAATATTAACTGTAAGATTTACAGGATCAATAATTACCGTGGCACTGCTACTAGTTAAATAGCCATGTTGTGGTGACCAAAGATTTGACGTGTCATAAGTATAAATGCTATACGTTATACCGTCAGTATTTTGTGCCCTTTCATATAGCCAATAAGCCGGACTTGCTGTAACCGTAGTTGAAACAGAATCATCGGCTTGATAATATAGTTTATTCCCTGAACTATCCGTTGCTTGTACCTTGGCATTGCCGGAACTATACGCTGCACTGCTGTTAGTAATGGTAGAACTCAAAACATTTTTACCATCACCGTTTAGGCCATTGAAGAAAGCCCCTCCATAAAGATTGGTCACATCTTCGGATTTTAAGCTCCGATAGGTCCCATCATAGCTATATTCTCTGTCAATGGAAATATTATTCATAAAAGACTGCAATAATGGGGTAGTCTCAGTGTCGTAAGTAATCCAATTATTTGCATCATCCCTATTGGCGTTATTTCCCCAGAGAATAGTATTACCCGAAGAACTTTGCGCTGCTGCCAAAGTAATGCCGCTAATAGCTTCCCCACTATCGTTAACTCCAAAAGCAGCCGTTTGGTTTGACAAATTTTTAGTGTTATCTTTATTAGTGGTAACATAATAAGTATTGCTTACTGACGTCCCACTAGCAGCGTTACCGGCAATAGCACCTGTGTTCGTGGCTCCAGTTACTGCCCCGGCATTATAGGCCTTAGAAACACTTCCACCCGTCAGATTTCCCACTAAACCGCCTGTATTGCTATTACCACTCACGTTAGCATCACGATAGGCTAGGCGAACATTATACACCCTAGCCGATGTTGGAGCCGTTACAGCCATAGCAGCAACGCTATAGGTATTCCCCGTGCTTGTATTAGTATATAAGTTTGTAGTTTCCGAATATGTATAAGCAACCCCATTATAAGTAAAACCATTATAATCATCGTTAGTGATGTCGGCTACGCCTCCGTTAAGCAGACCCGCTTTATAAATAACAGTATTATTGTCAGCATTATAGGCATATGTAATGGAACCACTTTCCATTAGACCTACCAAACCCCCGGTATTATCTCCCGTCCCTGTAACATTACCAGCGTTATAAGCCGTATCAATATTGCTATCCACCAAATGCCCCACTAAGCCGCCGGTATTTGTAGTCCCTGTTACTTTACCATAAGTACTTAAAGTGGTAGCGGCAGATGAACCTTCTGATATGGCACTGGCTAGAGTTGTACTTTCATTGGTATTGTAAACTTTGGAAAAAGTAGATTTATCCGCATAGCCAACAAGACCGCCAGTGTTAACAACGCCATAAACCTCTCCCTTATTATGTGATTCGGAAATAGTACTGCCAGCACTATTCCCGGCCAAACCTCCCGTATCGGTAGTCCCGGTAATTTTCCCGGCATTAATAGCACCGCTCATGGTCGTACCTGTAGTTAAGGAACCTGTTATACCGCCTACATTAGTTAACCCTTTGACTTCGCCGGTATTATATACAGAACTAAGTCTTGTATTATTATCGGCCTCTCCAACTACGCCCCCTACATTAGTAGCCGTAATTGCTAAAACTTTAGCTCCGTTGGCACTGCCCGCGATCGTTCCTCCATTAGACTTGCCAACTAGGCCGCCAACATCGCTAGCTATATCAATTCCATTATCTGCGCCGGTAACTGTTACACTAGAGGACGTGGAAGACCATAGTACGCTGCCGCTATCTTCTAAAAGGCCCACAACAGCGCCTAAGTTATCATTCCCCATAATATTAGTATCGCCGGCAAGCCTAATGTTGGCAATAGATCCACTTACTACGGAAAATAAACCTACATTATCTTCAGTCGGCCGATTAATATTTAGGTTATTAAGGGCATATTGTGTTGTTCCTCCATTGCCACTAAATACACCACTAAAAGCACCTTCTTTTGTAGCAGTCTCAGCCTCGCTTGCACTGCCTACGGGATGGAAACCACGTCCAGCATTCCAAGCAGCAGTAGCTGAAGCATCAATATCTTTCCCCTGAGCATAGTTTCCTGCAAGGTTTCCATAACCAGCATCTTCAATAGCCGCCAATTGGTATATATCGTTGACCAATATATATACATTTTTACTTGTGGTACTTGTCGTAGACTGATCAGCATTTGCCCCTGTTGTAAGGTCAGTGACCTTTTGGGTAATAGAATCGGCTATTTTAGACTTATAAGCTTCTGCCTGATTAACATAATCCGTATAATCTTTTTGGGTATACGTATTAGCATCTGCGGCATCTCCGGTAATATTTGCCGTCGATGTCCCGTTTATACCTAAGCCGGTTATATTAGGATTATAATAAATTGATACGCTGTTGGATTGTATTTGGCTGGCGTTGGTATTGTTTAGAACAACCGTACCCACGTCATCCGCATTTTCATCCGCACGAATAACAATACGTCCAACGGCACTAGTTGTACTGCTATCATCAATAGTATAGGCTTCCTGTCCTATAGTACCATCAGCTTTAGTAATAGAAGTCGTGGTAACCGCAGTAATTTTGCCCGTCTCTCCTACTGTAACATTGCCATCAGCGACAATCCTTACCACATTATTCATAGTAGAAAACCCTGTAACCGGTTTAACTCCACCTAAATTTAGCGTGCTATTGACGGTGGCGTTATTAGTTTCTGCGTTCAAAGTTCCATTAACTGTCACATTGGCATTAGTCGCATTATTTTGTTCAAAGGTAAGGGTACCATTCATAAAATCATTAACGTTAAGCTCAGCCGTAGAAGCTAAAATACCTGCCGCATTAACAGTAGACCCTTCAGCAAAAAACAAACCATTAGGATTAATAATAGCAATACTGCCATTGGCGTTAATAGTCCCGGCTATAGTTGATAAATCATTCCCTGTAACCCTGTTTAACGTCATAGACGCAACATCCGGCTGCACAAAATTCAAAGTATGACCAGCAGCTACATCAAAAGAAGTCCAATCTATTACCCCTCTGTTAGAGGTTTGTGTAATAGTAGCTGTTGTACCGCTGGGATTCCCATTAAAATTCGTAAAAGTACCTTGGTTAATGGTCCCGCCTGTAGGCATATTCGCGGCATAAGCAGAAATTGTAAAACCTGTGCATATCGCTGCTGTTGCCAAACTTAAAGTTATTCTTTGAGCCAAACTCTTTTTTGTAAATTTCCCCATTTTTTTCTCCCTCCTCAAATTCTCTGAATGAGTTGGAACCACCATTGCTGATTAATCTTTCCCCCATCATTCTGGGAGTAGTTATCAGACAAGGGGAAAGCAACATCAACACGTGCAGAAGTGTTTTTAGAATTATTCCACAAAATTCCCAGGCCCCAACCGCAAAGATTGCGAGAGTTAGTATCACTGCCGGAAGAATGTTTGTTGTACATCACGTGTCCCCCATCAATAAAGGCAGCCAACTGCCATGTCTGATTTGGTAACATCCATCTAGTTTCAATAGTGCCCAGTAACCCAGAGTCGCCGCCTGATTCCCCTTGTGGGAATGCTCTTACCGCGTTATAACCCCCAATGTAGAATTTCTCTGATGAATCTAAATCGGACCAGGCATATTGAGCCGAAGCACTTAAGTGTATTTGCAGTCTATTATTGGCTTTAATAATATGGTACAAGCTTACTTCCGATTTTTGGAAAGGCCCTTCTGTATCATAATAATCGTAACGTTTAGCAGTATCCGAATCCATGTGCATCCACCCGAATGATTGCGTAAATTTATAAGTGCTAGCTGTTTTATTAGTCCGGTAATCCCCTTCTAGCCCTATGCGGACTACTTGAGATGCCTTCTGAGTATCTTGTAACCATCTATCGATTTTATCAGTTAATTGCCTAGACTCTATACTGGTGCGTAAATATAGATTATTATGCAACATTCTCTTTAAGGGAGTTTTGGTATACAACTGCCAAGTTTCAGCATTGCCATAGGCATCATATTGGTCATAGGGGGCACCAAGTTCGTAATCCATTTTTGTAAAAGACAATCCCATGATAGTCCCCGCCCTGTGATAATCACCTACAGGAATTTCATAACGAACATCATAGTTGTTTAACTCTCCATTACTCTTCATGTAATAAAAAGATAATTGATCACCTAGCTCCGCAGGATTATTTATGTGGTAGCTAACCCCCATACGATTGCGGCCTGTATAACGGTTACCATAGTTGTCAAGGAAGATAGCTCCCCCTCGTTTTTCCAAGGTACTAGCTGCAAAAAAAACATCAGCTTCCCCACTTTTACTGCCTGGTTTCAAGGTAGCTTCTACCTTCATACCAGGCAAATCGTTCATAATTAGAAGGGACCTATCCATAGCCCTGCGTTGTATGTAAGAACCACTAGTGATAGTTTTCATAAAATCTTCTAGGCGCTCACTACGCATATCACTTTTGTTATCCAAGGCTACTTTTCCATAAATTCCCGGCATTACTTTAATAACTATAATGCCATCAACCACATTTTGTTCCGGTACATAGGCATACGCCGCGAAATAACCATTTCTACGAAAGAACCTTCTTAATTCCAGTGCAATATTGTCCAATTCCTTCAAGCTCATTTTGGTTTTTATTTTATCTTTTATAACTTTATTCAATATTTCTTTGTCAAAAATATTCTGCCCTTCTATAGCTATGCCCTTAACGGCTATAGTAGTAATATCTGCTTTTGGCCTTTCCTTGGGGATTTCCAGTTTCACTTCCGCTTTACGTGCCTGTGGCATCCATTTTCGGCTTTGGTCCAAACCTGAATAAACGCTTCCGGCATTTGGAAAAGGATCTGCTATGCTAGGAATTGACGTAGCATAGGCCCTTGAACTCAATAGTACCAAGCAAATAGACAAAACAACACTTCTTTTTATTATCATACTAATATCCTCCGACTTCTACCGTAGTACGGCTTTCTTCCATTTTCGTACATAAGTTTTCCGATAATTTTAATTTCCCAATAATTTTTACAAAAAAGTTCTAACTATCTTTGTGATTATATAATAAAATATAAATCTCCGCAATAAAAACTTTTTATTTGTATTTTATAACTTTTTATCATTAGCTTTTAAGTTTTTTATTCCCTTAGGAATACGATATTTTTACAAAAAAATATAAATGTTGGAGAAAAAACACTCCAACATTTATCACACTGACCTAATTATAGGCATCTATTAAATTATTTCACCTTATTTATCCGCGCAATACCCACATATAAAATGGTGTGGTTACAACAGCTACAAAAACTGATACTACCGTAAGTTTAGCCGCATATTTATGATCTCCCCCATAGGCCTTAGCCACAATAGGTGTATTAGTCATAGCCGGCATAGCAGCTTGCATAACAAAAACCTCTGACATAAGTGGTGGCAAAGGAAACATTGGTATAAGGGCTAATACGCAGAGGGGAGCTACGCCAAAACGGCCTGCCATGGCAGCGAAAAGTTCAAGATCAAAATGAATATCCTCCCATTTCTCCTTACTAATGGCTATCCCTGTAAATATCATAGCCAGCGGAGTAACCATGCTGCCAATATAACGGCATGATGTCAAAATTGGTCCCGGCAAGTGCAAATCAAGCATTACCATAATAAGCCCACTAATAAAACCAAAAAGCGGAGGCGAAAAAATAGCCTTTACCGTATTTTTACTGAAAAGTGGTGCATTAAAACCTGCGTCCTTAGCAATATCACGCACCGCTATAGTCCAAAATGTAAGTGTGTTAGCTAGATAATACAGCATAACATAGGGAGAACCCTCTTCACCAAACAGAGCTACACATAAAGGCAAACCAATAAAAATAGAATTAGCAGTAAAAAACACGGAACAAAAAACTCCCCGCCGCGATCTAGGAACTTTTAAAATAGCGGCCACGCCTTTACCAATAAAATAACAAAGAAAAATAGAGAGAACCGGTACAACAAGGCCTCCGCTCATGCCAACTAATTGGTTGTGGCTAAACGTAGTAGTGAGATTTACCACCATATACGCAGGCAGGCAAATTTGCGTTACCAGTCTAGCGATCATAGCTTCACTTTTTGCCTCAAACCATCCCCGCCTTGCCAGCACAAATCCTACTGCTATTAAAAGCATAACCGTTATTATACCCTGCAACCCATGCAATACTGCTCCCATTAATTATCTCCTTATTTGTTTATTTTTTCCCTTATATTATCTCTATAATATTTTAATTATACACCTTGCAGTATTAATTGTTGACTTTAACTTTCTTTTGCTTTAAAGTTTAGTTAGTGTTATAAAAACAAGGAGTATTTTATGAAATGCTGGAAAAACGGTTTTATTTTGCCCCTTATATTATTGTTCTTATGGTGGCTTCTAACTAAATGTAAAATATTCAGCCCTTATCTTTTGCCCTCTCCTCAAGCTACTACGGAAGTTTTTTGGCAGCTATGCCAAGACGGCACTTTAGGGCGGAATCTTTATGTCAGCTTAACACGTGTCTTTGCGGGATTTTTCTGTGCGTGCATAGCTGCTTTGCCATTGGGCATTATTTGTGGCCGCAGCCGTTATTTCAGCACCTTTTGCTGGCCAACTTTGGAATTCATACGGCATGTGCCCCCTCTAGCATCCATACCACTTATTATTCTCTGGTTTGGTATTGATGAGGCTTCAAAATTAGTAATTATTTTTTTAGCATCCTTCTTCCCATTATTTCTCAACACCTATAGCGGGATAAAGAATTGTGACCAAAAACTCTTGGAAGTTGGCTCCTCTTTGCATTTTACCTCTTGGCAAAAAGCCCGTTATATTCAGATACCCTCAGCATTACCTGCAATTACTGTAGGCTTGCAGCTTTCTCTTGGTTACAGTTGGCGTGCACTAATAGGCGCTGAGCTCATTGCCGCATCCTCCGGCATTGGTTATATGATTTTAGATGCCGAACAAATGTCGCGGCCTGATGTGGTTCTTGTGGGCATTTTATGTATAGGCGTCGTTGGAAGCCTTATTGACTGGTTTTTTATTCATGTCGCAAAAAAACTAATGCCTTGGCAAGAAAATTCGAGGGATTAATCATGGCAATAAAATTAAAGACCCTTAGTAAAATTTATGCTAATCCCAAAGACAAAGTTTGTGCGTTGCTTAATGCTACTTTAACTTTTACCGACCATAGCTTTAACATCGTCGTAGGCAAAAGTGGTTGTGGCAAAACCACCCTGCTGAGGCTCTTATCCGGTTTAGAAGCGCCTAGTTCAGGTACCATTGAATTTAGTGGGGCCATACCTAAGATAGGTTTTGTTTTTCAAGAACCCCGGCTCATGCCGTGGCTCACCGTCAGTGAGAACATAGCTTTTAGTGCCAAAACCCTCTGCTCTAGTCAACCCAAAATACACCTTCCGGAAAGCTCCTCCTTGTTAACAACATTAGGACTAACAAAATTTGCTAACGCCTACCCTTCGCAATTGTCGGGCGGTATGGCACAAAGAGTAGCTTTAGGTAGAACATTATTTCAAAATCCTGACATTATTCTTATGGATGAACCCTTTAGTGCTTTAGATTACTTCACAAGGCATGGACTCCAAGAAACTCTACTAACTCTATTTCAACAAGAACGTAAAACAATTATTTTCGTTACTCATGATGTGGAAGAAGCTATTACTTTAGGCGAACGCATTCTCATTATGCAAAATGGCAAAGTCACCAAGGATGTCTCCGTAACAATACCCTACAGCAGAGATTTGTCCTCTGCGTTGGTTATAAATTTGCGTAAACAAATTTTAGCCGGTATTGAATAAATAATAAATAAAGGTGGTAATTGGATGAAAAAAGAAACTCTGACAAAATTTTTAACTTATGTATGTATTGCTTGCCTATCTTTTTCTTTAATCGGCTGTGGAAATCAAACAAACCCTCCTACCCCAAAAGTTGAACCGCTGAAAACTCTTCGCATCACCTACGTAAAATCTCCACTTAATATTCCTTCCATCGTCGATAAGAACTTAGAAACCGTAAAAAAATCTTTTGCCAAAAACAGCGTAACGGTAACTTTCCCTGATATTAATTCAGGAGCTAAGCAAACTGAAGCTTTAGCAGCAGGAAGCCTAGATATTTGCAGTGCCTTAGGTGGTACGTCCGCTATTTTAGCTGCTTCTAACGGCGTAGATATCAAAATTATTGGTACTTATAGCCGTGCCCCCAAAGCTTTTAATATTATGGCTAAAGACCCGTCAATTAAAACCGCGGCTGACCTCAAGGGGAAAAAAGTTGCTGGGCCCAAGGGAACTATTCTTCATCAAATTTTGATTGCTGCTTTGGATAAAAATGGGTTACAGCCAACAGATGTAGAATTGGTTTCTATGGGCATTCCGGCTTCTGTTACCGCTATGCTTAACGGTAACGTTGATGTAGCCTTAGTAGCAGGTGCCGACGTTTTGCGTGCGCAAAAAGCCGGTGCTCATATTGTTGCCAATGGAGAAGGTCTTGTAGACGCCACTATTGTTATTGCTACCAGTGGTAAATTTCTAAAAGAACATCCTGAGGCCGTAAAACAATTTTTAGCTGCACATAAAGAAAATATTGAATATATGAATAAAAATAAAGATAGTGCTTTTGCTTATACCGCCAAGGAGACAGGTCTTCAACCCTCTGATGTAGAGGCTATGGCACCATGGTATGACTTTAACCCCAGGATTAGTGCTAAAGATATAGAAGAATTAGTGAAAACTCAAGATTTTCTTTTGAAGACAAAATTGCAAACCAACAAAATCAATATAAACGATATAATAGCCAAACTATAATAAAAAATGTTTCATAATGCACGGTGCCTCCATAGTAACAATGAAAATATATCTCATTGTTACTATGGAGGTTTTTATATATGTATACAATATTATCAAGAAATTGTATAATAACAATGTTGTGTTTTATTGATATATACATAAGGGGGTTTTTATGAATTTATTAGAAAATTTTATAACGTGCGCCAATAATATGCTTTGGTCATATGTTTTGATTATTCTACTTGTCGGTTTAGGATTCTGGTTTTCTTTACGTACAAAATTTGTGCAAATTCGCATGCTCGGCGAAATGCTGGCCCTAGTAAAAGAAGGCATTGGCGTAGATCATGGTCAAGAAGCTATATCTTCCTTTCAAGCCTTTTGCGTTAGTACCGCTTCTCGCGTTGGCGTAGGTAACATCGCCGGAATTGCCATTGCTATTGCCAGCGGTGGTCCCGGGGCTATCTTCTGGATGTGGATGATTGCTATTTTAGGGTCGGCTACAGGCTTTGTAGAAAGCACCCTGGCACAAATTTACAAAATCCCTACCCATGGCAACGGATACCGCGGAGGCCCTGCCTACTACATAAAAAATGCCTTGGGCAGCAAGTTTTTCTCTACAGTTTTTGCCGTTCTTATCAGCGTAACATTTGGCTTAATTTTTAATTCCGTACAGGCCAATACAATTACGGTTTCCTTACAAGCAGCTTTTGGTTTTGATCGCTTAGCTATGGGTATTGTTTTAGCTATTTTCACCGCCTTATCTATTTTTGGCGGAATTACCCGTATCGCAAAAATAGCTGAATGGATGGTTCCCATTATGGCAGGCATCTATTTACTTACAGCTTTAATTATAACCCTAATGAATCTATCCCTATTACCTGGCGTTCTTAAGCTCATTGTTTCCTCTGCGTTTAATGCCAACGCCGCTATAGGTGGCGGCCTAGGAGCAGCGATTATGACGGGAGTTAAACGCGGGTTGTTTTCTAATGAGGCCGGTATGGGTTCCGTCCCCAACGCGGCAGCAACAGCCTTTGTCACTCACCCTGTAAAGCAAGGATTAGTCCAAGCTTTGGGGGTTTTCGTAGATACTTTGCTTGTCTGCTCTGCTACAGCTTTTATAATTTTACTTTCCAATAGTTACCAAATGACAGATTTAACAGGCATTGAATTAGCACAACAATCACTGGCTTTCCATGTAGGCCCTTGGGCGCCCAGCTTATTGTCATTGCTCATTTGTCTATTTGCTTTTAGTTCCATAGTAGGGAACTACTATTATGGAGAGATTAATATTGCCTTTTTAAATTCTAACCCGAAAATTCTCACTATCTTTCGTGTATGCGTAGTCGCGATGGTCCTCTTTGGCTCCGTAGCCAAAGTAACACTAGTTTGGGATATGGCTGATTTATTTATGGCCTTAATGGCTCTAACAAATCTTATTTCCATTTCATTGCTTGCAAAATTCGCTTATATTGCCTTGGATGATTATACTAGGCAAAAACGTGCCGGCATTATAAATCCAACCTTTGATCCCTCTATACTGCCTACTCAAAAGGGAGTTTTTGCTTGGTGTAAAGATAAAGAAAGTAAAAAACAGCTCATGTGACCAAAGTCACATGAGCTGTTTCTCTATATATGAATTAATCAACTATTGGCAAGTCTCGCCTCACGATCCTTCTCTCCCTTATCAACAATAAGGGCAACTGTAGCATCGCCTGTAATATTCACAGTAGTACGTGGCATATCTAAAATACGATCAATACCAGCTACAAGCGCAGCCCCCTCCAGAGGAAGCCCAACGGCTTGTAAAATCATAGTAAGCATAATAAGTCCGGCACCGGGTACCCCCGCTGTTCCTATGGAAGCCAGCGTACCTGTAAGAATGATAGTAACATATTGTCCAAGGCTAAGATCTATACCATAAATCTGGGCTACAAACAAAGCGCAAACACCTTGATATAAGGCGGTACCATCCATGTTAATAGTCGCCCCTAAAGGCAGGACAAAGCTTGACACTTCTTTTGATACACCCATTTCTTGTACACATTCAAAACTAACCGGCAACGTTGCGGAACTAGAACAAGTAGAAAAAGCAACCATTTGCGCAGGAAGTATTCCTTTAAAGAAATCCATAGGGTTCATCTTACCTATTGTCTTCAGAAGGAACCCATAAACAATGAAAGCATGCATCGCACAGCCTAAATAAACGGCAATAATAACTTTGAGCAGTGGGAAAAGCACAGCCGGCCCATAGGTGGCTGTAACAGGGGTCATAAGGGCAAATACGCCAATAGGCGCAAACCACATAATCATACCAACAACTTTATAGCAAGCTTCTGCCATCCCATCAAAAAATTTGAAGAAAGAATCAGCACGCTCTCCCACCAAGGTAATCCCGCCACCCATAAAGAGCGCAAATACTATGATTTGCAGCATATTGGCCTGTAACATGGCGTCAATTGGATTCGTAGGGAATATTGCTACTATAACCTGCATCAAAGGTGGTGCTGCCTTGGCAGCTGCCTTTACGTCGCCACTGGGCATATTAATTCCGGTACCAGGTGACAACAAAGTCCCCAAGACTAACCCTAAAACAATGGCAAAAGCTGTTGTTCCTAAATAATATGCAATAGTTTTCGCTCCAACACGACCAATTTTATTAACATCACCCAAACCACAAATACCGACAATGAGAGAAGAAAAAACCAGTGGTACGATAATCATTTTGATCATGTTCATAAAAATCGTCCCAAATGGCGCAATCCACGCTTTAGCAAAAGGCAACCCATCTGAGCCCAAAGCTAAGCCTGCAAAAACGCCTAAGACCAAACCGATCAAAATCTTGGTAGATAAATGCATTTTCATTTAAACTCCCCCTTATATAATATTAAAAACTTCCCCATCATTATAGCCCTAAGAAAATCACTCCCTTCGGTAAAGTTGGACACAATATATTCACATATATTATATTACAGAAAACAAAATTAATCATCTTTAAAAT